>Ga0315914_1000414_pt1 | contig 52045 bp, 22 predicted proteins | sample MpolenodulesMG_FD_203920 | JGI IMG/M metagenome (GOLD analysis project Ga0315914, IMG submission 203920) | Medicago polymorpha root nodule microbial communities from Los Angeles, California, United States - elongated nodules | ecosystem: Host-associated > Plants > Roots > Nodule | place: USA...
TTAAATTACGGACTATATAACATGTTTCTCTAAAATAAATTAAGTGTGATTGAAGTATTATATGATCATTTATCATGTTAATATGTTAACTCTTCAAAAAATATTTTATAGTGTCCGTAATTTAAAAATGAAATCTAAACCCTCCCCTGCCTTCCCCTCCTAAACCCTCCATCTAAACACACCCTAAATGTAAGAGAAACATTTGCTGGCAATTTTATTCATTATTACTGGCTAAAGGACTACAGGGACGTGCAGGTGGTTGTGAAAGAATGGTCAAGTTCAAGCAGTTTTGGGCAAGACAAATAAACTGAATTATGGATTTGAACATGTGTGGATTGTTAATAGACTGTTTTCTAAATTTTCCTTGTAATATAACTTTTGATGCTCTTCATCATAGTATGGCACAATTATATATGTTTTCATTGATTGGTTGTAAGAAGAGGTTGAGAAGAGAGAAATATGCGAAAATGTAGTAATTTTGACAAAAAGTGTGATATAAGAGAAAGAGGAGAGGAGAAATAGAAGTGAATAGAAAGTGAGAAGAGAAATAAAAGTGAATAGAAAGTGAGAAGAGAGTTCGCAAAAATGCTGAAATTAACAGGTCGGATGCCGTTACCGAGGTTTGAATTCCAACTTCTCCTCGTTTGTGAGTTTTTGATGGATGTTGTCATTTCATCTATTTAAAAAAAGTGATAAGAAAATTGTAATTATAGTTGAAAAGACTTAAGTGTCCTTAATTAAACAATCAACATACAATTATTTTATATTACTTAATTAATTCACTTTGAATAGTTTAGTAAGTTAAATTAATTTAAAAAACCAACTTTTATCTTATAATTCACTTTTATATAAAATAAGTATGTATTTTTCTCAATAAAAAGTAATGTATTTCATTTTCTAATTTTTCATTTTAAATAAATACAACACTTTGCCATTTACGTCGTCATGTAGTGATAATTGATGGTTTGGATAACAAAGTAATTTGCATGATTTTTTTTTCATTATCAAATAGCATAGCGGTTAAAAATTTACTCTTTAAAATAAATAGGTAGGAAATTCTGAAGTCAAATCTCCAACCACCGTATACAACAACTTCCGTGTCAATTAAAATATGTTCAAAGGACCACATAATATTTCCTTTATAAAATCTTTATATAATGAAATATAAACAACCAGTGTGACATATGTGATTCTGACCTTTGTGTTTTAGAAATATTAAAAAAGTCAAATATATTTCTCTACATTAAACTAGATAAGCATAAGCTACATCGTTGTATAAATTTTTTTATATACTTTATTTATATTATTTACTTTCTAATTCAAAATTCAGTGAAAATAAAAAATGCAACCACCCAAACTGCTATCTTTTAACTAAATTTTGTCATTTATTACGGATTTACTCGGTTCAAGCGAGACTAGTTTGAGCAGTTGTGCGTGGGTGGTGTCTGGTTTACGCAATAAAAAAAACTTGTCTTTTTGTCTACTTTCTCTCTTAAATATTTCTTCCGTCTCACGATAATTGTCTTTTTAACATTTTCTATTTTTCTGAAAATAATTGTCACTATAGAATATCAATGCATTATTTATTACTTTTTTTCCATTATTATACATTTATTTATTGAATTTCATCCAAATTAACTACAATTAATAAAAGTGTTTTAGTAAATTATATTAATTTTATTATTGAAATCAACATAATTAATCATTTCCTTAATAATCGTGCACAAACCTTAAACGACGAGGTATAAAACATTTCATTGCATAATTGAACTACAATTCATGCGCATTTCTTTTTTTATTATATTTAATTGACTCACACCAACCAATGATAACAACAAATTATAGTCTTTTGTCTTCTTTCATCACCACCACTCATTTTCTCTTGCTTCTAATATAATATCTGCTTTCATTGGCTTCTAATACAGTATTTGCTTTTATTGACCTTTAATGTGTATCAAAGGTTGCTATAAAGTTTTTTTGAATATATTTTTCAAGCTGAAAAACGGGTTTATTTTGTTTTTGAAATTTTCAAAAAATAAAAAAGGATACTGCATGAAAAGTGAAAATGACTAGTGGAATTCATGTACCTGATACGGAGAAGAAAAAATCAAGAAAGAACAAGACAGTTATTGATGAAAATGCATCTTTGTTACCTAAGACACAAGAAAGTGATGTTAAGTTTGATGAATTTAATGGAGCTTCATTTTCTGGTGCTGTTTTCAACTTATCAACCACAATTATTGGTGCTGGAATTATGGGATTGCCTGCATGTGTGAAAAAGTTGGGGATGGTGCCTGGTCTTATTATCATAGTCCTAACAGCTTTATTGACAGAGAAGTCAATTGATTTCATAATCAGGTTTTCTAGGGCAGGGAAACTTTCTTCCTATGGAAATCTTATGGGAGATACCTTTGGGAAATACGGAAAAGCATCGTTGGAGATAAGTGTTTTAAGTACCATTGGTACTTTGATCGTTTACATGATCATTATTGGTGAGACCATATTCTTAAGTCTAGACTTTTACTGTTATCATTAGTTTTGGTTTTAGTTGAACTTAAGGTTGTACAATTCAATTTTGTTTTTGTTTGTATTTATAGGTGATGTGATTTCTGGAACAACTTCAAGTGGAATTCACCATGCTGGTGTCCTTGAAGGATGGTTTGGTGTCCATTGGTGGACTGGCCGTTTATTTGTTCTTACTTTCGCAACATTTGCTGTGTTTGCACCTTTGGTCAGCTTTAAGCGGATTGGTGAGTGATTTTTCTTTTCTTGTATTAATCAGTTTGAATATAGAAACATATAGTTGTGTCATTTACCGAAACGGCTATAGATTAGACGACCATGTTAGGAAGATGACTCAAACGCTGGACGGTTATGGTATGGATGAAAGTTTCCATTTCATCGTTTGTAAACTAAAAAAAATGGTAAACAAGATCAATAAACAACTAGTTGGTACACATGGTTATTTGGAATTGATGCTTATCTGGTACACATGATTATGTGACTGATACTCACTTTTTTCACTCAAGTACAAATTGGTCTATCTATGAAATCAAGTTTTGTTGCAAAGTTATTTGGTTTGTGTCCATGTAACACTTCTATGACAAATTTAGCTGCATTCTCTGTGGTTATTGCAGATTCATTGAGATTCACGTCTGCATTGTCAATTGGATTAGCAGTTGTTTTCCTTATCATTGCTGTGGGGATCTCAATTATCAAGATTATAAGTGGCGGCATTGGGATGCCTAGACTCTTCCCAATCATTACTGATTTAGCTTCGGTTTTCGATCTATTCACTGTAGTTCCTGTGCTGATGACAGCCTACGTATGTCACTACAATGGTATCGAATAGTTTGAAACCTTTCTCTTAATGTTTTTATTACTCTCAATAGACTTGTATAATTGTAAGTTGGTTATAGATTTGCATGAAGAATATTAAGGTCTTCTGACTACTTATTCCATAAGCATCGCCTCATTCTATGTCCAACTAATCTGAAAAGTAACCATGTGTGTCAATTTTTTATGAGCTAAAAATTGATTTTCAGATTATTTTGGTTGTGCATCATTAGTCAAAACACAGGACACTAAGGAAGTGTTTTTATATACTTGGTTGTTCATTCTATGTTACCAACACGACGATTGATAGTATACATTTTGTGGTTTAGTCTTGGTTGCTTGATGTGGTTGTATAATCCACAAGCTGATTCCACGTACTAATAAACATCGGCAACTATTGCAAAAGTTTCAGTTATGTGGGAGGATGACTGATGACATCAATACAGTTAGCTAAATAGATCGACTTGTTTGCTTCATAAATTTATCATATGGTGATTACATTGTGTGCTCTTTGTTTTCAGTTCAAAGCATAGAGAATGAACTGGAGGATTCCTCACGGATACGTGGGGTTGTGCGTACTTCCCTTACTCTATGTTCTTCAGTGTACTTACTGACAAGCTTCTTTGGGTTCCTTCTATTTGGTGAAGGAACTCTTGATGATGTGCTTGCCAATTTTGACACTGATCTTGGAATTCCCTTTGGTTCTGTGCTCAATGATGCTGTTCGTTTGAGCTATGCTGCGCATCTTGTGCTTGTATTTCCTGTAATTTTCTACGCATTGAGACTCAACGTAGATGGTCTGATATTTTCCTCATCAACAAGGCCTTTGGTTGTTGATAACTTCAGATTTGCATCAGTCACTATTGCCCTTGTTGTCATTATCTTCCTCGGAGCAAATTTCATACCAAATATTTGGGTTATTTTCCAGTTCACTGGAGCAACAGGTGCTGTTTGTATAGCATTCATATTTCCAGCTGCAATCGCTCTGAGGTGAGTTTGGTCACTGAACTCATTTAGTTCTGTAAATATTATTAATCAAATCAAAAGTTATCGTTAAGCATTTTCTTTTCCTACAGGGATCGATACAACATAGCAACTAAAACAGATACGATTCTGGCCGTCCTTATGATAGTGCTGGCAGTTTTGTCAAATGCTGTGGCGATATACAGTGATGCTTATGCTTTGATCAACGAGAAGAAAGCATAATGTGAGTGATTTCTTGATTTGATAGATTACAGTACATATATTTCCAAACTTTCAGATGAAAGGAACATAGCTACCATGTGTACAGATATTTTCAAAAGTGTGTGAAGGCCTGAAACATGTTCAACCTTGTTTATAATAGAGTAGGGTTATTTGAACATCACAAATATGGATGTGGTATAAAAACACGGTCAACTCAACTGCCGAGATGACTGAGCGAGAGAATATAAATAAAAATACCAAATTGTAAATTTGTACAGTGTCCGACAACATATTTGTTGTCAATATTTAATTCTCTTGTAGTATGATCTTTTTTAATGTTATAAATGTGGAGGTTCATATTGAATATGCCTCCATTTCCCATACTTCTTATCCTTTATAACTGTAAGGGAGGTATTTGTTGGCATTTGTATGCATTATTTAAATTTTTACATAGAAAGGAGAAAATGTTGATGATACATAATAAATATAAATTTTGGACTCAACCTATACCGATGAAATTTGATTGGATTGACTAACATGTTTGATCAATACTGATCCAAACCACCCATGCCACACCACCAACATGAGATGGGAGTTCACAAGACCAGGGCAGCCATATGCTTTTAATGCCATCAAATGAACAAAATAATTTAATATAAGATTTGTTTGGTGATGACACGTTGGGCACGTGACTGGAATTACAATTTTTTATGAACTTCAAAGGACACAATTGCATCAGGAACCATAACTTCCTTGTATAGGACAAGTGTGAAAGGATCACAATCTTTTGCATCAATCCACTGGGAAAAAAATAAAAAATCTTTGTGTTCACATATTTCCGATTATAGGTGGTCTTTAAAATAACGTTCTATTGACAAATTGCTTGTAATTCTGATAGAATGTTGAATTTGATATTATTATTTTTGATTGGAGAATGTTGAATCTGATGATAATTACAATAAACCTCTGCTCCAATGACAATTGAAGGACATTTCATCAAACACATGAATGACAAACTTATAATAAATTAAAAATAGCAATAAACACACAATCTAATAAGCAAATGAGTAGTAGTCATTTTGATCATTGAATGTCTAACGAATAGTCACAATAATCCTTAATGTATCAAAATTCTAAAATAGTATCTGATTGTGTACTCCATTAGTTAAAATAGCTCATGACATTAAATAGTCCTTCAATGTTGACAATAACTCTCGTCTTATAGGGACTGATATGATAATAAATAAATATTTATAAGGATTAATAACGCAATAAGTAAGTATATTGAGAGACTGATATGACAATTTTTTAACGTAATAAATTGTTTTGATAAAAAAAACACAATTAAAGACTAATTTAAATTTTTGATACATTCAAAGACTATTATGATTGCTCGTTATACATTGGATAAGTAAAACAAAATGATGTGGTATAATCACTTTTGTTCTAAGGAACCTATCTATACCTATATTATAGTATTATATTTTTTCAATACTATGAAAAAAAAAATAATACTATAGATAAAGGATTTGGGTTATATTTTTCATTATTTAAGTTACTCTCTTAAACAAGTTTCCTATAAAAATGTTTTATTATTGGTTACAATAAAAAAAGATAAACATGATTTGTTGCGTTTTTTTTTGTATCACGGGGTTTGAACTTTGGTCTTTGCTTATATTATACATTGTCTCTATCAACTGAGTTAAGTCTACGATGACATTTATTGGGTTTGTTATAATGTGAATAGTTTTCTATCTTCTCTTTTGCTCCCTTATAGAATTCATATTTTTGAATAAAATTTTGCAGAAAAATTCATAATATTATAAGAAACACTCCAAAAAAAAATTAGAATTTTTTAACAAAACATGAATTTAATATGAATTTTTATATTTTTTACGGTTAAAAGTTCATATTTAATTTTTGTTTTGTTAAAAAATTCTAAATTTTTTTTTACAATATACTACAAATTTCTTTACAATTTTATTAAAAAAATACAAAAACGAACTTAAAAATAGTGACTAAATGTAGTGATTGATAATTTTGTAGAGACTAAAAGTTTGAACAAATTTTTTAAAAAAATTAAAACAAAAATTTGATATATTTATAGGAATCAAAAACATTTTTAACCCTATAAACAAATTTTGGTCTTCTGCTGGTTCCATTTCAACCCTAGCCGTACTGTTATTATACTTCTTAAACCCCGCCTTCATCTCATTTTCCTCATTCTTGTTCAGTTGTTGTGAAGAGGAATCGATTATAAAGAGAAGCGATTTTGTTGTTTTCAACTTTAAAGTGACGATACGATACGATACATTGATATTCAGATTCGCTTCATTCTCCTTCTCCTTGCAGATTTCGTGCAATTGAATCATTGTGAGTTTTGTTTTTGTTATTTCTTTGTTACATCAGTGCTTATCAAATCTACTTTGAAATTATCCAAATAGTTTTAAGTCCTTGTTTGGATAATCACTTTATTTGCAGCTTATGATGAGTCTGTTTTGTAAGATATAAACTTGAGTCTATGGCTTATAGCTTATAAGCTTGTATGATAACTATCATTTTTACACGAGCTTGAGGTTACATTAGTTTTTTTTATAAGGTAATTCGAGTAGCTTATAGCTTATCACTATTTATCTCATTAAGCTATTAGTCATTTGCTATAATTTCATCCTCTGTAAGCTAGCTTATCAGTTATCTACTATTTTTTACCAAACAGAGCCAGAGTCAAATTGTTCATTTGATAAAGCTTACTTGAAAAATGTGGAGCTGAGAGGCCTTGTTTTCATAAGTGCTCTCAAACAATGTCACAAATGGTTATGCTAGTAGATAAGCTCGAATAAGTCAATCTAAATAGACCCTAAATCGTGTTATCTTCACAATTTTTTATATTGAGGAGAATGATGCTTAAATGTGACTCATTTAATATTGTAGTAGTCTAAGAGGGCTTCTCTAGTTCATAGTGACTTACTTAGGGTCCGTTTGTTATATATTTAAAAAAAAAATGACCTTTTCTTTGTATTTCTAAAGATGATTTTTTGAAAACTTACTAAATATTAGTATAAATTATTTCAAACTTACTTGTTATAAGTTAAAAGAGAAATTTTGGCATTCAGTAACTTAGATATTCATTTTTCGAGATTTTAAATGATAAAAATTCAATATTCATTGTTCGAAATTTTGTTTTCAATTACAATTTTACTTTGCATTTTTGATGCCAAGATTCATGCTTTCTACTATTGAACTGTTTGTATTTGTTTAGGGTCTTCACAATCACTATTGATCATGATACTGTTTTGTTTGAGCATAAATTTTAATTTTGATGGTTTTCACTCCCCCATACTTGATTGATATGTATATCAAAATCACTGTCTTAACAAGTATCAACCATTTTGCTACCAACTGTTTTGTTTCTATTACTTTATTTTTTTCCTTCAATTTTGATGCCCTGATTCATGCTAATGGTTTAATACCACAGTTTTTCGCTATCATTATTAACCACAATTTATTTGCATATCTTCAACTTTACATTCATTTTAGATTCTCTCTTGGTGTTAGGGTTTCAGGTTTTCAACATCATTGCTCCGATGGATATCCGTCCGATTAAGAATCAATGTCAGTCCAACCCGCCATTCACGCCGGTGTTGATTCCTGACGAACTCATCGTCGAAATCCTATTGTTCCTTAGCGTGAAAACCATTGCACGATTCAAGTGTGTGAACAAGTCATGGAACACTCTCATCTCCAATCCAACTTTCACCGAAATGCACCTTAAGAAGTCATCACAAAACCCTCACTTCATACTCACATCAACGAAATCACCCTGTAAAGCATGTCGTATCCTTACCTGTGCATCGTTTACTCGAGAATGTGTCAGTCAGTATTGCCGGTGATACTTGCCACAATTCGAAAGAAGAAAGTTGGCAGGTCGTTGGCTCATGCAACGGATTGCTCTGTTTGCTTTTCGATTTTATCTTTGGCATACACACAAAGTACTGGTTCTGTTTATGGAATCCTGCAACGAGGACAATGTCGGACGAATTAGGTTTGTTTTGGGACTATAAGTCTTTATTGGGCCCTTTCAAGTTCAGTTTCGGTTGTGATTATTTAACTGGAACATACAAGGTAGTGGCACTTAATACAGAAAGTAATGAAGAGAAAGAGACCGAGTTCGAAGGTTTATGGAGAAGCAAGGTGAGGGTTTTCAGTTTGGGTGATTTTTGTTGGAGAGAGATTCAAAGTTTTCCTTTGGTTCCTCTTATCGGGAATGATGGTGTGCATTTGAGTGGAACGGTTAACTGGCTAGCTATTCACGGTGACTATGTTGGACTTTCTGATGGAGAAATAGTTCAAGCTTCAATTCCTCACGTTGAGCAATTTGTGATTGCTTCTCTTGATCTTTCAACGGAGACATACAACCGGCTTTTGCTTCCAAAGGATTTTAATGAGGTGCCATGCGTTGAGCCATCTCTTCGGGTTCTGATGGATTGTCTTTGCTTTTCACATGATTTCAAGAGAACCGAATTTGTTATATGGCAGATGAAGGAGTTTGGAGTCCAAGAGTCTTGGACTCAGTTATTTAGATTTGAATATGTTAATCTTCAAATGCATAACATTCCGATCAAAGACGACTGGGATTTACTTGGCTACATGACATGTGATACTCCATTGTTACCTTTGTACCTTTCGAAGAATGGAGATACATTGATATTGACAAATGATAAAGACAAAAGAGTAATTATCTATAACCGGAGAGATAAGAGAGTAGAGAGAATTGGAATTTCCAACAAAATAAGTTGGTTCTCTGCCATTGATTACATTGAAAGCTTGGTTTCGACTCATTGGAAGTAAGTTGTCTTCTATCATTTTCAACTGTTTGAATCTATGGTAATTTATGTATCTTATTTTAAAATCTTTGGCATGTTATAATAACATGTGTAAATATTTCATATGATAGCTTGGGTTGATTATACTGGAGAATGGTTATTTATTGATCATTGTTATCGGTTTAGAAATCTACTGGATTAAATGAATTTGTTTTGATTTTATAATAAATATAGGCTAGAAGATGATTCTCAAAAACGAATTTGTTCAAAACTCTTGTCTGCATTTTACAGAAAAAAGTTAAACACAGGTGAAACTCACATTGATTTGGACTTGCCCTTTATAAAACAAAGTTGAAGGTGGGATCCTAGAAAGAGGTTGATTAGCAATTGGGAGACTTGTACAGGTTCATTGCACATGTTGTTCAGTAAATAGATCAGAACAAGAAAAATCATTTAAGTTGAATAGATGAAGTGATCCTAAAACGATATTTAGGGCTCAACTATCTGTGTCTTTTAAGCCATATAGTTGTGCCCATTGGTACAGGCTTTGATTTGTGGCTTCATGGTTGAAGCTAATTTCTTTCTTTGTTTACTTACGAATATGGATGGACTTTCCATTATCATTATGCATTCATTTTTTCCGTTTGTGTTTTTATTTTATGTTGTGTATTGTTGGTTCACTTCTAGTCTAATGGATATTTTTAAATTATAGGTCAGGAGATATAGAGGAAGAGGAAGAGGAAGATGAAGAGGGGGATGAAAAGGAGGAGGAGGAGGAAGGGCATTTATTATGAACGGACGAAGATCAACAAAGTGACATTAATCTTGGGGTTGATGGAGTGGATGATTTGTGCCTAGATTATGATAAAAAAAAAAAAAGGAATGAAGTAGGAGATAGTAATCTCCATTGTCATCTTGGTTTTTTTTAGGGTTTGAAAACATGAACTTTCTACTGCCAGCGCACTTGTGTTTTCATTTTGATATATGACTTGGATCTCTAGTTACATATTAGCTTATAAAGATTGTTATTCACTTGTTTGACTAAAAAATGCTAATATTTTTGTTTCGAAGATGTATGTACTGAATCCATTGAAATGTTTCTGTAAGCTGAACTCTCAGTTGCTTCGCAGTTTTAATAATTTTCCTATGGTATGCAATTCAGCTTTTGTTCTTCCAGTTGAACCATTCTTGAATCTTGAATATGTATGGACTTTTAATTTTCACACATTATTTATACATATACTTTAATTTTAAATCCAAATTACAAATCAAATCATATAACTACAACAAGAAATGCAAAAAGCATAGAAGTAAATAAAAACTATACAATAGATATTGAAATGCAAAGTTAACCAATACTTTCCTCCTATGTTGGAATAAGAAAACTTGTTTGTTCCCCATATTCAAAACAACCAGAAAGATTCACCATAATAAACCCCATCAAAATCATGCCAATGCAAACTCCACTAACCAATGCACAACAATTCTTCCCAAATCCACTTTTTCCTCTTCCTTCTCTTTTCAATTTCCTATACTTGTTTTCCTTTTCTTTTAAACAAGATTCAATTTCCACAACTTCCTTTTCCACACCAAAATCTTCAAAAGAATCCTCAGCATCTTGAAAATAAAATGTTCCAATTTTCCCACCACCAACATTGCTCTTTTCACCAATTTTCCCCACCCCATTTCGTCTAAATTTCTCAATAGCCTTCTCACCAACAATCATACCATTCTCATCAAGTGTCTCATCATTCAAACAAGACTCATTGAAAGAAGATGTAGAATTAGAATTGGATATAGAATCTTTGTCGAATTCCGGATTCGAAAATGTTGTAAAATGTGAAATAGAATCCTTGTCTCTATCATTAAAAGAATTCTTCAATGATTTGAACCTTTGGTAACATTGGTTCAAATGTGGATTTGATGATGGGTCAGATGATTCAAATTCAGCATGTATAAGGTTTGACATGAATGCAAACTTTTGTTCTATTTCTTCTTGTGAATGTGGATCACGTAGTATTCCTTCAGTGAGAATTGATTCGAGTTCTTTCAGTTTTGCTTTCAAAACCAATTCAGACATATTTTGAGTGACACAAAGGTTTTTGTTTTTTGAAGGTGTGTGTATTTTGGATTTCAAAAGAGGGTGTTGTGTTTGTGAAAACGGTCTAGAAGTTTTCTATTTATACGTGGTAACCGCAACACTTAGGTGATATTGTGGTTGGTGACATTGGCCAATCACAATGTCACAAGTGATTTTCTTCTCTCTTTCACAAGTTTTTTTTTTTTTTTGTTTATACACTTGTGACATTGTTGTTGGCCAGGCCAATGTCACCACCCACAATGTCACCAAGTGATATCCCTGCAATATCTACATATATCTCAACATGAATAAATATCTCATCTCTTGAACGGATAGAAGTGGAGGACGGTTATCAAATTTCAAAATTAAAGTATATGCGAGAGGGAGTAGACATTGAAAATGTGTTTGTCAAAAAAAATAAAATGAAAATGTGAATGTCATTAAATTCTTCAGGGACTATATGCAACTTTTTCTGCAATTGGGGTTAGGCTAACAAGTATGCATAGAAGAATCACAATACGGTTGCAATAAAAGTAGGGTTGATATTAAACAATCATAAATACATCGACTCAACATGGGTAATTTAGTAATAGTCAGACACATTTCAAACAAATTTATTGTTCCAACAATTTTTTTTAATACGTAATTCTTGTAAAACACTGTTCTTATAAAAAGGGTAGAGGGAGTATTTATTAAAATGCTTCTATTCTTTAACATTTTAAATTTTTAATTATAGTTGCATTTTGTTGACTTTGCAATCAAATCATTGAAAATGACCTACATTTTAATAATTAAACTTGAAACGTGATGGATATTGGTATATTATTCACGCAAATCTTTGGTGAATATTATACTATGCACCCATTTTTTTTTTTATTCTTCATGACTTTCAATTTGAATCCATACTTTTAATATATGTGTTTCTTGCACTCTGCTTTTTTAAATAGATAAAATGGCAAACAAACTCACACACAACTGCAAGGTCTTAAGATAGAACTCGAATGAAGGTGTCCAACTTAACAACATCGGCATTTCCAGTTTAGATAGGTCGTACGAACCAACAAAAAGAAGAGAATTGCATTACTGTCTGTAATTAGTATTTGTTGTCCATGAGGTGTCAACTCAGTGGTAATGGTAAGAGTCTGACCTTATAACCGATGAAAGATATTTGTAAAATGATCATTAATATCACTTTTTTTTTGTCAAGTAGTCTAGTGGCTATAATTCACCATTTTCAAGGTGAATAAGTGGGGTGTCCGGGGTTCGAACCCCGACCCCTGCATAATGCATGTCCCTACCAACTGAGCTATGCTCACGGGGACATCATTAATATCACTTTAATAAATGATTATTGAAACATATTAGTCTCCATCTTTCTCTTGCTTCAAATTATCATGCCTTTGTTTTGTTTTTCAGTTGCATTTTTGTAAGATTTCTTGAACTCAATATTTCTATATTTGTTTGATTAAGTTCTTATTTTGTTATTGATATTTGGGTTCTGAATTATGATCAGAGGGAGAAGACTTTTTTATGAAGGAAGGAGAGAAAGAGAAACTTGAAAGCTGAAAATGACAATTGAAACTCTTGTAGAGAATAGGAAAACAAGGAAGAATAAGGAAGTTGTTGATGGAAATGCAGCTTTGTTACCTAAGGCACAAGAAACAAATGTTGATTATCATGAATTTAATGGAGCTTCATTTTCTGGAGCCGTTTTCAATTTGTCAACCACAATCATTGGTGCCGGGATCATGGGCTTGCCTGCTTGTGTCAGAAAGTTGGGGATGGTGCCTGGTCTTCTTGCCATAATCCTCACAGCATTACTAACAGAGAAGTCAATTGAGTTCGTGATCAGGTTTTCGAGGGCAGGGAATCTTTCTTCCTATGGAAGTCTTATGGGGGATGCCTTTGGGAAATATGGAAAAGTATCGGTGGAAATATGTATTGTAATTGGTAACACTGGCATGCTGATTGTTTACATGATCATTATTGGTGAGACCATATTCTTAATTCTAGTGCTTTAAAATTATATGGATGGACTTTTACTGTTATCATCCGATTTGGTTTTGTCTGATTCAGTTTTGTTTTGTTCATATTTGTAGGTGATGTGATTTCAGGAACAACTTCAAGTGGAATTCACCATCCCGGTATACTTGAAGGATGGTTTGGTGTCCATTGGTGGACCGGGCGTACATTTGTTCTTGTTTTTGCAACACTTGCTGTGTTTGCACCTTTTGTCAGCTTTAAGCGGATTGGTGAGTCGTTTTGCTTTTCTTGTATTAATTGGTTGAAAATCGAAGCATATAGTTAGGAGTCACTTATTAAACAAATTATTACTGAAACGGCCATATATTTGACGACAATGTTAAATTGAACAAATTGGTCTATCTATGAAAAAGTTTTGTTGCTAATTTGTTTTGTTTGTTACCAAATGAATTAGACTGCGCTACTTCACCCCCTTTCACATTTTTGCTTTACTGGGTTAGAAAATGGTTTTCATTTTAATGAGTTGGATCGAAATATGGTTTACGATAGAATGTTATAGCGTAATTTGATCCACGTAGCCGACCCCACTGAGTGGGATAAGGCTTGGTTTCTGTTGTTTTTTATTTTAAACCGACTGTTTATGTTTTTGTACCGGTGCTCAACTGTGTCCATGCAACACTTCTACGACAAATTTAGCTGCATTCTCTGTGGTTGTTGCAGATTCATTGAGATTCACGTCTGCACTGTCAGTTGGATTAGCGGTTGTTTTCCTTATCATAGCCGTGGGGATCTCAATTATCAAGATTATTAGCGGGGGCATTGGGATTCCCAGACTCTTCCCAATCATTACTGATGTTGATTCTGTTTTTGATCTATTCACTGTAGCTCCTGTGCTGATGACTGCCTACATTTGTCACTTCAATGGTAAGAAAATCTTTGAAACCTTTCCTGAGAACCTGGTTGCGCTGTTTTAATGTATTTATTACTTATGATCTATGAAGCATTGAGACAGACACTGGACACGACACTGACACATCAGTAATCATTTTAGAAATAACAAAATTAAATGTTATAACATGCATATTAGACACCGGAGACGCCTTCAATTAGAAGGGTCGGTGCTACAAAGCTTATAAGCATAGTCTCATTCCATGTCCAACTTATTTGAAAAGAAACCAAGAGTGTCAATTTTTTATGAGCTAAAAAAAAATAAAATCCAGAATATTTTGGTTAATTTATGGTTGTACACAATTATTCAGAAATGAAAACACTAATATTTTTTAATCCAAAATCCAATGATATACATTTTGTAGTATACGCTTGGTAGCTTGATGGAGTTGTATTTGTGTGCTCTTAATTTGCAGTTCATAGCATAGATAATGAACTGGAGGATTCCTCACGGATGCGCAGGGTTGTGCAAACTTCCCTTACTCTATGTTCTTCAGTGTACATACTGACAAGCTTCTTTGGGTTCCTTCTATTTGGTGAAGGAACTTTTGATGACGTGCTTGCCAACTTTGATACTGATCTCGGAATTCCCTTCGGTTCTGCGCTCAATGATGCTGTTCGTCTGAGCTATGCTGCACATCTTGTGCTTGTATTTCCTGTAATTTTTTATGCATTGAGGCTCAACGTAGATGGTCTTATATTTTCCTCATCAAGAAGGCCTTTGGTTGTTGATAACTTCAGATTTGCATCGATTACTATTTCCCTTGTTGTCATTATCTTCCTCGGAGCAAATTTCATACCTAGCATTTGGGTTATTTTCCAGTTCACTGGAGCAACAGGTGCTGTTTGTGTAGGATTCGTACTTCCAGCTGCAATCACTCTGAGGTAGTTTTACTTTTATTGTTTGTAATGGTATCAGAGTTCTAATATACTTATCTTCCCCTTAAGTGGTTATATAAAAGGTTTAATGTTCATGCTTTAGCTGATGATTAATTAATGCAACAGTAATTATTAAGCATTTTATTTTCATACAGGGACCAATACAACATAGCAACTAAAACAGACAAGATTTTGGCTTTCCTTATGATAGTGTTGGCTGTCTTCTCAAATGCTGTGGCTATATACAGTGATGCTTATGCTTTGATCAACAAGAATTGAACTTAATGTTGAGTGATTTCTTCATTTGATAGCTCACATTACAGGTATTTCCATATTTGAAGATGAAAGGAACATAATTTTTAGTGGTTATATGATTTTTTTTTCTATAGGGGTCTAATGGTTTGATTATCATATAAACAAAGCTACCATGTGTACAAATGTTCTTGAAAAGTGTGTGAAGGCCTGCAACATGTTCAACCTTGTTTGTAATAGAGTATTGTTATTTGAACGTAACAAATCCATCATCATATTGATGTGGTATAAAAACATGCTCAACTGTCGACATGATTGAAAGAGAGAAAATAAATAAAAACACGAAACTGTATATTTATACGGTGTCCAACAACATATTTGTTCTCGATATTTAATGCTATTGTAATATTCTTTTTGATGTGGTAAATCTGAAGATTCTTATTGAATGTGCCTCCATTTCCCAGACTTCATATCCTTCATAACTATATAAGGGAGGTTTTTGTTACCGAATTCTGCTCTTTACCCAAACGATTTTCCTCATTCTCAAAGTAAATGACCAAAATACCCCTACGCATGTTAACTCACGCTAGTGTAATTTTTACGCGAGTTAACTCACGCTGCGTGACTTAAGTCACGCAAAAAAAAATACACTGAACCCCAGCGTGAGTTAACTCACGCTGGTTTCCTTTCTGATTTTCTATATGAACAGGCACTGAAATTCCAATATTTAGCAAACTATTCAAGTGCTGCAACAATTATAGTGCCTTCGTCTTATTATTAGTTAGCACAAGTGTTAAAGCAAGTGCTGCAACTAATTCCCTCTATACTAGTAAATAACCTTTTTCCACGTGCTGCAACAATTCTAAATGTTCAATAACACGTGGCTTCTTGTAGACAAAACACATATAAAAGCATGGACAACATAATGCATTTATTTGTGTGGACAGCACAAATCACATATCTTTATTATACATATCCACTTTTATTTAGTCTCAAATCACATATCCACTTTTTTATATTTCAGATGAGTTATATATCCATTGTTGAAGTTTTTAACTAGCGTGAGTTAACTCATGCGAGTTAACATGCGTAAGGGTATTTTGGTCATTTACTTTGGAAATGAGCAAAATCGTTTGCGTAAAGAGCAGAATTCTTTGTTGCCATTTGTAGGCATTATTACTTGCTAAAGGACCGATAAAAATTTGGTGACCAAAACCAAAGTGATAATAGCATTTCCTATAGTGATCATCTTCCATTTTTCCAGAGGATTTCATAGCTTGGATAACTTGCTCGCAAGTCACTAGTTTTGATAGATAAATCTACTTTGGAGAGGAATATGGCATGATTTTTTTTTTAAACCTTGAATACATCTTTCCTACTCTTCAAAAATTTTGATTGCAATTGTTGACGTGATAAGTGTGAATTAGAAGTCATACATTAGATTAGATGAGAAAGTAGATATTGAGCAATATAAGTTAAAAGACCCATATACCTAATGTCTTGAGGGTTTTGGTGAAGATATGATGTCAAAACTTACGCATGTGGTTATTCTTGTTAACAAATAACAATATAGATAATCATATAGAAAAACGAAGAGATTAACAAAGACGGCTATAGGGTTTCATTAAACACCAAAAACGAAGATATTAACAAAGACGGCTATGGTTTCATTGAATATTAATAGCATAGCTCATTACTTTATTATCTAACGTCTACCCTCAAACTCATGATGCATCACAAGAAGCATTGTGAGTTTGTCAAACAAAATACGAATAACATACTAAATAATATATACTAAACTTGAAAACAGTGAACAATGTGTATTTCTCTGATTTTTCACTTAAAAACACATTTTGTGTTTTTTATCCAAAAAAACTCATTAGTCGTTAACTTATAGTTTAAACTTTAGTAAAAAGAAGTATATAGTTTAAACTTCTAATACATTTATTTTTTTCTATTTTTTATTCACAATATTATTAACGAATATTTTAAACTCTACTATAAATTAAGAAGCTATACATCCAAAAATGAATGTATTGGAAAAATTTATTAAAGTTGATACATAAGTTAATTCAAAATTGAATTTTATATTCTAAAATAATAATGTAAATATTATATATCTAATTTAATTACTATTGACATCAAATTAATTATCAAATTTAGGTTGTGTGTGGTTTTAAGTAAATGATTAATTGTGTTGATTTTAACGATAAAATTAATAGTTCTATAAAAAAAACAATAAAATTAATAGCATTTACTAAAACACTCTTATTAATTGTAGTTAGTAAAATTGTTAAATGAAGTGAAATTCTATAAATAAGAATATACTAGTGGAAAATAATAATAAATGTTGCATTGATAATATATAGTGACAAAAAAAAATTGAATGAAATACTTTAATAAATGTTCGTATTTTTCTCATTGTCATAACTTGAACTCTAAACCTTTAACACATCAACTTCTTTTAATCTCTTATCACAAACCAAGTGAGCTACTCAAATCCCCATTCTGAAGTGACAATTATTTTAAGAGAAATAACAAATGCATAAGTGACAGTTATTAGGCGACGAAGTGTGTATTTACTTATCAAGAGAATGTAGTTTTAAACATAATATGAGAATAGAGCGTAATTTAAGCTTCTCTTAGTGAAAAAGAAATTGTATTTTAATTTATTCATTAAGACAAGATAAAGTTTTTGGTATTCTTGTATAATTTTTTTTTGTTTTGCGGTTGATCTTGTGTAATTTCTTTGATACAAGTATATAATGTATTTTATTGTGAATATATTTATAAAATGCATTTATTATGAGTTAATATTTTATTATAAATACTTGTGATCGCATGACAACCATAGATTCCTTTATAATTTACAACTTGCATGAAAATATCGCCAACGTCACACCTTCGCACTGGTCATGTAAGAACTAGTTGTTGGAGGTTCGATCCTCGGCATCCCGAGCTGCAAACCAAGCAAATTAATGAGTAACCTCTCTTTTTAATATTTTTAATTTCCACTAAACATTTATTTTGACCTAAAGTGTTTATTTTATATCACTAAATTGTTGTGTAATACATAAAATGTTTAGTGTGATGTTATTTTGTTTCTCGTCTTTGTGCGGAGTTGTCTGTCTTTCATACTTGTTCAGGTGTTTGTTCGGTTTATATTGTCAGACCAGCTTTGATCTAGAGCATATCCAATCAATGACTTTGGCGTCCTTAATGTTGCAGATCTAGATGCATGGTTATTCCGGAGACATGAATATAGTCATATTGATGGACTTATCTCCTTTGTCGTTTTATGCTATTAACATGGATGCTACAAGTTTGTTCGTAGGTTCATCATTTTTATTTTTAATGAATTTGTATTATATCCATGGACTCAATCAATTTGAATGAATGAATATCGTTTACTTTTAGTAAAAAACAATGTGTATATTTTTTTGTCAAAAATAAAAGGGCATATATTTAAACATAAGATCAGAGGAAGAGTAATTTAAGCTTCTAGCTTAGTAAGAAAATAGTATTATAATTTTTTCGTAAAGACAACATTAAGTTTTTTTGGTATTCCAGTATTGTGTGATTGTGCGAAAATAAGACAACATAAAGGACTGAAAGAATGATTAAGTTAAAGAATTTTTGGGTTTCACAAGAAAGAAATTGAGTAATGGATTTGAAAATGTATGACTTGTTAATTGTTTGTTTTCTAAATTTTCCTAGAAATTGAACTGTTGGTACATTTCATAGTATTGCGCAATTCTTATGTAATCAAATATTTTTTAAATCAAGTGTTTGGTTTAATATATAGCAACTTGAAATATAGTGCCTGATGGTGTTGCAAGTAGTAAAAAAAGAGGAAACTTTTCATATTCATCGGTGGCCATTTTCTTAAGGTAAAACACACACATAGGTCCAGCATTGAGAGCACTGCTTTGGTAAGACAGCATGTGCAGCTTCTTGGAAGGTTGTGGGAGTCGTGGTCTCCTCTCAAGATGAATATTTTCTCTTGACAGCTGCTTCAGGATAGGTTTCTGACTCGTTAGAATCTCTTTTCAAAGAGAATTATAGTTGATCCTGGTGGTATTTTTTGTGTTTTCTGTAATGAGTATGTGGAGTCAGTTTGTCTCCTTTTTATTAGATGTCATTAATTAAGCCGGGTGTGGTATCATGTATTTAAGTGGGTGGTTGGGGTGAGAGTTGGTTTTACCTTTAGATTTAGCGAATCTTCTTAGTTTTATGTTCGAATTTAGGTAGGGGGTTGTTAGGTTTCTTATTAATCTGGCAATTTGTTGTGTGGTCCTTTTGGAGATCCCGAAATGCTCACATCTTTTTGGGGAAGGAGGAGGTGTTTGTGCTCTAGTTGATGCGTGTATATGGTTAAATTTACCTTTTGGAAATGGTGTTTAGGAAAATATTCTGGCCACGCATGTTCCTTCTATGAGTTGGATCGTGAACCCATTATGTGTTAGTACCAGTAATATCTTGTGCCGGATTTGTCCAAGGGGTTTGTTGATTGAGGGATTCTAGTCCTAGTTTTTGCTTGTTCGGCTATGGTTGGTGTTCCTCATAGGAGTTCAATCAATTTTTTGGTGTTGTTTTACTTTTCGCTCTTATTTTTCAGTGGGAGTTTTTTTTTGTTTTTTTGTTATTACTTGACCTGAATACTTCTTGTATATATAACTTAGCTTGCAAGTCACTACTTTTGATAGGTAAATCTACTTCGGGGTGCATTATGTCATGATTTTGTTTTTGAAACCTTAAATACCTCTTTCCTACTATTCTTCAAAAATCTTGATTACAATTGTTGATGTGACAAGTGTGAATTAGAAGTCTTACATCGAATGAGAAAGTAGATATTGAGCAACATATATGTTAAGAGATCCATATACCTAATATCTTAAAGTTTTAGTGAAGATATGATGTCAAAAATTACTTGTCTGGTTATTCTTAGTTCAACGTGATGACTCACTCCAATGTTTTAAGGCTCTTTTGGAAGTGTCAAAAATTGTATCAAAGTCCGGTTCATCTTGATGGAGGAATAAGAGTTGTTCCTGGTCTTGAATCAAGGATGTAGAGAATCTCATTCTTGAAGATAATATTAATAGTACATAATAAATATAAATTTTTGACTCAACATATATCGATGAAATTTGATTGGATTGAGTAACATGTTGATCAAAACTGATCCAACACCATCTACATGAGATGGAGTGCACAAGACCAAGAGCAGCCATATGCTTTCAATGACATTAAATGAACAAAATAAACAGTATAAGATTTCTTTGGTGATGACACATTGGGCACGTGAGTGGAATTACCGTGTTTTTATAAACTTCAAAGCACACAATTAAATAGTTCATGTATAAGGGAGTTGATTTTATTCCCCTACTTCTTCACCTAACCTTTCACATGTGTCCTATAAGTTATGGCACAACTAGTTAGATATAGATAAATGCTCTACCCACTCCTTTGTTTAATCAAATACAAACAAATCTTAACTTGAGAATGAGTTCATTTATCTAAATGAGTAAAGTTCAAGTTGTACATAAAATACAATGCTAACACTCCTCATTTTCTTATCTTTGTATATTTATATTTTTATTGTTTTTAAGAAAGTTATCTTTGTATTTTTAACACTTTTTCCAAGTTTCTCTCTAGAATTACTATAATCATTGCCCATATGTTATTGATAACATACTCTTGCAAATTTTGTGGTAAATATAATTTATAAGTTGTCTAAATATTTATTGAACAATTTATTTTGAATGCGATGTAAATTGGGTAGAATATAATTTTTTTTAACATATAATTTTTTTAAAACGGTGAACACTGTATATTTCTCTTATTTTTATCCAAAAAACATTGTGTTTTTTATCCAAAAAACTCATTAGTCATTTAGTTTAAACTTTAGTAAAAAATAAGTATCTAGTTTAATCATCTTAACATATATTTTAAGCTCTGTTATAAATGGCGAAGCTATACACGCAAAAATAAATGTATTGGAATTTTTTTTAAAGATATTGGAATAATTTATAAGAGTTGATACATAAGGTTCCTTCAAAAAAAAAAAAGTTGATACATAAGGTTATTCTTTTGGTGTTAATACATAAGATATTCAAAAAAAATTTTTGACAAATCATAAGATATTCAAAATTGAATTTGATATTCTAAAATAATAAAATAAATATTAAATATCTAGATACTCGAATATGTTTTTCGTGGTTTTAAGGAAATGATTAATATGTACTGGCAAAAAATAATTGAATGAAAAATGTTACCATAAAAAGTGTTATGTTTGTATTTTACTTCTTGTTATGACTTGAACCCTGAACCTTTAACATCTCAACTTCTTTTAATCTCTTTAGCTCAAACCAAGCTTCCAAAATCCCAATTCCGAAGTGAAATTATTTTGAGAGAAGGAAAAAAAATGGATAAATGACAATTATTATGCTACGGAGTGAGTATTTACCTATCAAGAGAGCATATATTTTCTTTCAAAAAAGAAGAGCATATATTTTGTATATCGTAGTACGTCGTTTTGTTTGTTTTCATTGTACAATATTGTTTGTATTTTTTGTCTTGTTCAGCTGTTTGTTTGATTCAAATTGTCGGACCAACTTCGTTCTAGAGCACATCCAATCAACGACTTTGGAGTCCCTCGATGTTGCAGATCTAGATGCATGACTATTCCGGAGACTTGAATATAGTCAAATTTATAGGCTTATGTACTTTGTCAATTTATGCTATTATGGATGTCACGAGTTTCTCCATAGATTCATCATTTTTTTTTTGTAGTGAATTTTTATTGTATCAATGATGTACTCAATCCATATGAATGAATGAATATCATATACTTTTAGTCCAAAAAAAATAACGTATACTTTTGTCAAAAATAAAAGAGCGTACATTTAAATATAAGATCAAAGGAGAGAGTAATTTAAGCTTCTCTTAGTAAAAAAATTGTTTTTTATTTTATTTCATTAAGACAACATGAACTTTTTTTTGGTATACTTGTATAACTTTGTTTGGTAAATTTTGCATGATTTCTTTGATACAATAGTATAATGTATTTTACTGTGAATATATTTATAAAATGCATTTATTATGAATTTATTTTATTATAAATGCTTGTGATCGTATGACATTACTTGATTCCTTTATAAATTACAATTCGCACAAAAATATCGCCACCATCGCACCTCAACACTGGTCATGTAAAAACTAGTTGTTGCAGGTTCGATCCTCGGCACCCTGAGCGCAAACTCCAAGCAAATTAATGAGGTACTTTAAAGTAACCTCTCTTTTTATATATTTTTTCCCACTAAAAATATCGCCACCATTGCACCTCAACATTGGTCATGTAAGAACTAGTTGTTGCAGGTTCGATCCTCGGCATCTTAAATCCAAACCGACTCAAAATCATCATACACTAATGAGGTACTTTAACGTAAATTCTCTTTTTATGATTTTTTTTCTTCTACAAAATACATTTATTTTGACCTAAATTGTCGTAAATATTTATTTTATGTCACTAAGTTGTTGTGTAATGCATAAGAATACCAACATTTGAACATTTTTTAAAATCAATTTTGACCTAAATTGTTATAAATGTTTATTTTATGTCAATAAATTGAGTAAAAAAGATATGAGAGTAAAGATGTGAGTTATTGTCTTAGTGAGCATAACTCAGTTGGTAGGGACATGCATTGTTATATGTAGGGGTCAGAGTTTGAAAATATTTTCGTACTTAAAATGAAAATCAAATATCTCCATCATTGTATCTTTAAATCGATATATGAGAATAAGTAAATAAAATTGCAACAATTGTGTGAAAAAGAAGGAGGAGTTTTGATGAATATTTTTTTGAATTTCAATTTAGCAATGCGAAGGATTTGAGAGTTATCTGGTCAGTATGATCGATCAATCTAAAGTCTGGAGTCCTCCGTATCTTTAAGTGGACAAAATACTTTAATCCATATACACAAAATTCTCATGTTTGGATCAAGAATATTGCCAGGAGAGAACTTGTTTGAAGTTTTTGGTGCCAATGGCACCATTAACCCTGGATATCTCTACTCAAAATAGGGTATTTGGCCACTTTTCAAAGTAAGGTAGAATTTGATGAAATTATGGTTAGGTGGAGTAATTAAGTGGAGTAAAATTCATGGGTTCTTCTTCTTCCCAAATTCCATTATTTCTTTTCCTAAATTTCTTTTCTTATTTAGTGGAGTAATTAAGTGGAGTAAAATTCAATAAATAAGGGTATATTAGTAAAAATAATAATAAATATTTTATTGATATTCTAAAGTGACAGTTATTTTAAGACAAAGAAAAAATATGCTAAAGAGACAATAAAAATAAGTACTAATAATTTATCCCTAAAATCAACACAACTAGTCATTTTCAAAAAATTGCACAAAATACAAAAACAACAACTAAAATAAGATGAAGAGCATAGTAGCTATCAACAAAAATATAGCTACACAACCAATAACATTAAATCTACATTAGAATCAAACCTTTGTGCATTATTAACGATGCATTCATCAATCAAACTTTTCCTTCAAAAATTATTCAAACTTTATTTTTATTTTTTTTAAATATAGTTGCAAAGCAAAGAAATGTAGCAAATCATCTATGGCCACAACCACAACTCTAAAATATTTGGGCACTCTCGTGTGTAAAATAAAAAATAATAATAAACAAAGATAATTTACTCATATCAACTTATATCATTTAATTATATTCTCTTTTAAATCTTTTTATTTATGTGGCCAATTTTTTTTATTTGGGTTTGTACTCAAGGAAGTATTACTTAAGGAAATAAGGATTTTAGATTGATGTGTCTATTTTGTTTTTTCTTCTCCGAAACACAATAAATAAGGATTAAGAAACCATACGCAATCAAATTATGTAAGTTGCCACAAACAAATTTTTCTCTATTTAAACACTCCTTATCAACAACAGACTCTAGTTCGTCAGATACTAACGATTTCTTAGAAGAATTTTCTTTATTGGGCAATTTTTCATCAACTTCATTTTCATTGTCTTACCCCAAAACTTGTGAGAAAATCAAATAGTTTCTTCCCACAAGGACTAGAGAAAATTTGGCCAGATTCAGTGGTATTCAAATACCCAGTTTCTGCTATTGCTACCCAACAGTTCAAGAGCACAAGTCCCACTAAAATGATTGTACAATAAGATCACAACAAAATTCTGATTAATTAGTCCATTGTTACTTCGCAGGTCTTGGAAATATTCCTATCAATAGTAGATATCAAAGTGATTCTTAAACTGATTCAGTGAAAGGATATGCAGGTCGTGGTAGCACAATATGATGTTAATATTTCAGGTCGTCTCTAGGTTAGACAGTGCAATAAACTAAACATGCATCTAAACTCAACCTATCAATAAAGATTTAAAAAGAAACCTTTCATTAAACAAGCAAGCATCCATTTCCAAGTTAAGAAACAAAATAACAATTCCAACATTACTTGCATATAAGGAAACCAAATAAATAAGGATTAAGCAACATCATCAAAAAATAATCCATAATCTATGCAGTACATTTTTGCTTAGTAACATAATCTTATCAAAACATCACTAACAACAATTGTTATATCTTGCATGCTCTTACATATCTAAGACGACGAAGATCCTTGCAATGCTTTAAATATGGTGTCAGCAGACTGCTTAACTAACAGAAAATGCTCCAACAGACTTTTCCTTATCAAAAGCGGACTCTAGCTCCTCCTTCTTAGGAGCATTTTCCTTATTTTCTTCATTGTCTTGTCCCCTAATCATGTGAGAAATGTCAAATATTTTATTCTCAAAAGTAGTAGAGGATCTAGGAAGAAAATTTTGGTCTTCATCTTTCTTCATGTTCTCAAATTTGTGTTTTAACTCCCATATTCGTTGTCTAAGTTGCTTTTGTGTGGGTTTGAAACTAAGCAAATCCTTAATGGTGTTATATGTAATCATTCATTTTATTTTGACCCGTTTCAGATTTTGAAATCTAAGAAGCGATTGAGAATAAGGATTTCATCATTGAGAGTGAAGATTCTCTTACGTGAGTTTGATGTTTGCGTCTTTGAGGAAGAAGATGATCTTCACTCACAATGAGAAATCCAAAAAAACATGAGAAAACATCTTCTTCCTCAAAGAAGCAAACATCAAACTCACGTAAGAAAATTTTCACTCTTAATGACGAGATCCTTATTTTCAACCGCTTCTTAGATTCCAAATCCAAAACAGGTCAAAATACAATGACATATTACACTCCTTTTTATAACTCCGTTAAGGATTTTCTAGCTTTAAATCCACTCAAAAATAACTTAGACAAAGAATATGGAAGTTAAAGCAAAAATTTGAGAACATAAAGAAAAATGAAACCAAAAAATTTCCTCCAAGATCCTCTATACTGCTCTTGAGAATAAAATATTTAACATTTCTCACATAATTTGGGGGACAAGACAATGAAGAAAGGAAGGAAAATGTTGCTAAGAAGGAGGAGTTAAAATATGTTGTTATTGTTTATAAGAAAGAGTCTGCTGAAGCGTTTTCAGTTAGTTAAGGAGTCCTCCATATTTAAGGCATTGCAAGGATCATCATCGTCTTCAAATTAAATATGTAAGAGCATGCAGGATATAACAATTGTTGTTAGTGATGTTTTGATTAGAGTATGTTACTAAGCAACAATGCACCGCATAAATTGTGGATTATGTTTTGATGATGTTGCTTAATCCTTATTTATTGTGTTTACTTATATGGACACATACACATAAATAAACAAAAATAAAAAGATTTAAAAGATAATAGAAGTAAATGATATACAATGGTATGAATAAATGAGATATACTCATGCACTATAATCATCTTTGCAAGTTTAGTCTTAGAAATATCTTGACTAAAATTGTAATTTCCAACTACATACGATCCTTTTATATTTTTAGACACTTCTAACACAAGACTTTTTTTGGACCCGTTTATTGCGAATTAGACATATGTTAAGATGATCATGTAAAAGCGAAGTACCTGATATTATGTCACCACTAAGTTTCTTATCACAATATTTGTACATGGCCTTCCATCCGGATCTTGATTTTGCATATTTATCTCATTTTGAATGGTTAGAGTTTCTTCACCATTCATTTTTAGACAAAAACTACACAAAAATTTCATTAGAAAATTAACCAAATAAAAGAAACTAAAGAGATCAAAGAAGAAAAAATATGAATACTAAAAATACTAAAAAGGAAATAAGAATAAGAAAAAAATTGCATATATAAAAAAATTAAAGCTATAGGGGAACAAAGACAAGAAGACGGCTAATTGCAAGCTCTATAAAGTTAAACTATGTTATTTTGATTGTAACAACTAAATTTGAGGGACCCTTGTTTATATCTTACTTCTTATTCTTATGGATGGAAAATATGAATTGGACTGTTGCTACAAGTCAATAAAATGACCCTAAAAAAGAAACAAAAGAAACTAAAACTCAGCTTTAGAGTTTTTTCTGATTAGTGTTAGGGTTTACATTGTTTTTTCAGTTTTGATTTGCTGCTTTCAGCTTGCACCATTGTACCGGCAACATTCCAGTTTAGCACTTCTTGTGTCGGGGATTGTTTCAATAATATTGTTCTCATTATAAAACCCAACACCTCAAATCACTCTATCCCACAAAACAATTGTCTCCGGAAAATTAAAAGATCCAAGTTTTGTAGCATGAAATAAAAGGGAAATGAAGTAGAATAGAGGAAAACTTGAGGGACCCTACTGTTGCTACAAGTCAATAAAATTACCCTAAAAAAGAAACTAAAAATCAGCTTTTGAGTTTTTTTTCTTCAGATTATTGTTAGGGTTTACATTGTTTTCTTTTTCTTTTCAATTTTGATTTGATGCTTTCAGCTTGCACCATTGTACCGGCACGTTCCTGTTTAGCACTTCTTGTGTCGGGGATTGTTTAAATAATATTATGCGGATTAAAAAAAAAAACCTAAAAATCACAACACCCTAAAAAGATCAACCCTACACAAACAACCCCATCAAAATCATCAAAATTACTAAGAAATCTAACCCTAAACCCAACACCTCAAATCACTCCATCCCACACAACAATTGTCTCCATAAAATTAAAAGATGCAAGTTTTGTCACATGAAATAAAAGGGAAATGAAATAGAATAGAGGAAAACTTACATATTTATAGCATGGAATGGAAGAACAAATCTTGCTAGTCAATAAAATGATACCTTCAAAGGATCAACCCTAAAATAACAAACTTACATATTACTGTTGCTACAAGTCAATAAAATGACAAAAACTCACACCATATAATTTCTGGTGATAAATCATGTGGTCAAATCTAACACCCTAAAAAAGAAACAAAAATTCACAACACCTTCAAAAGATCAAACCTAAACATACGACCCCACACAAAATCATCAACATTACTAAGTAGAATATAACCATGACAAGAAACAAACTATAAAATAGTTTTAGATTTCTCTTCAAAATCCAAAGCCCTAGAACCCAACACCTCAAATCCCTCCATCCCACAAAAGAGTTGTATCTATAAAATCAAAAGATGCAGAATTTTCACATGAAATAAAAGACAAATGAAGTAAAGTCATTTAAAACTTACATATTCAATCAGAACACGAAAGAGAAGAACACATCTTGCAAGTAACAAAGTGAGAAAGAGAGGCGGCAGAGAGGTGAGAGGCGAGAGGCTTTAGAGAGTGGGAGGCGTTACACTTATAGAGTGATTAGGGTTCTGAGTTGACTTTTTTAATTTGTCTATATAATTTTTTTTAGGAATCTTTCGTTTATTTTTTTAAATACCTTGGTATTTACCCCGGCGTTGCCCGAATTAGACATACAATTGTCATGATACTTAAAAAAAATCTTCTCGTTATGAAATAAAATATAAAAAATATTTTCTAATTAATGATTTTAGTTTGATTAAATAGAGAGAGTTAACTACTATGTATACCCTTGGACATCCAAATAAAAATATAGAAATTTAACGAAATAAATTATATTAAAATAAAAATATAGGAATTTAACGAAATAAATTATGTTAAAGTAAAATTGAAAGTAATAAAAACAAACAAATACAATATTTGCACGATAAAGTCAAAGTAAATATGGATTATATTTTGAGATGTTTATGCTAAATAGGAAAATGAGTTTTGTAAAAATAAAACATAATTTTTTTTTTAGGAAAAAAATAAAACATAATTTTTTTTTTAGGAAAAAAATAAAACATAAATGTTAATACGAGAGTGAACATGTGCATAAACAATTATCATTTTTGATTGGATTACCTAAAAAAAGGAAAACTCATATATAGAAAGGTAGTTCAATTGCATCGATTAGACCCAATATATGTGCGGTAAAAGTACATCAACATCATAAACTTATTTTTAGTAAATGTAAATTAAATATATGACTCATTTTTTATAAATTAAAAAAAATGATTTTGACATTCAATAATTTAGAGACAATTTTTTAGAGACTTTATGAAAAAGAATAATCAATTTTAAGTTTATTTATCGTAATAAAAATCATTTATTTGAAAACACAATTTAATACGAATTAATACGAATCAAATAAACAAAATATTAAGGAGTAAGTAAACTTATCGATTATGTGATTGGTCTAATAGCTAGTACTCTCCAAGATACACCAGTCTTTCCTTACTAGCACCGCACATGAATTAGCAAGGTCTCGGGGACCGCTTTTTGAATGCTCAAAGAAACTTATTATTTGTTATTAGAGATGAAAATGAACAAGAAAAATTGAGAAGATGTACGAATACTTCTTCAACCTATACGTTCTCTCTTATGTAACAAAAAAAAAAACCTATATGTTCTCTCTTCTTTCTCTTCTCTATGTTCAGCCAACTTATCCCGTATAGATATAACTCATTAAGCAAAGTATAGACGTTAACCGTTCCGAGTTTTCTCATAAGTAAAACGGAAAGTCTTATTAATTAGGATTGACTTGATAGTGTACTATGATCATGTAACGTTCAAGTAGAAATAAAACCAAAAACGGTGTAACACCTGGTCAAAGAGAATTTAGTAATTAATATAACAAATAACTTTAAAATAAATTACTTCTTTCAAAAAAAAAAAACTTCAAAATAAATTACTAAATAAAAATTACAACAAAGTTAGCATAGATGACTAGATATGTAGTATTTTGTGACTGGCAATGTGATTTGTGCATGCGAGATCAATCATGTGAAGTGGTGTGCCTATGTGTTTGAAAGTGTAGTTCCAATCGTAGAGTTAGATTTAACCTAAGTGAATTTGTATTATTGTACTGAGTTTTCTCTGACAGATTGATATTGTGTGTGTAATGCAAGAGTTCTTTGAAATTTAAAAGAGAACAATCATTTTCAGTTAAAAAGGAAGAGGAAAGATGTGTTTAGTACATATTGGTTCTATTTGGGTGGGATTGCATTACTTTTGCTATGTACGTTTGCACCATTTGAAATGTGATTCACCGTAGTCACGAATTTTCTGCAGTTGGAATATCAGTCACCGTCCGATCTTGATCTGATGACTATGAATAGGCAAATTTACTTTTTATTTTTTGATTGCTTTTGTGATGTGATTTTAAGGTTTACTCAACAATCGTCGTCAATTTTATTTTATTTTATCTTTTCAAATAGTGAACTTTTCCAAATTTGAGAACTAGTTTTCTCTTATTTTACAACCTGTTGAGATATTATTTTACTTGTAAAGTTGTGATATAGTTTGCAGAAGAAATTTCTTTTCATATTTTTTTTTTGAAATTTTGGCAATAGTTTCAATTGTTGTTAATGATGGTTGATTAATTATTTCGTGCTGTGATGAAGCATTTATCAAATCATATGCAATGTCGATAATGATGGTCGATATTTGGCCTATTTATCAATTCTTTCATTGTCAAGCATACTAGACTTGTCCTAGACAATAAAATTCGAATTTAAATAATAAAATGAAGTTTTTCTTTTGAATCATTTCTTTTAGTGAAGATCCACGTGATCTTTGAGAAAAAATATTATTTGGTCAACTAATGTACATCTCCAAATTTTGAATCATAATGAGATCTTCAATAACTGATAATTTTTTTACTGTGATAACAATAATGGATGGTTTGCTACTGGTTTGTATGGTTTTACTTCTCAATATAATAAGGCTTTAACTTGTGAGCTTATCAAGTACATTTATCAATCCAAATCCAAAAAGCATAATAGATGGTTACTTTTTGGGGATTTTATCATGGTTCTAAAAAACTCTGAGAAGATGGGTGGAAATGGAACATATCATGGAACTACTACTACTAATACGTTAAATCAATGTGACCAAAGTGATTTAGGGTTCCTTGGTAACATTTTCACTTGGTAATTTTTTTATTCACAATGCTATTAACATATATTTTAAACTCTAATATAAATAACGGAACTATACACGTTAAAATAAATATATTGGAAACATTTTTTAAAGTTGATACAAAAGGTTTGTTATTCTTTTTGAATGACAAATGTCCACATGTTAATTGTTATGTTTGTATTTTTCTCCTTGTCATGAATCAAACTCTAAGCATTTAACACCTCAATTCATTTTAATCTCTTAACTCAAACTAATTGAACTATCCAAACCCCTACATTCTGAAGTGACAATCATTATGAGAAGAGAGTGTAATTTGAGATTCTCTTAGTGAAAAAGAAATTGTATTTTAATTTATTCATTAAGACAACATGATTTTTTTTTTTTTGTGGTGAATCTTAAATAATTTCTTTGATACAATTATATAATGTATTTTATTGTGAATATATTTATAAAATGCATTTATTATGAGTTAATATTTTATTATAAGAACCAAGTTGCTTGGGCTCCAGTGGCAAGGAGCTCCTTCCAAGGATGTACCCGGGAAATATCGGGTTCGATTCCCAGGGAGAACAACGTTTGACCAGTGCGCATGCCTCTACGCATGAGCCAGATTAGTCGCCCACCTTTGGTGGGTCTTAAACCCGTGCGAAAGCCAAAAAAAAAATCTTATTATAAATACTTGTGATCGCATGACATCATTCGATTCCTTTATAATTTACAAATCACACAAAAATATCGCCATCGTCACACCTCCGTAATGGTCATGTAAGAACTAGTTGTTGGACGTTCGATCCTCGACACTCTGAGCTCAAACACCAAGCAAATTAATGAGCTACTTTAAAGTAACCTCTCATTATATTTTTTTTCCCACTAAAAACATTTATTTTGACCTAAAATATATATTTTATCTCACTAAATTGTTGTGTAATACATAAAAATACCAACATTTAAACATTTTTTAAATCAATACATGTCACTAAATTGAGTCAAATAAATACATGTGACTAAAGATGTGAGTTGTTGAGAATATTTTGGTTCTTTAAAATCAAAACCATATACCTTCATCATTGTATCTTTAAATCAATATATGAGAAAAGGTAAATAAAGTGGTAGTAATTGTGTGAAGGAGAAGGAGTGTATTTTTATGTTAACATATCTTCAAGTTTAATCTATATTTGATTATTTAACTCGTTTATGGACTTTTAATATTTAGGTCATTTCTCATGGTCAGAGTCATATGAATAGAGTATCGTATCTACATAGATTGTCGTTTCAACCAAATAATTTGCGTTACTTATTTGAGAATAATAAAATAAAATAAGAGATAAGGGTTTAGAGTTTTGCGAAGTTAATATGTTTGTAACAGAGCAAAGTTTACCTGTTTGATTGCAGAATGTTTTGAAACTGTTATGTTCTTTTACTTCATGTATATGCAAGTTCTATCATTGTGTATGTATGTTGTCATTGTTTTTGGGAGTTTCTTTTGAACTTTAGAGAAATTACTTGCTAACATGTGTGTGTTGCCTTTGTTTGGAATTTTTGTGTGTTAGTCTCTGAGGCACTCTTTGCTGGTGAATTTGGCTTTGATGCTTAGTTGTTAGTCTATGAAGCACTCTTTGCTAGTGAATTTGGCTTTGTTGCTTGTGCATTCTTCTTCTGATCACCTCATAAGAAATTAGGCTGATCTGTCCAACCAAGATTGTAAGTGTTGGGATAAGGGTTATATGCCCTATTTGGTTGACTACCAACATAGTTATCAAAAACTGGGTTCTCATGGCATTCTTTGTACACATGCTCTCCCCTACAATACATACAATTTATAACATTGACTAATATAGGCACAACTGTGATAGACTCTTATGTTATATCTTTGTCATATGACGCTGCATCTTTAGTTGTCAGTTTCTTGACATAGTGTGTCAGTTGACCTATTTGAGCAGTGAAAGTTGTAGCTTCAGACACACTGAAAATACTTAATGTTTTATTCTCTATTGAGGTAGGAGTTGTAGATTTTCCCCGCACTTTGATGCGTTTAGTTGGCCATTGGTAGCTATTAACAACTATAGACTCTACGAGATCATAACATTCTTAGTAAGACTTGTTCAAGATTGCACCTCCAGATGAGGCATCTAACATCAATCTTGTTGAGGAAACAAGCCCGTTGTAAAAAATTTCCATTTGTATGCACACATGTATCCCAAGGTGGGGACACCTTCTCAATAACTCCTTCAACCTTTTCTAAGCTTCAAAAAGAGTTTCTTCATTAGTCTGCTTAAAGGAGGTAATATCATTCATCTTTCTTGCATTAAAGACACGAGGAAAGTATATTACCGAGAACTTCTCAGCAAGTTCTCTCCATGCGGTGACAAAGTTAGGCTCCAAAGAGTTCAACCATGATTTGACCCTTCTAGTGAAAGAACAAGGGAGCAACCTGAGCTTGGAAGCATCATCTTATACACCTGGGATCTTGAAATTTTCAACTACTTCAGTGAATTTCTAAAGTGACAATTATTATGTGACGAAGTGTGTATTTACTTATCAAGAGAGTGTATTTTTAAACAAAATATGAAAAGAGAGCATAATTTGAGCTTCTCTTAGAGGAAAAAAAAAAGTATTTTAATTTATTCATTCAGACAACATGAAGTTTTTTAGTATTCTTGTATACTTTTTTGTGTGGTGAATCTTGTATAATTTCTTTGATACAAATATATATTGTATTTTATTGTGGATATATTTATAAAATGCATTTATTATGTGTTAATATTTTATTATAAATACTTGTGATTACATGGCATCCTTCGATTCCTTTATAATTTATAACTCACACAAAAATATCGCCATCGGTCACACCTCCACGCTGGTCATGTAAGAACTAGTTGTTGGAGGTTCGATCCTCAGCACCCAGAACTATAACCAAGCAAATTAATGAGGTACTTTAAAATAACCTCTCCTTTTATTTTATTTTTTCAACTAAAAACATTTATTTTGACCTAAATTGTTTATTTTATGTCACTAAAATTTGTGTAATACATAAAAATACCAACATTTAAACATTTTTTAAATCAATACATGTGAGTAAATTGAGTAAAAATATATATGTGATTAAAGATGTGAGTTATTGATTGGTACTTTAAAATGAAAATCAAATATCTTCATCATTATATCTTTAAATCAATATATGAGAGTAAGTAAATAAAATTGTAATAATTGTGAAAAAGGAAAGGAGTGTTGGTGTCTCCCAAAGCTTTATGAGTATTTAAAGGTGGAATGACTGAGTGCAAGAATACATTGTGCAAGTTATAGTATAAAAGGATATCGATCCCACATGGATTTGTTGGAACAAGAAGGGTCTTGTACAATTCATCAAAGGTTTTGATGATAACAAAGTATTGAAGAATAAACAGACATTCTAATATTTGTTCAAGTGTGCAGAATCAAAAAATATAGCCATCAAGTATTGAACAAGTATGAAAGCATCAGAAGCACAAGAGAAGCTCAAAAGACTTTGGTAGAAGATCTGAAGAAAGGTCAACCATAAGTCAACACACTGGATCAGAAGAAATGGACGCCTCTCGGAAGCTGAAGAGATCATTAAACTATGTGGAGATCACCAGACTCAGAAGACCTATCCAGACACAGAAGAACCCTTCAGACTTGGAAGACCTTCAAACTTCATAAGCACCTGAGGGACCCTGACTCCACGTCAGATTTGTCATCTTATGTAGTTGTCCACATCAAAGGATCTGAGCACAATTTTGTCTTATTCCGACCACGTGTAGAAACAGACAAATGACTTCATAGGCAAGAAGAATGAACAAATACTTTCTATTTTAGCAAAGGATTTTTGAATGACTATTCAACAGAATTATCCATATCTGGCAATGGTTCAATGCCCTTGATTTGAAGCTTCTCAACTACTCTTTATGCGCTGGCACTCTTCTCCAACGTCTCTCAAATCCCTGCCTATATAAGGAGCTAAAGACCATGAAGAAGACTAACAAGACTCTGCTATTTTTACTGTATCATTACTCTGCCAAATCAAATAGAGCATAAACACTTAGAAGTCCTAGAAGTTGTAAAGAGTTTGTTCACCTTGTTCAGTTTACACCAAAATTGTTGAATCCGATGTCAGAACAAGTTTGTTTATATTTGATTTAAACAAATATAAGTCTCTTGCTTGCGAAGCTTGAACATCATAAGTCTCTTGGTGAAACCTTGAGCACCATAAGTCTCATTCAGTTGTGTTTGATTAATATAAGTCTCTAGGTGAAACCTACAGCAATAGAAGTCTCTTTGGGGAGCCCTTTGAGAAAAAGAAGTATCTTGCCTGCGTGCTTGAGCATTAGAAGTATCTTGGAGTTGTCCTTGAGCAGTGGAAGTCCCTTGGTAGTGACCTTAGGCAAAGAAGTCTCTTGCAAGGGTGCTTGAGCATTGAGAAGTCTCTTGGAAGAGTCCTTGAGCAATTGTAATTAGTAGTGATTATAGTGAAATCCCTTGGAAGTGCAAGGGGACTTGACTACTCCTGTGTTGTGGGAGGAACCAACATAAAATTCCTCATGTCTGCTCTTTCTCTCTATCTCTCCTTTATCTTTATGTTTCTGTTTAAATCTGATGCACTCAGACTCTGGGTCAGACTCTGAATCGTCATAATCTGGACAATACCAAACACTCAGAAAAAGAAACTAGAAAAGGCCAACATAATTCAACAGTTAAGAAGACATAAAAGTTTTTGTCACAACAATAAAATAAAGATAAAATCTTGGGAAACCCAATTAAGAAGACATAAAAGTTTTCAAAAATGAAAGTGTGGTTTAAACAAAAAATCAATTATGACAGAACTTAACTATAATCTATAGAGCTACTGCTTTCTATGGCTTCCAGACAACCTGGTGGACTGTGGGGTCTTTTCAACTCAGCCATCATGTTAAGCATGTGAAGACACACCTTCACCGTGGTACAATCACAATACTTAACATGCAACATTACTAGGTTGGTCATCAATAGTTCTCCAACTTGAAAGAGGCTTAGCCTTGACCTATGACAAGAATCCTAGTTATATCTCAATGCTTCTCATGGCTCCTCCAAGATCTAATTGGCCTTTAAACAGTCTCTCTTGTTACCGTCACCTTAACCAGTACTTAGTAGTAAATTTTATCAAACAAACATTTTACATCCCCATCTCAATTAAGTATTAGAGAACTTGGCAATAAAAATAAAAGCGATCAAGTTTTACTTTAAAGATTTAACGTTAAAATAATTTGTTTGAAAGAAGCACGAAGCTATAACTTTATAAATATTAAGCGAAGAATATCATAACTTCATCAAGTCTAAACCACAAAAATGGGTTTAGCTCATGATAAGCTTAACCACGGAGAAGGAGATGAAACGAAACATAAATGAAAACATGAAAATTTAAATTGATAGATAATATTGAGTTAAAACTAGATTACAATCCATCAAGGAAAGAGGTGAGCTTGATGTAGACTTATTGTGAATTTATATTTTATTTAAATATAAATGCTTGTGATCACATGGTATTGTTCGATTTCTTTAAAATAAACACTTCATAATAAAATATCATCATCACACCTCAACACTGATCATGTAAGAATTAGTTGTTGCATGTTCGATTCCCGGTACCCCAAGTTCCTAGCCCATTTAAATCATCAAATAATGAGGTACTTTAAAGTAACCTCTCTTTTTATATTTTATTTTTTGCTTAGATATACATTTATTTTGACCTAAATTGCTATAAATGTTGATTTTATGTCGCTAATTGTTGGGTAATACATAACAATACAAACACCTGAACGTGATTTAAATCACTATATGTCAGTAAATTAAGTCAAAAAAAAAAGTGAGTTATTGAGAATATTTTCGTATGTTAATATAAAAATGAAATAGCACCACTAGAAAACAGCATTTTAGCCTTAAAATTTGGTGTTGGACCCTGATAATAGAGAGACAATTTTTATATAGTTATACGACAATTAATAGATACTCATTTTTTTCTTCCTCAAATATGAATATTATTAAGTAAAAAACTTCACATTGCAGATGCTCTCATTTACAATTTATGTGCTAGAGTTTCTAATAACTTGATGATTATCAACAATCCTTCAATTGAGCTTGAGTTAGCCCTACTTTCGAATGTCATGGGAGGTCCATACTCTCGTGCTTAGTCTTTGTTTTCAGCTTTCTTCCTTCTTTTTTTCCTCATGTAACAAAAGAAAAACCTAAGAATATACTCTCTAAGGATTAAATGGTTATGGTAGATATCCAATTTTATAATTATTAATTTATTTATTTTAATTAAAAAATTTGAAGTAGAGTACAATTATGAAAATAACCCTTAGAGGACATCCGTTGTTTCTAATTTGATTATACATAATACAAGTCCAAATAAATTTAATTTTGTCTCTTTTTCCGTACACATCATAAAAATTGTTGCATACACTCTTTTCTTCCTCACTCTATAAATACCTTCAACACACACACACATTGTGTGAAGAAGAAGAAACCCTAATCTTTCTTCACATTCCCATTTTCTTCACAGATCAAGTAAGTTCTCATCACTACCTTTCTTCAACATTTCTTATTTATCACTTCAAAATCTCATTTCACTCTGTTTCTTTCTTTTTCATGCATTTTGCAGGTAACTTGTCAACCTTTGCTGATTTTCTTTGTTCAACGAGTGAGTAACCTTTGTTAAGCTCTTTCATTTTAGTGTTTTTCTTTTTCACTCTGTATTTTTTTATTTATTGAATGAAAAATGGGTTCTTTGTTGAACTTAAAGTTTTGATTTTTATGTGTTTAAATCATTTTTTTATGAAGTATTATTTTGTATTTGAAACTGTCATGTTCTTTTGCTTCATGTATTTGCAATACAAGTTCTAACATTGTGTATGTGTAATGTGTGATGTCGCTGCTGTTGGGAGTTTATTTTGATCTTTCGAGAAATTGCTTGCTATGTGTGTATGTATTTGTGTTGTCATTGTTTGGAATTTTAGTGTGGTGGTCTATGAACCACTGACACTTCTGATTGAAGGAGTGTCCAGACTCCAGATGCCAGTATCCAACACCGACACGGCACGGACACATGTGACTACTTTGAACCGTGTCATTTTTTTCAAATTATCGTTGTCAATGTGTCAGTGGCTGTGTCGTGTTTGGTGTCCAAGTCTGTGTTCATGCTTCATTGGTGTTAGTTCATGCATTTTGCTAGTACCTGAGAAGCTTTGGTGATTTTCTTTCCTTTCATTTTTTCTTTTTGTAATTGAGAAATTGCTTGCTAACATGTGTATGTGTGTTGTCATTGTTTTTGGGAGTTTTTTCGCTCACCATTGATAACCCATTGGAATCTAGTAACAGGTTTTATTCAAAGAATTTGACATTTGAACTGTTTGTTGAAATGTTTCTTCAAACTGTTTGTATTGATTCAAATATGCATTTTGTGGTTACTTCTAGGAAGTGGGATTGTACAATTTCAATTTTTATGTAGGGAACAGTAGTTACACATGAACTAATTTTATAAAATTATAAGTATACATGATGTAGAGAGTCACACATTGGATAGTAATATGGTCTAAATAGTGGTTATATGTTTTATTTTATCTTCGACCTTACAAGTTGAGAGCAATGTAGGAGTTTCAAAATAGACTTCTAAAGTAGACATTACCCTTCCAATAATTGTTTTGAATTGTATGAAGGCATGGAAAGGATCAAGACATATTTTTGTTAAAGAGTGAAAACACTTGACCACAAATAGCCTATCTTGTGAGAAGAGCGAGTATTTGCTAACCCATCTGAACCAAATGAATCAGAGTCCTCAATTATGAACTGTCAATTCATAAGCACATTGCTTGATGAAATTGCCCAAAGTTTTCAAAACCCAGTTCATTATTTACGCACTATAGGTCTCTGATATGTTTTTAATTGTTGAACCCTAAACCTTCATGTTTATTGTCTCTTGCCATAGAATAGGGGAACATTCAATAGGTTATGTTTTTGTTCAAGTTGGAGAGATAAGGTAGATGTAAATTAATTGTCAAGTGAATTGGTGAATTTTTAATTATGATCAAAGACAACATTGTTTGTAAATTCAAAAGAAAAAGAAGAAAAAAATGTGTACATGATAAAGAAATAAAAGAGAAAAATCCAAAAATAGAATAAATTGTCAAGATCAAGGTGTATCATGTTTAAACACCAAGGGTTTGTTTAGAATTAAGGGGATTCTTGTAAATTTATCTTTTAAATGTGAATAGAAGGAATGTTTCCTTATGCTTGGTCATTTGAATTCAATTGCCCCACAAATGTCCTTTCTTTTGTAGCCGAGCCAAGTTACAACCCTTAAAGACCTTTTGATCCATGTCTTTGTGCCTTTTTAAAATGATATTTGGATGGACACAAAACTTGATCTGGATGTTAACTTGATTGTCGGATGTGTGTTTCTTAACCCTCACTCATTGATTTCATTTTGTTTATCTACTTACAAAGAAGTGTGTCAGGTGTGGTTCGTGAATAAATGTATTATTGACTTGAACTGTGTGATATGAACTTTGTGCTTAGGACTCATTTCATATTTGCAATGAACTCTCAGATTAGTCGGAAACTTCAAACTTGCCCGCGCATTCACTTTGAATCATGCATCTGAACAAATTTTCAAAACTTTTGTACTTGTGTCTTGTACCTAACTTGTCCTTATTGAATTTTTTTTGTTTGAGGACAAACAAAGAGTAAAGTTGGGGAAAGTTTGATAAGTGCCAGAAAGTAGTTAATTTCATGTTACATTTAAGGCACTTCTGTTACTTGTTTCACAAGTTATCTAGGGAAAAACCCAGAGAAAAGTGATAATTGCTCTATTACGCTTTATTTATCTTACTCTACCCATTTGTGCAGGAACTGAACTAAAGACACCAAACAAAGAGATAAAACAAAGAAAAAGTGCAAAGGTTAGCTCGCAATGGCGAGTGGAAGGCGAGTAAACTTGTCATGGTAAGTAAAAGGAGAGTAGATGGCGAGGAGTTCCAGAGAGCAAAGGTTCAGAGTTCGCCATGGCGAACAAACTACTCACGAGGCGAGCTAAGATGGCCAAAACTCCTCAGAGCTGACGTGGCAGAAACCCACTAGCGAAGAAACATCAACTCGCCATGGCGAATACATTTACTCGCGAGGCGAGTTGAGTCAGATCAGAATTGTATAAAAGGCCATTCACTCATTTAAGAAGGGGGATAATCATATCATATCAGATTATCATTTTAGGCCACTCTAGGGAGAGAAAAACAGGGGAAAACCAGAGAGAACATCAATGAACAAAGAGCTACAAGGATTGGAGAGGACTTGCAAGATCATTGAGACATCATGGCTTGGTTATTCTTTTTCTCTTCTTCTCCTTGTAAGGTTACCATGACAATGTGTAGCTAAACTTTTTTTGTTGGGATTAAATGTATTCAACTCTATTAGTATGTATTCCCTTTGATTATGATGTTGTTTGATTTAATTATCTTATGATGTTGAGGTTATTTTTGTTTTCCATTACAATCTTATGGGTTTGAATTGTTATTGAAAAATACCTTTTGAATCTAGGTTGGAATAATCTTCTATCAAAGTTTTTGTTCTAGACATGGAATTTAGGTTTTGATAATCACTTTGAATATTGGAAACCAAAGCTTTTGTTTCGTTTAATAGCTTGGGAAATCAGCTATACAACAATACAATCGACTCTTGGATCATTTAATAGTTTGGAAAATCGACGATTGAACGAATCAATAGAAATCACGACATCGTTTGGACACGAATGATGATGCCGAGAAATATGTGATAATATCGATTGATAATTAGAATCCGCAACACTAATTCGAGAATACGTAGAAGTAGGTTGATGAAGTTTAATCCCAGCATAATCTTTTCCCTATTAACTCTCAAACCTTTTATAATTTCGTAGTTTGATAGCTTATGAAACAAAACTTCTTGAAACTCTTAGCTCAAAACGATATCGATTGTTGAACGGCTTAGAATATCGCACCAGTCCATGTGGAGACGATAAACAAAAATACTTACTTTTGATATTACATCAGTGTCCAGGGTTCAAACCCTCTGCATATAATAATGCATTGTCCTGGCAACTGAGCTATGCTCACGAGACATTTTATCCATATATTTACTTATGAAGAGAGTGTATAATTTAATATAAGATGAGAGGATGTAATTTCAACTTCTATTAGTAGAGAGAAATGTTATCTACTCAATAAGATTACAAGAAGTCTTTTGGTATTCTTGTATTTTTTTTGTCAAGATTGTATAATGTATTTTATTGTGGATATATTTATAAAATAATTTATCAATACTTTATTTCTTTTTTAAAAAAATATAAAGAATTTTACATTTTATTAGAAATTCTTGTGTTCGCATGATATCGCTAATTCCTTTGTAATATATAGTTTAGAAAACAATATCGTCATCGTGACACTTCAACACTGGTTTAGTCAAAATTAGTTGTTGTGGGTTCGTTCCTTGGCGTCCAATGTCTCTAACCCTACATAATCTAATGAGGTACTTTAAAGTACCTCTCTTTTTAGTTATTATACATTTATTTTAACCAAAATTACTATACATGTGGATTTTCTGTCGCTCAATTGTTGTATATATACATACAAATACAAACATCTGAACACTTTTTGAACCAATATTTGTCATTTAATTTAGTCAAAAAAAAATTGTTAGTAAAGATATACTAGTTATTGAGAATATTTTAGCACCTTGATATGAGAATTAAATATCTCCATCATGGTATGTTTAAATCAATATACAAGAATAAATAAAATAAATGTCATGCTAACAAGTTTTTTAAGTTAAGGAAACAAAAAGTTGTAGTTTTAGGATGTAATAACAATTTTAAAATTTTTATAAAATTAAATTCATCACTTTTCAGCATATTTTTTGAACAATACTTTTCATCATATTATAACACAACATATTTTTGTTCATTGAATCAATGTCTTAAGGGCATTGTTTAATATTTACTATAAAATAAATCACGAAAGGGAACCCTTCTTGGTTTCAAGCTTACTTAAGTTTATCTGTAATGGTCTATAATATCTAGCATTAAGTTTTCCTTAGAACAAAAGGATGACAATGTAGGTGAAAGGAAGAGTCCCATAAAGAAATCTTAATAAGTCACTATACCATGAATTTGAGCAAAAACATTCATCCAATAAAGAACTTGAACTTAATCAAATCCAGACACGTTACCATAATCATGATACATTGCATGAATCCAGATTAGCCTAATGCCTTTACAGAAAACCACAATAACATATGCATATATAACATGAAATTAGGGCTGTTCTACTTGCTGACCCAACACAACTTCCATTTTTCCCGAACTCGTTAAAGTTTGGGTCCAGCCGATCAAACCCAAGTGATTTAGTTCGAGTAACAGATTTAGGATTCTAAATCCGTAAACCCAACATTTTCAAAAAACATATTTTTATTTGTTTTTGTTAATGTTTTTTAAGACTTTTATACACATATATGAGAGATCAAATTATACATATGTAATGTTACGTCACTCGATAACTTCATATCAGACACATTGTATTAAATTCATAGTTAGATTGAAATTTTATATCTGTCAGTTTTAAAGAAAATCTAAAATCATTTGACGGCATTGAGAATTATAAAAATTAGTTTTCTTTTAATAAAAGCAGCTTAGATGTTAGTTTTAATGCAACTCAATGACATGTCTAATGATGTTGGTTTTTTCTTACAAATTTACATAGATGATTTATTATATCTCAAATTTCAATCCAATGGTGAGTTTATTAAAACATGTATCCTATAAGAATTTGTTGGGTTGACATGTTGGTCTATTTGTTTTGTTTTTCAAAGAAAAAAATGTAAAATTAACATAGATGGCTTTTCTTTGTTATGTCCCAAAGTCCAAAAGTAAAAAAGAAATGAGTTGTACGTCCAGTGCACAGATGAAATCGTCAAATAAATATAGAGTCAGTAATTTTTTTCTTCTAAATTTTTATTTGAAGATGAAGTGGCAAGTATATATGCACTTATTATTATTATTAATAATATGAATCGAAGTACGGTAATTTACTCATTTAGATGACATGAAGTATTTTGGTATTCTCTTATAATTTTTTTGGTACAATTGTATAATGTATTATATTGTGAATATATTTTATGATGAAATGCATTTATTATAAATTTATATTTTATTTAAATGTTTGTGATCGCATGACATCAGTCAATTCCTTTATAAGATATATTTCACACAAAAATATCGCCATCATCATACCGCAACACTAGTCATATAAGAATTAGTTGTTGCAGGTTCGATCCTCGACACCTAAAGTTCAAAGGTATATGATTCAATAATGAGGTACTTTAAAGTAACCTCTCTTTTTATAACTTTGTATCAGACACATATTTTACTAAATTCATTATTAGATTGAAATTTTATATCTTTGTCAATTTTAAAGAAAATCTAAAATCATTTGACTTCATTGAGAAGTATAAAACTTAGTTTTTTTTTTCCTTTCGATAAAAGTGTTTAGATATGAGTTTTAATACAATAAAAACGCTTAAATGTTAGTTTTTTTTTATAAGGTCGGAGCAAAATGATATGAGACAGAGAGGCTCCCAACTAAGTGCTCAGAAATTTTATAAAAAAGAGGAAAAAAATACATAAAAACTAGGGGAAATAAACCTAACCAGTAAAACCACACAAGAGTGTAAGTCGACCTCAAACGGGTGATACATAAATAAAAACAACACACAAGTGTATCAACCTCTAATTAATCCTAAAACTAATTAAAGATCTTCGATGCGATGATTGAACCCTCGGTCAACACGGAGGCGGTTCATGTATCATCACCTCCCTGAAACAATGACAACAAGCTAAACGACCCTTTCGAGCCTCACAATCCAATCAAACAAAGTGAAAGGTGGTTCTTAAGCTGACGTATGAATCGTCTGCCAACACAGAAACCATTCAAGATCCATCAACTCTCTGCAAAAACATCAACAAACTCTGCACGATTCTTTCGAGTCCATGAGTCCAACATCAGATAGATAAAATGATGAGGATTTTAAAACAGTCTAAAATCAATCATGAAAATCGATACGGATATTAAGGCGGAAGCTATTCAGAGGAGGCAAACCTTAACCTTGACACTTGCAGATCTCAACATATCTGAATAATGATCAGAGAGTCAAAACATCGGAACGCCCACTTCAAATTGATTACACAATGACATATCCAATGATATTGGTTTTTTCTTAAAAGTTTATATAGATAATTTATTATATCAGAAATTTCAATCTGATGGTTAGTTTATTAAAACATTTATCCTATGAGAAACTATTAAGAGATGTAAAATTGAATCCATTATATTGGCTTGTTGGTATTAATTTAAACCTTTCAAATGTGTTTCTCTCAAAGTTTCAGATTCAATTTTCTTCAATATCAATTTTAGTAGACTACTTAGTATTTTGGATCTTTCAAAGAAAAAAAATGTAAAATTGAGATAAATGGTTTCTCTTCATGTTATGTACCAGAGTCCAAGAGTAGAAAAGAAACGAGTTGTTGTAGGTCCATTGTACAGATGAAATCGTGAAATAAATATGGAATCCAGGGCCGGCCCTAAGATTTTTGGTGTCCTGTGCGAAACAATAAATTGTGCCATTTTAATTATTTTATTATTTTTCTTTGCGTTTTTTGTTGCAAAATATTCATTTATAATAAAAATTATCTGAAAATATATTTTTCAATAGAATGAATCAAAGCGAATTAAAAAGAAATATATCTATATAGTACTAACTACTAAGTAAAAATAATAATTTTGGTGTTCCTAAAAAAATGATGCTCTGGGCTGCCGCCCCTCTAGCTCGCCCTTAGGGCCACCCGTGATGGAATCAATATTTTTTTCCTTAATTTTTATTTGAAGATTACTTGGCAAGTGTATGTGTCAAAAATATTTTTTTTTTGTGTAAATGTGTCAAAAATATTGTTACTGTGTATAAATGGATATATTATAACTAAGGCTAAATTGATTTAATTAATGGTTAAAATTTATTATACTTATATACACACACAAATAAAGAAATAACATACTTATATATAGTGTCAATTTTGTGCATATGTTTGCATCTATAGTGTGGAACCTCATTGCCATCTCTACGTCAGATAGAGGAAAAACAGGGTCAATGACAACCGCATTAGAAGGATGTATGTAATTTTTTAAGTATAATTAATTTTTTAAGTATAATTAATATATACATTTTAATTATTAATTAAATTTTAATAGTTTGAACACTAACACAAGATCCTAACAAACAATTAGGGATGACAATGAACATCCTCTAAACATGGTATTATAATGATTATCGTCATACTCACGTTTGTCAATGATGCCTATATATCAGAGCATATATCTTTGTAGACAACAAGTTCAGTGCCCTCCCACACCCTTTGGCACAAGGCAACACAAAGACACACATATAAGGATGGATCTAGAAATATTGATCAGTGAGGGTAATAACATGTACTATAATTTTTCGAGTGAAATCATTTACAATAAATATTTACATAAAAAATAATTATCATTAAAAACTCAAAGACGACTACAAAAATTATTCATTTTATATCTGAAAATTTAAATACACCAAAGATCTACGAAATATATTTCTTCATTGATCTTATGTTTTGAAATTATGGTTTATTTTTTCATTTTCAACATTTTTGGAAATTGGAAATTGGAAATTATGGTTTATATCTGAAGTATGTATTGTATTGGAAATTGTGCCGTCAATTCCTTAAAAGTTAACGAAGTGTCTTTTTCAATTTAAAACTTTCTTTTTTTTAAGTTTTCTTAACCTATTTTCTTTAATAGGTTGAACTTCATATTGGGTAAATGACTCCAAATTAAAATACTCCCTCCGGTCACATTTATAAGCAAAAAACAACTTTTTAGGTACATTGAATAATTAATGTATCTAACCTATAAACGTGGCTGGATACATTAATTATTTAATATATCTAAAAAGTCATTTTTTGTTTATAAATGTGACTGAAGGGAGTATGCTTTAACCACGTTCTTTAACATTAGTGTTTTTCTTTCTTATTTCTACGTAAAGAGATAAAGTCTTTGTATAGATAAAGGTGGAATTTTTCTTTCTTATTTTAATTGTGAAATCCGTTTATTTTATATAGAGATATTTTTCTTTAGGAAAATGTTAACTAGTGTCCTTGAGACACTAGTTAAGAAGCAAATATGTATTGTATTGGAAATTGTGTTGTCAATCAAAGTTAACAAAGTGTCTTTTTCAATTTAAAACTTTTTTTTTAGCAAAAAATAAAGAAAAAAAAGGGTTAAAAAAACCAAAAAAAGAAAGTTTTAAATGAAAAAGACACTTTACTAACCATTTTCTTTAACAGGTTGACTTCATATTGGGTAAATGACTCCAAATTAAATATGCTTTAACCACGTTGTTTAACATTACTAACATTATTTATTTTTACAAGGTTTAATAACTTTTTTTTTGTCAAGTAGCCTATCGGTTAGAGCTCACACAATTTAATTGTAGAGAAGTGGAGTGTCCGGGGTTTGAACCCCGGCCCCTGCATATAAAATGCAATATCCCTACCAACTGAGCTAAGCTCACGGGGATTAATAACATATTTTTTATTTTGTCAAAAAAAACATTATTTATTTTCACATTTGTTTATATATTTACAAGGTTCATTTTCCAAAGCAATCAAAAGATTCATTTTCAAAAAAGTACTTAATTTTCAAAATCAAAAGTAATATAGTTGATTTTTTATTTTATTTTTTTCTTTTGAGTCCAATATTCTCACCCTGCTCCACTTTTCAGTCCCAATTCATATTTTGATGCATCTTTTTGGCACCAATATGGTCCCACCAATACAAATTGCATCTTTTAAAGCATGCATGCACTACCACACTTTTCTCATCCACACAATCAGAAAAACATAATCATAGAAAACCACTTCTTGTGAATCCAATCCAACATGTTCGCCATAGTCATAGGTGGTTGTTATTATTATTATGTCACATTGAAACAATTCAACAACATTAATACTATTGTGTTCTGTTCCCCCACGTTCTTCTCTTCTCTCTCTCCAACACCATAACCATCAATTTCCCATAATGTCTCTAACCATTAAGTTACAATTAGTTTCTCATCTTAACATCAATCACAACAAAAACCATGCAAACAAATTAATCAAAAGCAAAAACAACACTTTTGGTAACACTTTAAAGTTTCTTCCAAAACCCACTTTTGGTAACAATTCATTAACTGTTACTAAAAAGTATAATAATAAAGTTAAGAGAAGAATGCAAGGAAATATCATGATCAAAAGCTCTTTGATAGAACCAGATGGGGGTGTATTAGTAGATCTTATGGTGCCTGAAAATGAAAGAGAATCTAAGGTACTTGAAGCTAAGTCACTTCCTAATGTGAAACTAACAAAAGTTGATTATGAATGGGTGCATGTGATTGGTGAAGGTTGGGCTAGTCCTTTGAAAGGTTTCATGAGGGAAAATGAATATCTTCAAAGTTTGCATTTTAATTCACTTAGGTTGAATGATGGTTCTTTTGTTAATATGTCACTTCCTATTGTTTTGTCTATTGATGATGAGACTAAAGAGAGAATTGGGTCTTCTTCTAATGTTGGGTTGATTGGACCTGATGGGGATATTGTTGGTATTCTTAGAAGGTTAGTTTTTCTTACTCTGGCTTTGATTTTGTGGTTAATTAATTTGTTTTTTCTAGTTTTTTAATTGTTTAATTGTTTACAATCTATGAATTCCTAATCCTGACATGACGCTTAACGACATGAGATATGACATTGACACCGGTAATAATTTGAGAATAATCTGAGAAAATGGAAGTGATTGATTCCAAATACACGTGTTGGAATTGTGCTAGTATTGGACACTGACATGTGTTAAATACACAAACACACCTTCAACCCGAGGTGTCAAATGTCAATGCTACATAGGTCATGTTCCTTGATATTACAAAAAATCGCAGTCAAATACGAATAATGAGACATCAATTGCAGTCTCTTAGACATTAAAAAGCTTGATGTCATGGCTCAAATTGAGTTCACAAACAAAACGACGATCTATTTTAGTGTGTTGGGTATGTTTGTGAAAGTGTTGAAATATAATAGGGCTTTAGAAGCAGTTTTGTCAAATTGCAGGAATTTGAACAAATTGTTATTGCCCTTCAATATATTATTTAGTACAAGGTGTTGTCAAATAGTCACTATTGTGGTACTATAGCAGTGTGCCGGAATTTGAACAAACTGCTATTTTCCACGATTTGTGATTGGCAACACTGTTTAGAAGATAGATTTTGTAGCTTCTGCCATGCATAAGTAAATAATTTTGAGATCAAGATGACATATAAATTGAACATAAGTATTATCACTTTTCTCTTTGAACTGTACAAGACTCTGTCTATGAATTCATACATCCAAGAACCGTAACTGGAAGATGACAAAAGGCTAAGTGCATGTTTGGATTGGCAGTGAGTTTGACGAAATCAGTGACATTGTGATTTTCTTGGAGCTTATCGTCAATCCAAACCTTCATGGAATTCTTTTATCACACATCTCACGTGTTTGTTCACATTCAATTTACAGTCTTCTATATTGCTTTACCTTGAACTCGTGAAATCATTTTGAGTTTTAAAATTAGATTTTCACAATTTTTGAAAACCAAACCGGAAATCAAACCGTCAAGACCTCCGAGTCACAGTTCAACTGCTTTAAACTGTTTAAATCAGGACGAAACAACAGTTGAACCAATAAAATAACTAAACTGAAGACAATTCTGGTTCATGGTTTAACAGGTTGAATTGTCTAGTTCGGTTTTTAGAACTTCAGATTTTTGAATTGCGATGGCTATTTAAATACAATCCTGTCATTCAATAACAACTAAACTTCTTTGCAGCGTTGAAATCTACAAGCATAACAAAGAAGAAAGAATAGCTAGAACCTGGGGAACAACTGCTCCAGGATTGCCTTATGTTGAGGAGGTCATTGCTCCAGCTGGAAATTGGCTTATCGGAGGAGATTTGGAAGTGCTAAAACCTATCAAATACAATGATGGTCTTGATAACTACAGGCTATCTCCCAAGCAACTTCGGGAAGAATTTGATAGGCGTAAAGCTGATGCAGTTTTCGCCTTTCAGTTAAGAAATCCGGTCCATAATGGTCATGCCCTATTAATGAACGATACTCGTCAACGTCTATTAGACATGGGTTACAAAAATCCAATTTTATTGCTTCATCCTCTTGGAGGTTTCACAAAGGTTGACGATGTTCCCTTAGATGTCAGGATGGAGCAACATAGCAAGGTAATTTCCATCATTTTTTCTCATACGGTGTCAAGTAAGAATCAGTTTTGTTTAATATCGGTGCTACAGAGTAGCGGTTTTTGAACACATCGCTATTGCTCTGTGATACTCTATTTAGTTCAAACTGTTGTCAAATAGCAGCTTTAGCGGCGCTGTAGAACTGTTGCGTACCATAATTTGAATAAACGCGCTATTTTCCGCGATCCACGATTGACAACACTGGTTAAAATAATGTGCATGTGCCTATAACAATCAATGCTATAAAAATTGAACTTGGAAGTGGTTGAACTGCTCTTTAATTTCAGCTATCCATTCATTTTGTAATTCTTTTATCCAATGAGTTTTAAAAACTGAATCTAACCAGATAGTTCGACCAGTTGAATCGTGACCAAAAACTGTCTACTGGTTATTTGAGAATTTCGATTGTGGTTTCGACCTGGTATAAAGTAGTTGAACCATGACCTAGAGATCTTGCTTGTTTGATGTACCGTGTACGCTTCATTTTTTAAATCATTGGTTTTATCTCTAATTGTAAAATACTTTTTCTTGTTCATAGGTCCTAGAAGATGGAGTTCTTGATCCTGAGACGACCATAGTTTCTATATTTCCATCACCTATGCATTATGCAGGTCCAACTGAAGTTCAATGGCATGCAAAGGCACGGATAAATGCAGGCGCCAACTTCTATATTGTTGGTCGCGATCCCGCTGGTATGGGTCATCCAACTGAGAAACGGGACTTGTATGACCCTGATCATGGAAAAAAGGTGCTTAGCATGGCTCCTGGTCTTGAGAAGCTTAACATTTTGCCATTCAGGGTAAGTAGTATTGCTTTTACACATGAATTTAGGTTCTTCCTCCAATATGAGATATGTTCTTTCAATGATATTTTCTTTAGTAAAAGCCAAATAAACAGATCCAATTCAAACTGCACTTAAATGGATCGGATTTTTTTTGAGAAAGCAATCCGAACCGAATCGCATGCTATTATAATCATTGGATCGAATGACTCTTTTCCTCAAAATCGGTCAAAATTGAACTGCAAACACTCCTAATTTTCACAATGCTGTCCATTTTTTTTGCACAAGTTTCATTCAAGTTAATACTTTATCATTTAATATGCTACCTAAAATTTTGCTGATAAATCGTTTGTTTCATTTTAATGACTTGTTTACCATTGTACATTACAGGTTGCAGCTTATGACACTAAGGTAAACAAGATGGCATTTTTCGACCCTAGCCGTGCTAAAGATTTTCTCTTTATATCTGGAACCAAGGTATTTTATTCTCAATCGTTCACTAATGTGTTTCAGAATCAACAACCAAAAATCTAAACTTTGTCATGAATATATAGTCTGTGTTTGTTTACAATGACAGATCTTGGTTCCTACACAGCTGTAACTTAAACAAAAGTAACTTGTATCATATATTAGTATATCGGAACATGGAACTACGAAAATAAACTATTCTTCTAAATTTTATGTGTTTATCTTAAAAAATATACGATGATTAATTCAAAGCTATGAAGCACGGACACTCCTCGGATTAGGCGTATCCTGGTGTCGGACATGTTTCGTGTCTGACCCCGACACCGACACTTTTAATTACACTGAATTATGTGATTTTTTCAAATTATTAGCTGTGTCGGCGTGTCAATGTTCATGTCGTATCCGGTGTCCGTGTCTGTATCGGTGCTTTATAGATTCAAAGTATATAAAATGAACAATATTTAAAAGATACTGGTTTTTGTTTGTGACTTGTTATCTTGTAAGAGATATAACCTAAGAGCACAGACACCTCTCCAAAGTGTTGTTTCGGTGTGCCATACACATTTCAGAAACTTGACACTTCTCGGACACACCTTGAAAACATGTCAAACACCTCTTAACTAATTCCAATCTAAATAAATTGGTTCTGTTCGGCACCTGTTAGACCTGTCTTGATCACGCACCAAGAGACTGGACCACACCTGGCTCAGGGCCCTTAAGATTGAATATATAACTTTTTTACTAGATGTAACATCAAGTTGTTTTCTTTTGTGATTTATTTTTTCAGATGAGGTCTTATGCAAAAAGTGGAGAGAATCCACCAGAAGGATTTATGTGCCCAAGTGGATGGAAAGTTCTTGTCAATTATTATGAAAGTTTGCAGACAGAAGAAGCATCACAACAGCCTGTGTTATCTGCTTAGACATAACTACAGCTAATGCTAGAACTTTTTGCATTAATTGATTCTAGAACAAGATTGTTAAGAGTAAAACTTAGGGAGTGCCAATTTTTATGCATGGTCTTCCAACATCATGATCAAGAATTCGGCAATGCGCAAGCATATTTGAAATTTTGTAACATATTGAATTATGTTTCATTTCCTAATGAGTTTAGGCTTTGTTTGGATATACAGATTAAGTAAGCACTTATAGCATAAATGTTTATTACATACTAGTGGTCTAGTGCTTATGTATAAGCTAATTCTATAATAAACGATAAAATCATGTCAAACTATTCCTATATTAGTTACAAACTGTTTCCATAAGTTATGTAGAACTTATGGGAATAAACTCAAAACAGCTTATAAACATGTCATAAGTTGTTTCCATAAGTTCTAGTAGATAGTGTCACAAGTGTTTATGAAAATAAACTGAAAACAATTTATGGTCATGTTGTAAGTTGTTTCTATAAGTTCTCTTATATTGTCTCGCAAGTGTTTATGATGGTAATTAAGTTCATGTTGGGAGCGTCTGTAGTGACACATGTTTACCCAAAACCTTAAGATAT
>Ga0315914_1000415_pt1 | contig 52017 bp, 32 predicted proteins | sample MpolenodulesMG_FD_203920 | JGI IMG/M metagenome (GOLD analysis project Ga0315914, IMG submission 203920) | Medicago polymorpha root nodule microbial communities from Los Angeles, California, United States - elongated nodules | ecosystem: Host-associated > Plants > Roots > Nodule | place: USA...
AATAAATTATGTGTCCCCCCCCCCCCCCACCATCTCTCTTTGAGCCTCAACGACGATTTGCTTTGTTACCCTTCCAGTTTTTGGATCGTAGGTTGCTCGGGGCTCTTGTGAGGCTCCTCCAAAATCCTTCATGTTGGGATTGTTTTAAATTATGTTTATATTTCAAAAGTTTCCAAAAGTATTTTGTCCCTCAATTTTATTTGGAAAATATTTTAGTAAAAAGTAATTAATTCAATAATTTAATAAAATAGTAACCGTGTATCAATTGAGTTTGGGTATGCTCCATTTAGCCAAGCCTCAATTTAGTTCATTAGGGTTTAGATGTAAGACATGTGGCAAAAAAACAATCTAGGGCTGAGATTTAAATTAATAAAAAATATTTGATTAATTAAAATAAATAACAAAAATGCATTTCTCTTTCCTGAATCCTTTTCATCTTTCACTTTTACTGTAGTCTCATACCTTTCTTCTAGATGCCGCCCACCGCCGCCCCTTGCTGTCAGAATTGATTTCAAGCTGATTATATTATAAAAAACAATTGATTTATGAACTACTTATTAAACAACATTCCTTAGCACACTTATGAATTGGCATAAGATGATTTTTCTCATCTACGTGTTATTTGGTGTTGTTGATATTTGTTGTGACTGTTCAAGATTGAATTTTGTTGGCACAAGATCAAAGTGAATAATAGTTGCAGAGATGATGAAAAGATCGTAACATCTATAACAAAGGAAGACAAAATGGGATGAGACGACACCGACGATAGACTGGTTTGTGACGGAGACGGCGACAAGAGGAAGAGCGGAGATTGATGATGTCGTGATTGACGGAGAAGGTGGCGATGACGGTGGCTTACGGCGGTGAAAGGAGAGGGATATGAAATTGCTGTGTAGAACGGAAGAAAGGAGAAGACCAAACGTGATTTTGGGAAAATAAATTGAATTCTTTAATCTTTTTATCAAACAAAATACTTTTTTATTAATTTAAATCTCAACCATTGGTTGTTTTTTTGCCACATGTCTTACCTCTAAACTCTAAACGGATTAAATGGAGGCTTATCTAAATGGAGCATACCTGAACTCTAAACCCACTTACTCATCAGAAATGATTAAAATGGACAACAACTTTCTATATATACGCTAAAATTACTGGAATTATGACTTTGATGGGTCACAATTGTTTATTTTTAATTTTTAGTTTATATATATCCCATGAAAACATTATATTTGAGTGTTGTATCGAGTTATTAAACAACTATTAAACTAAATGAGTATTTTTTTATAAACAAATGAGTGTCTTTTATTGTGCAAGAAAAATTGAGTGTTTTTTACCTAACCACAAGCCATTTCTAGAAATACTCAAAAAACTAAAGAGTAAAATATTCGGTGAATTCTAGGACGAGAGTTAATTAAGTCCCTCACCGGTGGACCACTATATTTGAAGTCATTAGATTAATGAAGCACACATATTTTATTATGGGAACTTCTACGGTACACCTCACAAATTAAGGTGTACCGATACCCATGCTTCATAAATTTATAAATTAACGGTCATTTTATGAAATAAGTTGTTATTTGTCAATATATATATTTTAGAAAACACCATTTCATGAGAAAAAACACCATTTCATTGTTTATAAGAATTATATTAAATTTTTAACATTTTCTCATAAAAATAATCAATATTCTTCGTTATGAGCAATAAAAATTCAAAAAAAGTAAATTTTATTTCATCGACGTTTTTGGTAAATAAGATTTAATTATTATAATCGTCAATGATAGAAAATAATTATTTTTCTTCAAAATACAACTAATTTAATTATTAATTTAATGCTTTGGTGTACCGGTACACTCAAAATGAATTTGCCTTTTATTATACACCCAATGCACTAGATTTTTTTTCTCTTCCCTACCTTCCATCTTCTTCTAACCTTTTCCCATCCCATCGGTGACTGTATATGCAAAAGCCCATAGCCCTTCTTCATGTTATTCCATTTCTATCAGTGCTGTGAAGAATAACCCATTCAATATTTCATAACTTTTTTTTAAGGAAAAAGCTTTCAAATAATAATTATCAGTGGATCCAGTGTTGAAATTGTTGCAGAGAAGGAGCGTTTCATTCCTTTAGGATGAAAAGTAAATTATTTTTATAACTTATCAAATCCTTAATACATTGAATGAAAACATGGAGGTGATGAATTAATTTTGTAGAGAGGGGTGATAACTTGCAACAGATTGTAACTCAAAGCATAAATTCTTATTAAAAATTAAAGAAACCAGACGTGTAGTTTGACAGACAGGGAAGAGAACCTGAAAGGGACACGATCGTGTGTAAAAATCCAAATACTTTTCATTTTTTATTTTAATAAAATCTAAACCATTAATTAAATCTAATGGTATTTTGTTCATGGTCAACTGGTAAAAGACTTAAACCCTCACCCTATAATCTACCAAAATATTATATTTGAAAATTGATATTCTTTGTTTAATGGAATTTAAAAAATATGATTTTAGGTAAAAAGAACATATGATCTTGGATAAAAAATACAGTTAGTTTTAGTTTGTACTGATATTTATTACATGTACATGATTATGACAAATTGTTTTTATTTTTAGGGTGTAAATTACCTATAAGGAGAGATATGACCATGTTGATGTATCAATCAACATCAAATTGAAAAAACATATTAAGACATGGTCAATCATGATCAAATTGAAAAAATATATTAAGATATAGAAAGAAAAAAATCATAAAAATTTTAGTTCTCGTAAAAATAGTGGCATTTTTGAGACCTTATAGAAAAAATTAAGTTAAGTTTGCTTAATTATATATAAATTTTTAAATTTTTGAATATTTTTTGCACACATGGTTATAACATTATAAAAATTTCCCTCATAAAAAATGAGTTTAAAATATGATTTCTAGAACAAGATTTCATTACCTTTATATCGAACTTTTAAAATTATATTTAATTTATTACATATTAAAAAATTATAATTTTTTTTTATGAAATAATTCTTTACAAGGTTTTAAATAGTCCTGCAAAAAAATACTCAAAATTATAAAGTTTAAAGATAATCAAACAAATTTAAAATTACATGTTAAAATTATAAAGTTTATTGGGACATAATATTTCACTTTTATACTTGTTGAACTATGATTTTTTTTCATTTTTTGACAAATTAGTTGAACTATAGTAGTATGATTTACTACTATGAACTACATTTATGAATTATGAACTACTTTGTCTTTTTTAGTGAAGAAAAGAAATTATTGAGTTTTTCCACTATTTATTTGTACTCGAGTCACTTTCCCGTTGATTGAATTTTCAAACAATTTTGGTTCCGCTTCTTCTCCCTCTCCCAAACCCTGATACAGATAAACACCCAAATTTCGGCGGGAAAATCCAAACCCCACAGAATCGGCGACGAGTCACCGTAACCAATGGGTGGACGCGCCATAACCGTCCTAAACGTGGCGGAGAAGCCGTCGGTGGCGAAATCGGTGGCGAACATACTCTCTCGCAACCAAGGCCTTCGAGTAAGGGATGGTCGTTCTCGCTACAACAGAATATTCGAATTCAACTACACCATTCGAGGCCAACCCTGTCAAATGCTCTTCACCTCCGTCCTCGGTCACCTCATGGAGCTTGACTTCGACGATCGTTACCGGAAATGGCACTCGTGTGATCCCGCCGATCTCTTCCAGGCTCCAGTTCATAAATCCGTTCCCGAGGTAATTTCTTCTCGTTTTTCTTCTTCTTCGTTGTTGGAATCTTAATTTCTCTTTAGAATGTTTCTGATTATCTGTGCGATTTTGATTGTGTTGTTAAACCCTAGGATAAAAAGGATATTAAGAGGACATTAGAGGAAGAAGCTAGGCGGTGTCAGTGGCTTATTTTGTGGCTTGATTGCGATAGGGAAGGTGAGAATATTGCGTTTGAAGTTATCGATGTGTGTATTGCGGCAAATCCGAATCTTACTATTAAGAGAGCTCGATTTTCTGCATTGATTGACAGGTTCGGCATTGTTTCATGATGATTTTACTTGTTTTTTTCCTCTGTTATTGTAATGCCTGTAACGGCACTTTTGATTGAAGGCGAGTTCCGTGTCTAACACAACACTAACACATCAATTTATCAGTTCAATTTTCTTAAATTATCACTGGTTTCTTTGGCAGCGGTGTGTTTAGTATCTGTGTTTGTGTATTTGATTCATAATTTTTTATTGTCGCTGCTTTGATGCAGGGAAATCCATCAGGCTGTGCAAAATCTTGTCGAGCCTAATAAGTGGTTTGCTGATGCCGTAGATGCTAGGCAGGCGAGTCTCCTTTTTTGGTCTCAGTTGGAGCTCAAATTTTGTGTTCCAATTGAAATAGGAATCTGATGTTATTGGTTTCTATCAATTTCTTTTCACTAACAACCAACATATGCTAATTGATATTGTTTACTTTGTGAGGGTGATCGATGGTTATTTATTTTTTTATGCAGGAAATAGATCTCCGTATAGGTGCTACTTTCACCAGATTTCAGACCATGTTAATGAAAGATGCTTTTGTCATAGACACTGTTACAGATGGCAGAAATACTGTCGTGAGTTATGGGCCTTGCCAGGTGTGTTTATGTTGTCAATATTGTGATGTTTTTGTGCTTAAGCTGGTATTGGCATATTGTGAGTTTCCATTTTGCCTTCATTTTGGCTACAGTTCCCTACGCTTGGATTTGTTGTGGAAAGATACTGGGAGATACAAGCACATGAACCGGAAGAGTTTTGGTTAATCAAATGTTCTCATAGATCAGATGAAGGCGTTGCTAATTTCAGCTGGGAGTAATATGCAAAGCTTTTGGTGCATTCACAATTGTTATTGAGTTTTACCAACTGCTTATAATCTGAATTCACTTGGCAGGCGGGGACATTTGTTTGATTATACATGTGCTGTCATAATATATGAGATGTGCATCGAGGAACCAACTGCAACCGTAAGTGTTCACCAAACTGTGGCTTGCATATGCTGAAATCAGTTTTTATTTTTATTTTTTTACTAATGATACATATTATTATCATTCAGGTGACAGATGTAACACCAAAGGAGAAGCCAAAGTATCCTCCCCATCCCCTGAGTACTATTGAGCTTGAGAAACGGGCCTCACGATACTTCCGTATGAGCTCTGAGCGCACAATGAAGGTGGGTAAATGTTGAGAATCCATTTATTTCATTGTTGGTAATGAGTAATGTGGATTTCAATTCTACAGTACATTCCAGACGGTTTATTTTGTTCAATGCGGACTGGACTTTAGAGTTTAGAATATATATAAGAGCAAGTAATGCATTTGTAGATCCAAAAAAACTTGCAACCCAGCAGTGTTTGAAATTAAACTCCTGTTCCATAACTGTGTCTGCATGCACATGTACCCAGCTTAGTTGGAAATTTATCTCCTGTTCCTTCACTGTGTCTGAATGCATATGTACCCTGCAAGAGGTACATTTTGTTCAACAGTTTTTCTAACTGCTTTCCTGCTACTGTATTTAGTCATTGGACAAATGTTCTGTCTACGTGTATCTCTGTTTGCCACAATCTGGTGAATGAACACATTAAGCTACACAATAAACGTGCTTACAGTTAGTGACATGAGTTTTTTATTTCAAGTTCCAACTTTTTGTTTTTCATAGTTTTATGGGTATCATTGTTTTTATACACGTCTCTTATTCCTTTTTTAATTATTTATAGGTGGCAGAAGAACTTTACCAAGGTGGTTTCATCAGTTATCCTCGTACAGAAACTGATAATTTTTCTTCAAGGACCGATTTGCATGTGGGTAACTTTATCTTCTGTTCTATTGCAGTATGCTAAATTATGACATTTTAAAATTTTGACTTGCATTATTCAGCTTCGATTGCAGTCTGCATCAACGATACTATTGTTTTGCCCTTATTAATCTATTTATTTTGTTTAAGTGTAGGCAATTGTGCAAGAACAACAAGGGCATCCTGAGTGGGGAATATATGCACAACGATTGCTGGACCCCGGGGCGGGACTTTGGAGAAACCCTAGAGGTGGTGGACATGACGACCAGGCTCATCCACCCATCCACCCCACCAAATTTTCTGCTGGAGAATCAGGATGGAGTCAAGACCATCGTGTCAGAAATGATTGCTTATGCTTACCACTTTTTTTACTTTAAAACCTTCCATTTTACTTTGATATTCATATTCATGTTATTTCTCAAATGACAACAGAAACTGTATGAGTTGGTTGTTCGCCACTTCCTGGCATGTGTCTCAAAGCCGGCCTTAGGAGCTGAAACCACAGTGAAAATTGACATTGCTGGTGAAATATTTTCGGCATGTGGGAGGGTGATTCTAGAGGTGAGATTTCTCAGTCATGCTATGTACTCCCTCCATCCCAAAATAACTGAGCCATTGCAGAAAAATTGTCCTAAAATAATTGACATATATCACTTTTCAATGCAATATTAATTACTTTTTTCCAATTATAACTCTAATTAATACTACTTTCATTACTTCCAATTCAATATATTCTACTTTGTATTTATGATAATGGGGAATGCACCAACACTTACAAGACACTCAACATTTTCTCTTTCTTTGAATTATACACTTTTTCTTAATATGTGTGAAATGAACAAAAGGCTCGGTTATTATGTGACGGAGGGAGTATATATTTCACTTCTAGAATTTATGTGATTGGGTTGATTTACTGATTTGATAAGCATGCTTTAGATAGGATTTATTGTGATGTAATTTTTTTTTTCTGCTTTGAAACCAAACAGGTTTTCAGTTAATTGTGCAGTGTATAAGATAAACCATAATTAATTAATCAGTTAAAAGCAAATACTTTGAGTGGTGTCTTGCATTGTTCCCCAATTTTCAGTTGGTGTTATTGAAACTATATAACTATGAATATATCATTGTATTTCTTTTAGGAACAAGTAAAATTCACATAGAAGTTCGAAAAAATGTTTGCATTGTCTTGCTGCATTTTTCAACCAAATTCCAACAAATGTGTGGAAAGTTACAAATGTTCTGATTATATGGTATTGGTTGGTTTTAATTTGAACAGAGAAACTACTTGGATGTCTATATCTATGATAAATGGGATGGATCAATGATTCCGAATTATGCTATCGGTCAAGAGGTTTGCCTTTGATTATCACATCAGATTATATGCAACATCCCTTGATTTTGTGTTGATTATTCTGTTGTATTTTTTCTTCATATTATATCTAGTTATTGTTATTCCCATCGCAAGCTGTTCAGTATCCTAAATCTCAGATTCCTGATGGAATTCTACTCCAAACAAATCTCGGTATCCCTGGTTGACTAAAATTATCATACTGATATTCTTGTGTGAGCTTTAGTGTCATATTTCGTGCCTATTGGATGGTAAAAATTTAGATGTTTGACAAGTTTCATCTTCGTGAGTAAAAGAAACACAAAATTATCCAAGTATATATGTTGCAAGTAGTAGCCTCAGCATCCATGTTAAAGTGTCAATTAAGTTTTGAGAAAGCTTTTGTATATTTTACTATATTTTAGTTTTATTCTTACCTTCTTTTCATCAATTTAACTCAAGGATCGCTTTTGGTTCTTAAAATCAAACCACATTTTCTTACAATATGTAAATATTATTTAAATGAAGGCTGCCAGATAAAGGACTGTCATCATTAAGCATAACAACATTATAAAGGGCAACCCGGTGCACTAAAGCTCCCGCATACGCAGGGTCCGGGAAGGGGTCCCACCATTTGGTGTATTGTACGCAGCCTTACCCTGTTTTTACACAAGAGGCTGTTTCCAGGACTTGAACCCGTGACCTTTCAGTCACATGACAACAACTTTACCAGTTGCGCCAAGGTTACCCCTCAGGCATAACAACATTATAATTAGGCAAAATCTGTTCGTGCCATCGTCCCACTACACAAACAAATTACCATTTTTCCTTACATATTCTCGTTCTCAGAAATGGGGTTAGCTAGGGTATGATTGGAACATATGCGTCACTGGGTCCAATTTCTCAACATAAAGTTTTAGATACATTTCTATATATTTGTTATAATCCATGTGTTTTGAGTACACTGTATGCAAATTGCATCTGAGCCCAAAAAATAAGTATTCATGACTTGCTATTACAGTTCATTCCAACAACATTGACCCTTGATCCCGGAAAAACCAATCCACCACCTCTTCTTAGTGAAGCGGATTTGCTGAGCCGTATGGACAAGGTGAGAATGATATTGAATCTTACATATTGAATCATATAATTAGCAATATGACAATTTCTTCCATGTAAGTCGAAGTATGTTTTATTAAATAATGACAATTGTTTAGGAGTGCATCGGTACGGATGCTACGATGCACGATCACATCAAGAAGCTGCTTGATCGATTTTATGCAACCAAGGATGCAAACATGTGTTTCACGCCAACTAATCTGGTAAGCTCGTACTGTTAATTTTAAAAGAAAGAATATGTTTTCGTTCTTAATTGTAATCAATCTCCAATCTCCATGCTATTTTTTTGTGGGTCTTTTTTTACTGCTATTATGAGAAGTTACCATGTAAGGTTAGAAGAGGATATGAATCATTATGTGAATAATTATCTTTAATAAGTGTGATATTATATTCACTGTTGGATCATTATTCTAATTTTTTTTATAGTAATTGAATGCATACATTACATTGTCAACCATATAATTTAGGTTGACAGCTCCATTTCTTTGAACAAGAAGATGACTGTGACCTATAGAAGAAATAACTATGATATTTGTAAACTAAAATTGATATGTGACCTGCTATAGTTTTGACAAAATCTCATATATAATTACATTACACGAGCAAAGAGTATGTTTATCACTGACAGAAGATCTGCATAAAAAGGTTTTCCCCAATATCATGGTGTACAAGGACGTTGGTTATCCTGTTATAATTCCTTCTCATTTTATTTTCTATAGATCTGCAAAACAAAGTGACAACGAGCATGGTTATTAATCTGCAGATATGCTGTAAATTAAAAGTTTTACCTTTGTAAATTTTTTCATGTTAGTACTTGAAGATTATTTTCTTCTTAGTTGTGTAGCTATAATGTATTTAGTTCTCAATTATGTAGTTTGCTGCAATAAGAAGTTAGCAGTCCATACAAAATAATGTACTAGTATTTTAATAACCTGTATTTTTGTATTTTTATACTGATCATGGGTTTGATATTATTGTAGGGTGAGGCACTTGTTATGGGATATGATGACATGGGGTAATTAATTCTGTTTATTTAAAAAACATCTCTTGTCTCACTTAATTGGATCATGGATGTCTAGATTTTATAAACTTTTCATGATAAAAATTGTCAGATTGGTGGAATTAAGTTTTGAAAATATCAAAATGAGGAATTCATGGTAGATATATTTCTTAGGTTAGGTACAAATGAACAATTAACCAGTCAACTGTAGGGATGTTCAACATTTTACTCGTCCCCATAATGATTCCATTGGTTAATGATATTCAAAAAGTGGTCAGTAGTTAACCAGCAACAAACTTATATAATCATTTTGGTTGTTAATTAGTCCTAAAATAAAATTAATTACTTTTTGTAATCACTCCTATAGTTTCAATCATGTATATAAAATGTGATGGCATCGAATATTGGAAACCAGGATGGGGAAGAAATATTTAGACAAGGATCCATTTTGGATAAATATTTAATGTTATATTGAGGATGAATAAGGCCTTTCTCTACAAGGACAAAACTAGTTAGTATCGTTCTTCATTGAAAATATAACACGTCAGATTCTGCTAGACTATTGTTCAGTCTCTTAACAAATGCTGTTGAGAATGGATAAAGGATCTTCTGCGACCTCGACCCATCGCCAACACCAAAAGCTAGCCGAATGTTTGGGGATTTACTAGGCCTTATACAGATAACCCACCAGTTGATGTGGGATCTCCTTCTCAACACCCCTCACATCTAGGATTGGGCATTTAGGGCGTGAAGTTTGAAAGAGCAAATATATAGTTGTGGCCGAATTCATCTAGGATAGGCTATGATTGGTTGAAATGACGGCAACCTAGGGTTGGCCGCAATTTTTCTCCGTGTGTGAACTGTCGTTCGAAAGATTGGACTTTGTATGAGGCTTGCTTCGAGTGATAAAATGCGTGTCTCCTTTATTCTTAGGATTTTGGCTTCAAACCACCTGACCTTAAGGCGTTCACTTCTAGTTATTTGCTTTAAAGTCATCTACTTTATTTACATTTTGCCTTTTTGACACTTAGGTATGGGACAAATTATTTTCCCTTGATTCCTTCTTCCCTGACTCAAAGTTGATCCCAAGTTAACATAAGAATTTAGGTGAAAATAGTTTGTCATTAGACGTGGACATGGTGCACAATTGGATTTTGCACTGTGGTCTGATTCATGCAACTGACCTAACCTTGTAGGAAAATGATTTTGTTGTATAATGCTCAATTTGCTTACTTTAGTAAGAAAGGGTCTCTAGTTTGTGTTTAATTCCAACATGTGATTTCACATTTTCTGCTTTCCTCCTATGGCTACATCTCAGTATTCACTGTTCCACACAAGCACTTTCTTTACCTAGTCACTTGGTTAAGAGATGCCATTCTGTCATGCCTTCAGGTATAAACTATGGAAACCAGATCTTAGAGCAGTTATGGAACGAGATATGAAATCAGTCAGTGAAGGGAATAAAAGCAAAGCTGAAGTTTTGGATACTAGCTTGCAGCAGATGAAAACTTGTTTCTTAGATGTATGTTTCTATTTCATTCTTTCTTGGTAATTATTTGTTATTAGCGATCATGGTTTGGTTCTGCTGTCAATTTTATTATTGCATCTTGTGAACCCTTAATTAAAAATATTCATTTACTTTTGCTTTTGGAATGACTACTTTAGTTTTCTTGCTCATATTAATGACATGCGAAGGTAATATAATAAGAATTTCTTATATCTTGTAAAAAGTTCCCTTTTAATATATCAATCAACTTTATATGCATATTCTATTCACTTGCTCTTTTTTCTTGTTGAAATTTCGTTTATAAATATCATTCTACTTTACAAGAAACAATATAAATCTTATCGCTATATGTCGCCAATGAAAAGTTTCTGCACAATATAAGTATTGTATCAAACCTTCATTAATTATATGCATCTGATCCTTTTTCAATTATTATAACTCCCTTAGAACGTTTTTGGTAGGAAAGGATGTGTTGTGTGTTCATTTGACTTTTTTGGTAAGGGAAGACCAACTGTTTTGGTGCTTTCTGCAATAAACTTGGTTGTGGCTTTTCTCCACAAGTCTTGGCATTTAGACCGGAGAGATTTTGAGCAAAAAAAAAAATTCAAATACATTTTTTTTCTTTTTATTCACAACATTATTTTTGGTGAGAAAATGCAAACTAGAAGAAACTGATAGGTACTAATTTATTATTCATTTAGGTAGGATTTCCATGCCATCTGCCCTATATGATTGTTTTCTTTTCTGATTATGGACAATGTGACCTTCAATAATTGATAACTTGTGAATGTATGCAGGCAAGATTAAATAAAGTGAAACTTTTAGAAGCCATGGCAATATTTTTTGAAAGGTAGTTATCTCTGCACCTTCTGCCTCATGGATTCCTTATGTAAAATGTTAATGGATTTTCAACCACTCTTGCAGATCAAATAGAGTTGGCAGTGATGAGCAAAATGGAGCTGGAGTAGTTGTTCGACGGTGTAGACTTTGCCAAGAATCAGATATGGTGCTAAAGAAAAATCGAGTATGTTTTTGGGTAGTTGTGCTTTCCTAGGTGTAAATAATAGCATTTAATGAACAAAGTTAGGGCATTTTTGTGGTGATCTTTCTATCCTTTTCTTGTGAGTATAGTATTTATGAATAAAATAAATTGATCAATTATGCGCCATTATTTTGGTGGATCATGTGACAGTTAATCAATTACAATGTCAACAAGAAGGATAGTAGGTGTGGAAGTTATGTTGTTTATGGTCTGCAACATGAAGGGATGGGTTTTTTGGGGTGGTGTGGTGGTGCATGATCTATCTAGTTGATTTAAGATCGAAGTATGAAATCATTTATTCTTGAATTACAGGATGGCAATTTTATGGTTGGATGCCGGAGTTACCCTCAGGTTGGTGTTTTTTTCTTTTTTTTTAATCTTTTTTCCCTTCAGTTTCCTGTTAATGTCTCTATTATAAAAAAGTTAGAACTTATTTACACTTGGAATTGCCAATACATCATGCCCCCCTTCCCCTTTTTTCAAGGTGAATAAAAACAAAAAATTATTAAGAGAGAAAAGGAGGATGAAAATTCTTCCTTTGCAACGACAATAGTTACAGGAACTCCTTTCTTTTATTGGAAAACTACAAAGAAAATTTGTTCTCTTTGTTGCCTTTGTCCATGTAGATAAATTCTCATGTCCTTTTTGAAGTAGTCATCACTCAAGAGCAAGTAGTTAAATACTCATACTGATAGATATCTAATTTTTGTCTCCTCTCTGAATTTAATTTTTGAAAAAGGAAAGTTCTATGTAACTTTTCTCCCTTACTGTCCCTATTTCTCTTGGTTATAACTGACCGGCACTAAAATAAATTTGCCTTTGTCATAAACAGTGTAGAAGTGTTGTCTGGCTCCCTGGATCAATATCAGAAGCGGTTGTGTCCGCCAATACTTGCAACAATTGCACTCCTGGTTTGTACTCGACAGATAGCATTAAGATACATGATTAGCTTCTTACTGAAAAAAAAAATACATCAGTGGCTTGCATGCTAATGCATGGTTTTGTTTTGGCTCTCTCTCTCTCTCTACTAAGGAGGCAAAATTTTATGTTGTAAAACTAGAATATGTTCACCCAGCACTTAATGTGAATTGTTGAATTTTTCCCCTTTCAATTCTGATATATTGGAGAATTTATTATTCTTGTTAGAATACATAAAGATTATAGATATCTCCAATATTTTAGATTATTTCTTTAGGATTGGTGATGGGATCCACAAGGCTGAATCAGGTCTATAAACCAGCCAAGTCACAAACTTGGAATGTCTATACTTGGCAGCATGAGAAGTAACTGCCTGATGGCGGTTATGATCAGGAAATAATTTGTGGCATAATTGTTTAATGACAATTATGATTAGAAAACAACAATTGGAAGTTATTTATTAGGAGCAGTTGTGATAGTAGGGTGTGTAATTATATATATTGCGGATAGAGAATACTGTTTGTAGGAGACTTTTGTCTTTAGCATAACAAGTCTATTGTTGTTTCTGTTTGGAAATATAATCCGCTTTTATCTTGGGTGCTCTATTTTTTTTGGATCCTATCCAAAAGAAGAAACCTGAGGCTAGCAAAATAAATAGTTCACCATATCTAGGATGTTTGATAGAGTGGATTTGTTGGCGGAGAAATTCATGTCAATGACAACTTACATTAATGAGATGATGTCCAACATTGGGACTAGCACAATGAAGAGTAACATAAGAGATCCAACTAGTGAGATCATGGTGTAGTTGAAACACATGGTTTTCTTCTATTGATATATGTTTTAGTGATGTTGGTTCCATGCCTTGTTTTAGATATTATTTTCACATCTAATTGTAGAAAATATTATAGGTCCTGTTTACCTAATTCAATTCAAGTTTCAACAGCTGAAAATACCACCAAGCTACAATGTCAACCATTTGGGTAGGTGCATGTCCTTTTTATGATAAATTTTCTTGATATTTTTAATTTGTGAGCATAAATTTCCTTTTTTTTTAAATATATATGCATTGACTTTTACATTTTTTAAATCCCAATCTGGTGACAAAATTTGTTGCAAGTTTGCGTGCTTTGAAAGATTATTGTTTCCCATATTTTCTTTTTTTTATTATCTGCCAAAGGAGCAAATGGAAAGAAAACAACATTGAAGACTATCCTTTGAAATATTGATTCTTTAACATATAAATTCATTCACATTGATATGACAGCTATGCAAACCTTTTTTAGTTGAAGCACTTATGTTTTATAAATACATGTGTTATTATAGGTTGCATTGGTGGCTGTGATGAGATTCTTACACAGTTGACAGAAATATGTGGTACCGGCTCTCGCATGCCAGGTCTGTATGAATGGCTAATTACTTCATAGTAACACTTCTAAAAATATATTTGGATTGTACATATTGTTTCATATGCAATAATGGCTTTATGTAAACTATGGTTAAATTGAATTAGACTGTCAATAATAGTTTAGTCTTCTGATAACAGCTTAATAGAAACCTGAATTCACAGAAAAGAAATAAATTGTATTATTGAATTGAAAATATATGTATTACAGAAGATAACTCCTGTAACCCAGAGCAAAAGCTCCTCAGAGAAGAGACATTTCTCTCTCTGCCCACCTAAGGTTCTAACTGAACAAAATGATCAAAGATGCTTTGCTCTCTACCTTCACATACTCTTATAACAAAATAGATCACACACCTCACCAATCACTCATTGCCACGTGTGTTTCCCATTTTTCCCTCTAACTAACTTGCCACCTCACCTCTACTATCCATTGGGCTATTCTCATTCGGGTCCTACCACAGCTGCACACAACGTACAGTTGTCAGCAATACAGGGTTACTTCTACCTATCAGTGTCAGTAACATTGAGATTTAATTGGGCTGTTATATATGCCTCTACATTCTGTTCACAATTTATATTCAGTAATGACAGATTATAGTTGGCTTCCAGATCCTTAGATTTTGTGAGTTGAGACTGCGGTGTACTTTTAATTTAATCAATGTGGGTATATAGCTCTACTCTCTCACTATATAGACAAAAACAAACTTCAATAGTAGCCTTCTTTACGTTTTCGCTCATTTTTTTACACTCCGTTTCTCTGAGTTTCTTGTAGTCTCTTGATAATTAATAGGTTGAACAATATCTTTTAGCATCGAAAACTCGTGACACAACCTGTGTATATACGACAGATTCAATCTAGATACCTACAAATTTTATCAATGACATTGAAACTTTTTTAAGAGATATTAAGATTTATTTATGGATACTGTTTCGTTCCTTAAGCAAGTTTTTCTGTATGGGTATTTTTATTTTACTTTCTTTTGTAATGCAACATAAAGTGAGTTTTTATAGCATTTTGCGGTCACAAGTCAGTGACAAAAAGGAATACAGTTTTAACCTGTTTACTGCCATTTCATTTTTTTTTCGTGGATAAGTATTAAATTCCAATGATTATACCTTACCTTTTTCCTAGCAAGAGGTCGAGGACCTACTGCATCAACCAGCAACGCCCATCATACCAACCCAAGGTCTACTGCATCAACCAGCAACACCCATCATACTAACCCAAGGCAAGCAGTTTGTTCGCACTGTCAAGAAACAGGGCATTCTTCTAACGACTGTCCTTCACAGACTCGACGCTCCAGGAATCCCCAATATCCTGGAATGGACCAACAAAATGGTAAGATTTCTGGAATTTTAAAATGCCACAGCAGAATAGACAGCCTAGAGAAATAAGAATTGTAAATTTTGGACATTAGGAAATTAGCAAGCAGTGAGAGTCAGCCATGCAGATCTTGGCCCTGTAGTTTGTGATACACAAATGTTAATTTTGGATTTTGTAGATGAATTGACATGTGATAATTGATGGTCCTAGAGTTGAATCTGCCCTATCCAAGCCTCACTGTGTTATTGATGTGCTGATGATTGTGAATAATGCTGTACAAAGTGTTGAAATTTTTTAATTCAATTCAATCCAATAACAACTACGCTTTTTCGCACTAGGTGGGTTGGCTTCATGGATCAATTGATGTCATACAGTCTTGACATGTATTTTGGTTCAAAGTTGATCATTTACACCTAACTCACTCTTATTGATTTTCCTATAGTTTTCCTTGGTTTCTGTCTCCGGTTGTTTGACTATCCTCCATTTGATGTACTCTCTTTACTGGTGCTTCTATAAGTTTTCTCCGTACATGCCAAAACCACCTAAGATGAGATTCTGCCATCTTCTCTACTATAGAACCTAACCCAATTTTTTCTATAGTATTTGTATTTCTAATTCTATATTTTCTTGAGTAATCACTCGTCCAACTAGCATTCTCATGCCTACAACACCAAGTTACTGTTTTTGTCGGCATTAGACTGTCCAGTGTTTTGTTCCACACATCATTGTTGGTTTGAAGTGCTTAAATTTATTTATTTTTAATTATTTTGAAATGTCATTATGATATTGCAAGTATAATAAAGAAAGAAAGATGTGTTTGAACCTATGGTGGAAAAGGTAGTAATCTCTAAGGGGGTTCTAACTTCTAACACACAGAAAATATGAAGGTGAAAAGAAAGACTTCAATAGTTTTATTATTAAAAAAAGTTATTATAAAACTTTATGGATCGTTTATCCACTTAATCGACCTCACCTAGCGAAAAAGGGCTATTATTGTTGTTTACTAATTTCTATATCCCATTGCTACAGTAATCAAGGTGATAATAAAAAGGGCTATGTTATCATAAAACTTTATGGATTTGTTTATCCACTTAATCGACCTCGCCTAGTGAAAAAGGGCTATTATTGTTGTTTACTAATTTCTATATCCCATTGCTACACTAGTCGAGGTGATAATTTGTGTTCTTATGTATATTTTTTTTCTGGATGTTAAAAATAAGAACTGAATTATTCTCTTAAAAAAGGAAAGGAGTCTTAACTTTTGTCTTAGTTTTAGAATTTCTTGCAAATCACTTACCATACATTTTTCCATCATTGTTTAGCAGCTGCCAAAATTGAAATTTAAGGGAATGCATCTTGTAATAAACCTTTTTACACAATGCAGGAGAATCTTCTGTTGCATGCAGCTCGTGTGGAACACCGTGTGTTTTGCGAACTGCAAATACAGATAGTAACAGGAACAGGAAGTTCTACGCATGTCAAACACAGGGGTGCAGCTTCTTTGTGTATGTGAACTCCTAATCCATGCCAAAATTATTGTGACTATCATCACATCATTGACACTTAGCAATGTTTAGATAACAGAATCAATAGCCTACCAACCTCTTTCCCCTTGATTGCTTTCAATCCACAAATAACACAAGCTGACATTAATTTCAATTTAATTTTTGGACTAAATAAAGCAAATCAGTGTATTATATTGCATGGTTTTCATTATGTGATGGATGATATGTCAAGCAGCTTAGAGGAATAAAATATATTGCATGGTTTTGAGACAGCTATTTGCTTATGTAAATCTTATGACCGCTATTACAGAATATGGGAGGATGAACTCAACAATGGCAGTGGAGGAAGACGTGTTACACGTTCAAATAGTACTCCAGCATCCAACCGTGGTCGAAATGGTGGCCGTGGATCTCGTGGTAGGGGTCGCAATGGATCTAATTCTTCTAATGGGACATTTGTGTCAGCCACTGGTAATCCTATTTCTGATAGAAGGTGCTATACATGCGGTGATCCATCTCACTTTGCTAATGTTTGCCCCAATCGTGGTGGACTCTGATGACTCAATGATTCTTATCAGTCATATAGAAGGAAAACTTGGTGTTAAGCATGTGTTTTTTGAAGCTGTTATACAGACATAATTATGTCTAATGTAGCATGCACTACGATGCTTTGAGCTGGTTCTGATCTGCCAATGCTAACTGTCGATTATTTTTACTTATTCATTGGTTCATCATTCATCTTTGGCGTAAAGGAACGTATAGAATTTGCTTATTGAAAACCATGAATCATGAGTTCAATTGGATCATTTTGGCTAAGGGAAAGATATAATCCCCGGATTCCATGACTTGTGGAATACATATACATGTTTGCCCCGGAAGCCATTTGATAGTGATGTAACAAATAGGTATTAGGACACTTTGATTCCTGTCAAAATTCTTTCTTCAGGTCATATGTAAACTTTTTAACATTAAATGCTTTCTTTAACGCATATGGTCTGTATATACTTGGTGGTTTTTTGTATTGCATATATGTGGATTGATGTTGGGGTGAAGAAAACAAACTAATTTTAGGACTTGATCTTTCTTCAGGACCACTGACTTTATGGGGGTTAATTAACTGAGTACATTACTAGACCAAAAACATTTTCCATGTGTGAGAGATCAATAACAAATGTCTAAATGACTATTGCTTCTTATTACTTGTGTTATTGGACTAAATGAAGCAAAGCAGTGTATTCTACACTAAGTGAAATTAAATGATTATTACTCAACATTTTTTTTTTGATACATTCTGAATAAATACTAAAAGTAGTTGGTAGAGAGTTTGGTCTTGGTTCACAAGAATGTTGAAGGAAATAAAGTCTGGATGGAAGCTTATGCCTTTTGTTTGAGCTGAGAAATGAAAAATGAAAGCAAGTGTGTAATTTATGTACTGTTCCATTTTTACCCCTATAATTACTTTTGCCAATATTTTCATGCATTTATGTATAAACATATAGGCAAAATTACATTTGTGGTCCTTTAAGTTTTGATGTAGGAGGGTTTTATTAGTAATTTAGTAGTATTTATTATTTAGCCAAGTCTTAGTAATTTTCTAGAACTTTCTATTATTATTTCGTTTTATTTTATTTCGGCCCACGAGTTTGTTATTTCTTTCACTATATAAGCAGAACTTATGTAAGCCTAAAAGGCACACATTTTGATTCAATAAAATTATTCGAGATTTTCTCTCAATTCTGGTGGATTCCAAAAACCCTTATTTTGATAGGTTTGCCGCTTGCAACCCTATTTTCACAAGTTTGTCGCTTGCAAACTTGTTCTTTTCAATTAGGTTTAGCACTTGCTAGCCTACGCTTCCGTACTGCGTCAGTTGGTATCAGAGCAGGTTTCTCCTGTTCTTTTCCTAACGTGATCGGCCATGGGAGATCAACCGGTGACAAAAGCAGAGGTTGTCGCGGCTCTTACCCTGACCCTTAATGCTTTGGCTGCACAAATGGCGATGTTAACAACCAACCTGAATAACATCGCCAACAACAACAACAACAGAAACAATCTAAACATGAGAGGAGAACCAATTCCGGTTATTAGGGTTCGTAATAATAATCAGACTATTGACGGCGATGGATGTGGGTATCACCATGATTACCGCGTAAAGGCTGATATTCCACTGTTCTACGGAACGATGGGTGTAGAAGAATTTTTGGATTGGGAGATTGATGTTGACAGATTTTTCGACGTCATGGACGTCCCGGAAAACAAGCAGGTTAAGATGGTTGCGAACAGACTGAAAAGTACCGCATCTATTTGGTGGGATAGACTTGTTGTTCAGAGATAGAGACAAAGAAAGAACCCTATTCGAACTTGGAGAAAGATGAAACAGTTGATGCTTGAAAGATTTAACTCTCGCGGTAGATTATCTCTCGTCGCTTGTTTCAATTGAAAAATTGGAGAGGAAGCAACTCTCGTCGCCACGGATGTATCAACCGCCGATGAAGGGTTATGATGATATAATTGAAGAGGCGGATCAGGTCATTAATGAAGTCGATTTTCATAATTCAGCAGACTTGTCATCAATGGATACAACACAAAATGAGTCATCTGCTCATCAAATCGAGAACGATGTAATTGGTTGCTCCTTGCAAAATAATGGGAAACATGTTGGTGTAGATTTGCATCATGAGGGTAGTGAGTGTGTTCTGACTGATATTGGAAAAACAGAAGTGTTTCTGAGAGCAGGTCAAATGGTAGAATTAGATGCATGTCGTGCCGAGGTTTTAGGGAAATCTGCAATCATTATTCAGAAAAAAGCTCGCTCATTCATTTGTCAGAAACAATACAATTTATTGCGATTCTTTTCCATAGAAGTAGAAAGGGCAGTGAGAGGACAACTTGCAAGGGATCGATATGAACGCATGAAAAGGGATGCTGCATCTTTGATAATCCAGAAACAATTGCGCATGTACCTTTCTAAAAGTGCTTATAAAACTACCTATGCCAGAGCTGTTTGCATTCAAGCTGGCATGCGAGGGATGACTGCTAGAAATGATTCAGAAGACGGACACACGCCACAACTGTTAATCAGAGGTGCGCAACAGATGTGATGGAAGAAGAAATTCCGATGAGTAGCGGCGAAATGGGAGAAGCAGAAAGCGGTGGCGCATCACTTTCTTCAATCGGCACCGACGCAATGAAACATCGTGTAGCCTACTTTTACAAACCAAGCATTGGCGATTATTACTACAGTCAAGGTCACCTAATGAAACCCCATCGTATTCACATGGCACACAATCTCATCATCCACTACCCTGTCTCTGGGGATTTTTCACGGTTGCCGAAGAAACCACCCGATCGACATGTTGCTACAAGTACGCTCACTTTGAATCAGATGAAAGTTACAAAGTTTTGGTTTGGTCGAGAACCATTTAAAGAGGGTGCATATTCAAATGTTCATCCATCTGTTATTCAATTGATCAAAGAGGGAGTTACACTCAATACAACTGGTGGTGTTCACAAATTGAAATCAGGAGTTACACTCAATACAGGTTATAGCATGATCCTTGATGCCGAGCAGAAAGGACTCATAACACCTGGGAAGAGTACTACACAAAAAACCAGCTTGTTCACTGGTTTTGCACAAGTATCTGTTACTGCCTATAAGAACAGAAAACTTCCATTGCCACCAAAAACCTCACCTGAATTTTACCATCATAAAAAGAACTCAGATCTTGTTGTTCCAACTGATAGACTAAGGTTTCTAAATAAAGCTTATGTTATTAAGGATCATGAACAAGATATAGCCTCAGATGGTTCAGCAATAAATTATTGGAGTCTTTTCACAGTAGATCAAGTTGAAGAACTAAAAGCCATTATTAAAGTTATTCCATTGTGGTCAACAAGAATCACAATGTCTATTAACATTGGAAGCTCGTTTGGATTGCTGCAAGCTAAATCCTTAGACAGGCATATCACTTCAAACTTTGAAATACCAGTAGGATTTTTTTCTGTTATCTTGATAGTTGCAGTATTAATATGGATTCCAGTTGTGGACAAAGCAACTTGGAACAAGCAAAAGTTTGATTATCTTCAATCAACAATGCCATGGCACAATGCTCTTTATCCACAGCGGTTAAGTATATTAAAGAAGTGTGGAATTACACACAGAAAGCTATTCTAGTAGCTCTTTATCCACAAGGAAGGTTGCCCTCCCAAAATGCTCTTCACATGATATGGATTTGGGGAAATTTGGCCTTCCCTTTCACAAGCGATAAAGAAGAATCCTTGTGGAAGCAAAAGATTTGGAGCCATGAGTTGCTTGTTGATGGCATTGATCCTGCAATTTTGGACTGGATGACAGAAGGAAAATTCAAATGTCTATATGGAGGCAAAGATCTAGAAAGTATTCGACATGCTACTACATTTCTTCAATGGGATCCAGGAGGGTGGTCTTTTGTTCATTTGAGGAGTCAACATCCATGGGAAACTCTATTAAAATGAGAACTCGGGTCGAGTTCTTCAGAGGTGGAGGAGACTGATGTAGGAGAGTTTTATTAGTAATTTAGTAGTATTTATTATTTAGCCAAATCTTAGTAATTTTCTAGAACTTTCTATTATTATTTCGTTTTATTTTATTTCGGCCCATGAGTTTGTTATTTCTTTCACTATATAAACAGAACTTATGTAGTCTAAGAGGCACACACTTTTATTCATTAATAATATTCGAGACTTTTCTCTCAATTCTGGTGGATTCCGAAAACTCTTATTTTGATAGGTTTGTCGCTTGCAACCCTATTTTCACAAGTTTATTGCTTGCAAACTTGTTCTTTTCTATCTAGGTTTAGCGTTTGCTAACCCTACACTTCCGTACTGCGTCAAGTTTGGTCTTTTTCCTAAACTGGTATGTTAAGTTTTTATTTTTTTAAATTGATCTTTTATGTTACATTATACTTTCATTGCTACCCTTTTTAATAAGTTCCGTAAAAATTAAGCAAGTTTGACATTATAATTTATAATATCGAGAAAACTTACATAGACATGTCAGATATGTCCATATCATTTCTACTCTCACTTTTCTTATTTAAATCTAAATTCTTAGATCGAAAAACTTTAAAACCAAAGTATCTCATTGTTCGCTGCAATGCATTCATTTAGCATAAATGATTAAAATTTACGAACCTAAAACAATTAGTCACTTATCTTAAGCGTGATGTGTAATGAATGGACACTTGAATGTTTGTTCATCTCTAATTGTGTAACAAAGCTTGCGGATCACACAATCACATAATATAACATACAGGACTACAATGCAACAAAAAGATAACTTAAAGGCTACCAATGCAAATAAAATGTATCATAAAGGACAAATTTGAGAAAAAATAAAACTTGAAGGACCAATCTAAAGTAATGGTTAAAGGACCGCCTGTGCAATTTTGCCAAATATTATTATTTAACCCATCTGATGATGTCTTTTTACTTGATCAACTAAATAGTCATTTTGTTGTCTACTCACTTTCATTCCTATTAACATTCTTTTTACTTAATTTTCTTTCACCTTCTTTTCAAACCCAAACACAGCATTAAAGTTAGTAGTCTCGCCCTCTCAATTGTAGGACGTGCTTTCTGTGAATCAACATTTAAGACCTGGTGATTCATTGATATGAAATGAAACTATCCATTGATAAACCGGATTTTGCAGAAACAAAGGTAATATGTAGAACTGACGTGAAAAAAAGAAACTGATTTGCAAGTTTCTGTGGTTATGTCTTAATTACTAATTTTGAATTATCTGAAATAATGATTTGCTATAGCTAGTGTGCTGTTTGACATTGTTTTTCATCCAACCAAGTCTTAAGGAAATTAAAGTGAAAAGATTGAACAAGATGGAAATAGTAGCAAACAATGACATGTCTAAACATGATGTTTGATTTAGTATAAAAACACAATGCCTGAGTCACCTCAACATCAAGTAGACAATTTGAACATGCGGTACACAGATCTTCCTTAGACAATTTTCCATACGACCAAATATGCAGAAGTCACATGTTGAATACCGAAGTACAAGAGTTCCTAAATCTACAAACACGGTCTCTGATAATAGAGCAAAAATACAAGAAAGCCTTCAGCTCAATCGTCAGGAAAACCAAGAAATCTGTTTATATGCTTGGCCACTGGTGTAGCATCACCTGGAGAGTAAGGACGGAGAGCATTTAAATCCATATCAGCAATGCTTTGATGGAGTGTTTGAGGACTAGCACAAAACAAATGTTTTCTATTTGCAAGTTCTTCTGCAAGCTCACTTTGATGATTATCCATCAAATCCTCATTTACAACCACAATTAAAGGTTTGCATAGCTGCAGCGTCTCAAATATGCTACCTGACCCTGCATAAAATCAGACTAGTTACAGTTACTACCTCAGGCCGAAATAGTAGCAGCAGCAACAAGAAGAAAAGGGCAAAAATAAAAGGGTCACAAGAAACTATATTTATGATACATTGGTTTTTTCCTTTCAGTTTAATCAAAATACAACCACCCGTGTGATAGAGAACAGCAGATAGAAGGAGAGGGGACATAACAGAATGGGACTGGTGGCACTAGTTGAGTGAAGAGAGAGAGATAGAATATTATTTCTAAATATTCGGCGTCAATGGGAGGCAGGCAAGAAAAATTGACTGAAAGGAACGAAAGTGTTTAACGTCTGTAACGTAAAAGATCAAAATTGAACGAAAGTTCGACTTCTACAACGTGACGAATCAAACTTTTTCAAATTTTGACATAACGAGATAGTCATATTTAGTGTCAATTTTTTCCAGTGGAAAAAACTTAGAGAAACCAAAAAAAAAAAAAAGTTCATAGTATTCAAACATGATTTTTTTTTTTTGAATCAGCAAAAGTTTATTAAAAACCCCGATCCTGCACAAGACGAACAGAGACCGGTGAAGTACAAACAAAAGGCGCCGTATATAGGCGGAACACCTGAAAACAAAAACCCCAACAAAGACCCCTAAGGACAACACCCACCAAAGTAAACATCCCCACCAAAAACTGACTCCTAGACAACCGACCACTGAAAAACGGCATCCATAACACACGTCGTCACTACTCACCCCCAAATGAACACCCTTGTAAAAGAAAATCCAGTCCTCAGAACCCAAACTGATCCATATCCACCTTTTCAAAAGATCAATCAGCCTCCACCACCGCACAATCTCTGGTCCACCGAGAGAAAACCCTAAAAAAGCCCAAAACCAAACTTGATTCAAACATGATTATATGCATTAATAGTTGTTTTGGGGGGAGGGAGAGGCTGGAGCCCACCCTTGCCCTCCCCTGTATCCGGCCATGATACGGCTCCTTTTCCAACAGGTTTATCATTTTGAAAGGAGCTCTTATATTTGCATTTCAAATTCTTTCTATACTCTGTAACAGAATTATCGTTTTGGTTGAGTTATTTAGTATCAGTACAATTAAGTTTTCCAATTCATATTTTGGGTCCTATCAGTGTTGTGGCAGAAACAGTGCACCCTGAAATGGAGGTAGAAGAACCTGAACTTATGAATCCTGAGGTTGTGTGATCAACAAAAGATGAAAGTGTCCACTAGTAGAGAAAACAACTTGGCAGGGGGCTGAGATAATCAAAGATATTTCCAAATCTCTGCCTTAAGGACTTGGCAAATGTTAGAGGGGCTGAGGGGGTGATATGGATAGCAATCGAAATCGTGTGATCTCCAAGCAGTCCACGAAACCCCTTAAAGTTTATACTTGAAGGCCCAAAGAAGTAGAAAGACTATAGGCAGAGAGGAGAGTGTTAGCTAGTTATGGAGAGAAAAACCATAGGAAGTCTGTTATATGGAACGAAGAAATCGAGAAATACTATGTTGAGTAAAATATTGTCTTTGCTGGAGCCGAGAGCTTTCTCTGATCCGAGGGCTTTCCCTTCAGCTGTACTCTGTCCATTTACAGTCACATAATAATACATGTGCTGATTTTAACACGAATTTCCCTAGCAAACTAGGTACTCTAATTACCTGTGCCACTTTTCTTTCCCTGCATTGCAATCCTTTTCATTCCATTTTCCAAATTCAGACAGTGATATCACCTTGAAGCAGATCTAAGATCTGCATTAGTACAATGATTTTCATCTCTATTACTATTGATATTTTAGATTCAGGGGTTGTATTTTGAGAGAATTAAGCAAGTGATTATTTAGTAGTGAAAAGGGAAAGCGTCAAGGAAAAACTATTTTGAGGAGAGATATTTTTTCTCATTCTGATCATTCCCAATCAAGTAATAAAATGCTTATTTCCTTTTCTCTATTTTCATAATTTATTCCTACCAAATACAACACAGCAACTCGCGATGCCGAAATCGCTAGGTTGGACACCTTCACCCGGGTTCGAATCCAGGACCTCGAAGTGGTGTGAGTTTTAGTGATGCTTACCACTTCATCTACATACCAAAAAAAAGAAACAAATACAAACACAACAATCATTTCCACTTCATATGTGGAGCAATGGAAAGGAACGGTAAGTAAATCATTATAAATTATTGGCTCACTTGAACTAGCGAGTTAATTGCAGAAAACCAATTGTTTTTAAAAGCCAACTTTGTCAAAGGAATACGTTATCAGATATTAACCAAACAGGCAAACACCATGCCATTAAATAATTAAACATGATTGCTAATACTTCTCAATCATAATGGGAGAGCATAATACAAACAAGCCACCAAGGCCTAAGAATTACAATGCGTCTATAATTACATAATAATGTGAATAACAACATATAAAGGACAAGCATACCTGCATGGCTAATGATAAGAGAAGCAGATCTGATATGATCTGCAATACTGGAAGAAAAAGTGAAGTAATCTACGGCCAATGTACAATCTCCTTCGGACTACAATAAAAAGTTAACGAAAACCAACTCAGTACAAAGCGGAGTGTCGTCTATGTAAACGGACACTTTTCCCCATGTTATCTACTAAAGTAAATGTAATATAGCACTGACACTAAATTATGAAAGAGTGTATGATGTCCGATACTAACACAACATCAACACATATGATTACATTCGATTGGTTCATTTTCTCAAATTATTACCGATTTCGAAATGTAAGTGTAATGTCTGGTGAGGTGCTTCATAGTAATACAATTATGTGCTTCAACTTTTCTTTAAACAAGGAAAGTTTGTCTACAAATTTCACTACATTGTTATCTTCCTCCATTTTTGAACCGCCAAATCCCATTTCAACGCAAAAACGCAAATGATTAAAAAAAAACATAATCACATTAAAATGAGAACAATTCTGTCATGGTAAATTTCCACATAACAAGATCACAATTACAATTTACGAAAGCATAGTAAACAACAAAAAAATAATAATGCAGATTGAAGACAATGATTGAAAGTAATTACTACCTTGGTAGGAAGATAGGATCCACGACCCATTTGAATAAGAAGATGGGTATACCCTTTTGCAAGTAACTCTTTTTTAACAGTTTCTGAATCCACACTTTTCACCAGAGCGTCGAAACAAGTCGTTCCTACAGTCACGAAAACCACTCTCTTCGTTTTTTCACCCCCCATTTCATTAATCACACCACACAACTCAATTTTTATTCGATTTGTTTCTTCTGTCAAAATAACGCAGAAATAGAATTGAAATTTGAAAGTGTGTTGTTGTTAGCGTCGGAGAGGATCAATTTCATAGCTGAACAGAAAATCGCATACTGAAAATAAAAATAAAAAACTGTTTTTTTATACATGTTTTCGTAAAAAGAAAGAAAATGATTTCGAATGACAAAAATAGCCCCGTCTGATCGAGAGACTTTCAAATAAGGTATACCTAGGCTTAAATAAGAAAAAGGTTAATGTAAGTTGCGTTTTTTGTTTTAGTCTGTAAGTTTTTTTCTTGTGAGACAGCCTTTGTAATTACATAATATTTTGACATTCGTTCTTGCCGTCCGTTTCTGTTAAAAAAATGTTGTACTGGCTAACAGAGGCTTATGTGGCACTTGTAACAACGTTTTCTTTTAACAAAAACGAACGATAGGGACGAATGTCAAAAGGTTATGTAATTACAAGGGTTGTCTCGCAAGAAGAAAAAAACTTAGGGAAATGCTAACCGGTGTCCCCGGGGCACTGGTTAAACATACTAAAAAGGAAATTATATAGTAGTTAATTCATTGAAATTGTGTAATTAATTTATAAAAAGTCAAACAATTTCCGTTTATAGTAATAATTTCCTTTTTTGGTATGCTTAACCAGTGCCCGGGCACCGGTTAGCATGACCCAAAAACTTAAAGGGACTAAAACCAAAAATGTGCGAAATTACAGGGACCTTTTCTTATTTAAGCCTTATACCAAACTAAAAAATGTCAAACGACACTTAAGTGTCGCTGGATAGTGGGTGCCCAAAGAGCTTGCACCAAAAGAAAAAGAGGGTGCCTAAAGAGCAACCTTCAAATGATTTTCTCATGTTTTTTTGGGTTGGTGATGGCCCATTGGGCTCATAAACCAAACCCCAAAAATAGTCATATTTATCGGAGTATTACTTTTCCCATCCTATACCTTACTAGCGCGCCCTGTAATTTTTTCAAAAATGCCCCTTTGCAATTCGGATTTCATAATTATAAGGCATTTCAAAAAAATTACAGGGCGCACTAGGAAGGCATAGGGTGGGAAAAGTAATACTCTATTTATCGCGGAGATATCTTACAATGATGTACCTTTTTCCACTCTTTTCTTCTTGTGGAAGGATTTTATATTTTGTCTATTTTGAGCAACACAAAAAACCTAAAGAGCAACCATCAAAATTGCTGCAGGTACCTTTTCAACCCTAACATGTGATTAGTAAATTTGAAGGGGGAAAACACCATTTTTTGGGTATTCCAATTGATAAATTTGTGTGTTTTTTGTCAAAAAATGTATTTTTAGGCTTGTTGAATTTTCTAAGAAATCATGGAAGTAAAAGTAACTCTCGAGAACCAAACAATTCTTATCTCTCAAATAGATATCATGTTTATCACATCACACTTTTAATTTCTTTCCTTCTCAATGTGTTTACTTGTAGTTGGTTGGTTCCATTAAAAAAAAGTGGTTATCTGGTGTATGAGATATTTTCCTTTTTTTTTTAGATGTAAAATAGGATTTTGTTAAAATGCGGGCTTAGGGGTGGGAATAGGTCAGGCCGTCCGTCAAGGGCTTATAGCTCGGCTTACTAAAAGCCCGGCTTGGCCTAACTCGTTTAATAAATGAGTCAAACTTGAGCTTTTTAAAAAGTCTATTAATTTAATTACGTCGGGTTTAGACTTATAAAAAAACCTATTAAGCCTATCAGGTCGGCCCGTATATAAGTATATTACATTTTTCCATATTTATTATTTATATTTACATATATCAAAAAAGAATTACTATCCTTCAAATTCTCATACCACAATTATTATTATTTCAGTTTTTTATTTTATTTTGTATTTTGGATACAACACAACCTCTTGGTATTTCCCTCATATATCAGATTAACTTCATCTAACGAGGCAAGAGTTATCCATACTATTTACCAACCACCAAAAATTAAAATATAACACACGGTACACACAAATTATTAGTTTAATTTGTATCTAATTAATGTTTATCTCTATATTAAGTACGTTGCACAAATTGAAAGGAAAAAGAAAATTGATGAACAAACTCTGTTTGAAATTTGTAACATAAACCAGGCTTTTTGACAGTTTAATAGGTCAGGCCAGACTTTTAAAAATGTCAAGTCAAACTTAAAATAAAGTCTTTGACAGGTAAAAGACCAAGGCTTAAGCTTTTGAAGATTGCTTTTTTGACATTTATTGTGTCTTAGTAACACAAGTAAATGACAAAAAAAATCAGCGGCAGTTAACTGCCGACGTGTTTTTTAGTTATAAGCCGGGGGTATTTTTAGTCTTTTACTTGTGTTTATAGGAAGTATTGAAAGTCAAAAGCAACTGTCTTAGTTTTTTCAATTAGGCTTAACCTATTCAACCAAAGTCCGGCTCAACCCGGCTCATTTCCACCCCTACCTGTGCTACCGGGAAGATTTTGAAAGCCATCAAACGATTCTTATGTGACCCAAAGATAGAGATACATGCAATTTCTTTCCTTTTTTATTGGATAAAGAAAAAGGATACAAGCAATTTCATGAATAGGCTCATAGTAATGCAAATTCTGTGTCAATAAATAGAATGTAACTTGGCTGTGAACGTTATTGACACAGAGTAATTAACCTGCCAAACTCTTTCCCCTTAACTGGTTTTCAACTGTACATAACACTAGCTGAGATTTGTAAAAGGAAAATCCTAGATGTAGCAAAAATATTTTCACGAAATGGGATAGCAATTAGTGATTGGTGTCTTATACGCGGCTACTCTCTTTAAAATACTACACATTGATTTGTGGTGAGATTTGTTCGCACTGAATATAGCATTCATGTTTGTAAAATTGAAATTATTATGACCATTAATTTCAATTTATTTTTGAAGAGATGTCAAGTTGGTTTTCAATATGCCAAGGATTAAATTGGATTCCATGTTGTCAATTTTTATGTGAAGACATACGATCAATGTATTGATAATTGTTCAATCTTGATTGGACGATCTAGAAAATACATATGTTAATTTTGATAGAACGACCACTTATGTGAATTTGCTGACCGCAACAAATCCAAGTCGGTGATGGATGAGATTGCTATTTGCTTATTCAGATCTTTATCTAATACCTCTCCCGATTTTAAATTTAGAGATTTATTGACATGGTTCTCTTAAAAAAACAAAGTCTCTCTATGTCTCTCTATGTCTCTCCATCGTATTGAATGCATGCTCCTTGTGTTTATTTAGGTCGGGGTGAGAAGTGCATGAGCAATACAAGATAGTATATTGATAACAAAAACATTTCATGTAGTTTTTTGGTCAATTTTCAAATACAGATAACTTGGTCACACCGTCTATTTGTCGAGCACATGATGAGTAAATAGGCTGTCACAAAACAGTCCACTTTCCAAATCTGCAGCAGCATGTGCTCGATAGCTAGCACAAAACAATTAAGCCAATGACTGCTAGTCTTTTAGGAGGCATGTATGGAAGAAAGAATTGTCCACTTTTAGCAACGATCGATGCCTTTACCTCTATGTACACCTTCTCACTATTTTCTTTTGTCAATATGTTATTTATATATAAATGGGAAATGCAATTGCGTGTGCATTAATATGATAATGTACCTAAGCACAATCGGGATGCTTCCAAAAATTTGGATGGAAACTATATATATGTAATATGTATTGTTAGACTGATCTTATAACATGATATATATGGTGAGATCAGGAGCCACTGAATTAATATAATCAGGTTATATATGCTTGTTCTTTTAAAAAACTTATATATTCTTGTTGTTGACGGATATTGCTAATAACAAAAAGTATAATATGTATTGATTCAAGAAAATTTAAAATTGGGATATCTACTTAGCATGAAACTTACAAAATGGACTTGTAGTGAGTACAATATTAAAAATCAGAGTTTAGTATATTTTTGTGATGCCTTAAGAATAATTTCAAGAAAAATATTTATAGTCTTTCGTGAGCTTGTTTCTTCATGACTAGCTTCAAGCAACTTGGGCTTTAAGTCATTTTACAATGCTCTAGAAGCATGTTGAGACGACGCCCCTGGGGGAGTGCGCCTAGGCCTCAGGAGCCCTTCCCGGTCCACAACCTCCAAACACGAGTCTTGGGACAAGGCGAAGTGATGAATTTATGAAGTTGATAGGTTAAAATAGGCTTAAATAGGCGATTAGACCCTGCAATTTCACCAATTTTTGGTATTGGTCCCTACACTTTTTTTTGTTTGGGTTTGGTCCTTACACTTTTTTTCTGTTTGTTCACATTTAAAAAAAAATTCAAAACTAACGGAGTGGCAAGTGGCCCAATTACTTCACGCCAAGTGACACACTACAAGACAAAATTTTAATATTAAAATAATAAAAATATAATTATTATTATTATTTATTATAGTTTTATTAGAAAAAAAGAAAAGAAAAACAAACAAAATCCTAAGGAAGGATAATCGTGAGGCAAACTCCAATTCTAATTTCTACTTCTTCCTTTAAAATTAATCACCACCACCGTTTCTTCTTTAGCCATCTCCATCAACACCCAACTCCATTTGCATCTTCTTCTTCTTTTTAAGTGAATGTTTTTCAATCCTTGCACCCAAGGGACTGTTTTTGCTGGTTCTTTCCCATACATGCCAATAAAGAAATGAATCCAAAGAATAACAACAAAAGAATATAACAAACCTTTAACAGTGATTCCCCAAAATGTTCTCCAAATGCGCTTCTTCGAAACAAACGAAAACAACAGCAGAAGCGCAAACGGAAATGCAAACAGAAACTAAAACTTGATGATGAAGGTCGAAATCGATTACGATCTCAATGTTCAATCACATTTTTGAATTTGGAGTTCAATTTGAAACCCTAAAATCCATTCTTCCCCTTTCCAAATATTCAATCACGGTTTCCCCTTTCTTCCATTATTTCTCGTTTCTGATGTTTTTTTATTTCTAATAATAATAAAAAACAATTAATATATTATAATTATTTTAATGTTAAAATTTTGTATTTTAGTATGCCACGTGGCATAAAATAATTGGTCCGTTAGTTTTGGATTTTTTTTAACGATGAACAAATAGAAGGATCAATCTCAATTTTTTTACAAACTGTAGGGATCAAATTCAAATAAAAAAAAGTAATATCGAAAATTGGTGAAACTGCATGGACCAATCACCTATTAAAATATTAAAAAAAAACCTTGATATCTTTTTAGTGGGAAAATACTTTGATTTGTAAAAAAGTATTTTAAAGAAAAGCAAAAAAAATGTGCCAATGTGGTGGTACCTCACGGTGAGATATATGCATAAAATTTTATACTTTTTCTGCCACCAAATGATACCTAGTGGATGCTGGGTGGGATCATTTTCTCACAGACAGAAAGAAAACACAAAAATATGTCTCTGTCATATATTCTTTCTTGAATGAATATTTTAAAATGTTCTTTTGCCTTTTGCACTCTATGCAAGAAAAGGTTTCCTTTGCTTTTTTTTATTTGGGTTAAATAAGTTTTTCGTCCCTGTAAATATAACGAATTTTGATTTTAGTTCCTATAAAATGAAACTGAATGTTTTCATCCTCGCAAAAAAATTTATTTTGTTTTTGGTCCTTAATGGATATAATTTTAACGTGTTCTTGACATTTTTTGAACATAATATGAATATATAAATGTCGAATATAATAAACGGATATAACATGGATACAATTTGAACATAAAAGAGTTATAATTTTGTCATTTATATGAACATAAAATGGTCATTAAGGACGAAAAATAAAATAAAAAAATTTGTGAGGATGAAAACATTGAGTTTAATTTTTTAGGGACTAAAATCAAAATTTGCTATATTTATAAGGACGAAAAACTTGTTTAACCCTTTTTATTTTTATTTCAAAATTGAAAAATTGACTTGACGACGGTGATACATGGGTTTTCCAGGTATGGAGAAGCCATAAAATGAAAAATTTTATACCCCACGACTATATACCCATGTTAGGCATTTACAGATGTGTATGGTTTAGCAATGTTCCAAGATGACAAACTAATAGTCTACATGTGCGCACTAGTCAGTAGCCAGCACATAAAATAAATTAGGATTTTGTTAACCGGTGCTTCCAGGGCATTAGTTAACAAACTAAAAATAGAAAGAAAAGTAAAATTTTGTATTAAAAAGAACACCTTCTCAACTTTCAAAATTTCCAAGAGAATATTTCCTTTTATATTCCCTTAACAAGTGTCCGGGGGCACTTGTTAACATTTTCCAATAAATTAATACAAAGTTCAACATTTTTTTTTGGGTCAAATTGTGTTAAAACAAAAATTTACCCTTTTAAAATAAATAAATGAAATGTTTAGGATTCAAACTTGATGGGGTCAAATTGCCTTAAGACATAAATTTACCCTTTTAAAATAAATAAATGAAATTTAGGATTCAAACCCGATGTATCATGCAATATCTTGTGTATCAATTGAGTTAAACGTACGGTGCTACAAATTTCATAATTTTTTCCTTTTTAATAAAAAAAAAAATAGGTTAACACAAATTGATAAGCTCCACAACAACAAGAAAGGGGGAGAAGTAAACGTTTCAAACGTTGAAAAAAAATTAAATGTTAGTCAAAATCAGCATAAATACGATTTTGAGTTAAGCGGATTTCTCTCAGCTGACAGCATGTTAGGCGAGTGCATATACATGCTAGTTGAATATTTCTCAAAACTACTAAAGTATACGAAGGTTATAAATACATTAAAGTTAGACAAAATTTAGCAAAATCGAGGAGTTGCCCCTTTTGGCCAAATTATTCTTCCATGGAGGTTGTGATTGCAAACTTCCATACTAGTTTCATATTCCTCTGCTGGAATGGCAATGGATAGACAATCTCCTCTAAGGACCGGTTGAGGGAGTCGTTAGGAGGGGATGTCACAAAGATTAGAGTTTGTTTGTGCAGATGTTTTGGATTGATTGGAGTTTGGTTGTATTGTTTTGATAGAGGGTTAGGGTTATGCGATGTGTTGTTCAATGATGTGGGTTTAGGGATTGATTTTTCTAGGTTAGATTGACCTTGGATCTTTTGCGAATCAGGCACAGAATCATAATCAATAAGACAAGACCAAGGGATTAAAGTCGACGCCATTGTGAATCAGAAGGGGAAAAGCAAAGGCGGTGGTTGGGAAAAAGGGATGAACGCGCTCAAGGTAGAAGAGGAACAATACCTAATCGGCCCTCTTTCTCTCTCGTTTCTCTATCGTGACTTTCAAAATTTAGCAAAATTGAACAAGGAGCAAGGCAATCAACTAGTGTTCCATGTTTACAAGGTCATTAATTCAAGATGATTGTGAGCATAGAGCCACGTTTTGAGGAAAGTTGCGCACATATGCATAAGCTCGACAAATTATGATGTGAAATGGAAGATTGTCGTAAGCAAAACGTGTGGTGTGTACCCCTCGCATCAGCTCGCGTAAATAGTTGAGCAAAACTATTTTATGTAGGTCTTGTCGTTTTAACCATTAGGCACAGGGTTTGCCTATAAATACTAGAATTGTACATTTTATTCTACACACAATCAATCAAACAAATCATTTTATGCATTTTTGTTGATTTATCCTTTTGCATTTATTTGTACTCTATGCATTTCTTATTTTACTAGTACAAACTTTGAACATCCCAAAAATATTATACTTGATTCGAAATAGTTAAAGAACTCACAACTTATGAATAAAAGTTGAATAATTGGTCACTTTAGTCCTTAACTCTGCACCTCGCTGTCACAAAGGTCCCTGACTCAAGATTAAATACAAACAAGTCCCTGACTCTGCACTTCCGTTATCACTTTAGTCCCTAACGTTGAGTAATTCTGTTAAGTGATGATGTGGCATGCTGACAAGGAGTACGAGGTGTCACAGGGACTAAAGTGAAAGTAGAAAATGATCACTTTGGTCCTTGAACCAAAAATCAATATCTCCAAATTGAATCTAAAATCCCTAAATCTCAAATCCCTAAATGTCATCTAATTCTGACAAGGAGTTTTTGTTTAATCTTTTTAAAAATAAAAAAAAACAAACAACTATCCATTAGAAGAACCAAAAAAGAGTACAAAGAAGAAAAGGGGGACTATACCAAAACCTTTTCAAAAGGTAGTAAATCTAAAGTTGGGCATACCCAACATGTTCCTATTGTACTCTCCTCTAATGGAGTCGGATAATTCATCAGACCAAAATAAGTCAGCAAATGTTATGACACCACAAAACTCATCAATCTAATCTAATTATATGACATTTAGGGATTTTGATTCAATTTTGGTCTAAAGTAAATTTTTTAATGTGACTTTTAAAATTATGATTTTTTTAACAAAATATTTATCTAAAATCAATTTTGTAGAGACCAAAATTTGAATTTATGACCAAGAGTAATTAACAACTTTTTGGTAATCAGTTAAGCTATGCAAATGCCTGTAATTTATAACCAAATTAATTTTTTTTAGGCCTTTTTTCACCCAAAATTTTGAGGTCTAAAACCCTTGCTTGGGTTGCTTGGCCTTAAGCCGGCCCTGATATGTGCCAATCAAAAGAATAATTTACAAAGCATGTAAATGAACATTTTTTCACTACCAACCAAAGAAAAAAACACCATTGTATTTATTTATTAGAGAAAGTTGCTATCCAGTCAAAGAAAACACAAATAACATAGTCCTCCCGTCCAAAAAAAAGCATACTATAGTCCTACAAATTTTTCCGACTAGTAGTGCTGTAACAAGAAGTATCACATCATATATTATTAAAAAAATAAAGTATCACGTCATATAAATTTCATAAAATCCTCTAAAAGAAAATCTCATAAAATGGTAAAAGACCAGTGTAATGCTTTTTTCTTTTCGAATTTTCAACTTACATAATCAATTGTGACAATTGAATTTTTATTGAGGATTGGTTGTTGGAATGAAAATCATCATTGACCTCAAATTTAAGTTGTTATGTTAAAAGAGCTGTTTGATCTTACTTAATATAAATTTAAGGTGGTTTGATTTCCCTAAATCCCCTTAAGGCAACCCTAACATCCTAAAAAGACAGACTTAACATTGAACTAGACTTTTTTTGTATTATGACATGAATTTAATGATAAATTAATGCATTTAAAAGAATTACAACTTTAATAAGAGAATTGCTCTCATCCAAATATATGATTCTTCTGCTGTCTGTGTAATTTACCACGGTTTAGGTTTTTTTTTTTATAGAGAAACACGGTTTAGAGTTTGCTATATATAACCGAGTTTGCATGGAAATTAGGGTATTCTGTTTGTAAACGTATTAAATAAGTGTACAACAACTCGTTAAAAAAAAGTATACAGAAACAATAGATATATACAAACGATGACACAAAAGGATAGGAATGAAAAGCTCGTCAGTGAAGAGAAATATTAGAGATTGCTGCATTTTAGAGAGAATTTGTTAGGTTAAATTGCTACTAACCTAATGCAGCATTTTAGAGGGAAATTATTAGGTTAATTGCTGCAGACCTAATAAAATTAATAAATAAGGATAAGAAGCAATTTCCCTCCCAAATCATCACAATAATGAGCAACTAACTACTACTTAACATTGCCTTCACTAATTTAATTTCGCACGTTTTTTGCTACTTTTTTTAGAGTCATGCCAATAATAAATGTAAACATGAAAAAGCGTGCAAGACGCACGACTCTAGAAGTGTTTAGTTGCACACCTTTTGGACCTACAACTAGGAGACATAATTTAATTCTTCGTTTTTGTGTGTTTCTGCATGTTATGTTCACGCCAACTAAGAACCCTATGTCATTCCTATAAATTGGTGATACCATTTGGTCTGTTTGGCCATTGTCTCAAGTTAGCGCACCTCCATACAAAAACTCAGTAGAACATTTGATATCTTGAGCTCTTTTTAAGTGCATCCATGGCAACCAAAGGTCTGTATTTGCCTCAACCAATTTGTTCACATGGGCAACTATATGTTGCATTGTCAAGAGTTACATCAAGGAAAGACTTGAATATATTGATTATTGATGATGAAGGAGAAGATAGATATGTCACATCTAATGTAGTTCACAAAGAAAAATTTTAAAATGTACTTTGATTTTTTGTTTAACTGTTTGACTTTCTTATAAAAAATTTCATGCATGTCACATTGATCAATGATAATGATATTCTAGAATGGTTTATTTTTCAATTTTCTTGAGTTGATTGTAATCAAAATATAATGATCAATGGTCTACAACAGACCCGCGCGACAGCTCGGGTCAAGAGTCTAGCTGTAGTGAATATAATATTTGACATGATTTTCTTTTTTGGCTTTGTTCAGAAAAGACCATAAAGGAGCATCGAGGTTTCTCAATAGTCCCAACTCTTAAGATGCGTAAAAGGATTGTTTTTTACATTAAAAAATAATTGTTTTAATTATTTATTTATTCAACGAATTAGCTTCATGCACATGTATACACTCGGTACGACAAAATCATTCATTCAATTAAACAAAACCTAATTAACTATATCAAACTTACACAATAACATTTGAATGGGAAAATATAAAATTTAAATACTTCAATCTATTGTAATTTTTTTATAGATATTCATGAACTCTTTTTTATGGTAAATGTTATTACACATTCCTTCAAAACATGTTCTACATGATTAATTCTTCTTGAAATACATTTTTCCTCATTGATTTTTCTAGAAATGTAAAAAAAAAAAAAAATGTGCTAGATTCTCATTTATTCAACAGGTTTAGTCTCTAAACAATTCAAAGACTAATTTTTATACTGTCAAATTGTGACGAACAAATTAAAGTGAAATTGATAAAATCCATTTATGAGCTTAGTGGTGGTGAAGCTTCTCTTAGTGATTGGTTTGATTTGGATTTTAGTGGTGGCAGAGATAGTCGGAGAACACGACGTCATAGCCGATGTTAAGAAGATGAGGGTGTACGAAGTAACTGTCGGGATGAAAGAGATGCAAGTGTGAAATTAGGTTCAATGTGTTATGAGTGAGCATAAAATGCAGGGCTGAAAGATAAATACATAAAACAATGTCCATAAACTTTAAAAGTGATAATATGATGTGCGGTCAATTGATGTATCAAATGAGATGATCCACTTGTATTACTTGCAATAGCAACAGTGAAACACAATAACAAACATGTATAATTTTGCTCATAGTATTTCATCTACATCATAGAAAGTCACCTTTTATATTTTTGTTGTTTTCCTGCTTCAATGAATGAACACCCCCAATTTGTCCAGCAAGAGTGTCGTTGATAATGCTTTGTGGTGCTCTGTTTGATGAATCACTCAAGCTTGGATGGATTTCATTTAAAGTCTTCCAAAAATAAAAACACTACTTCAGAAAGCTCATTAATAGAACTAATATGACTCTTCATTTTCTGCTGGAACAAAATCTGATTGGAGAGAAAAGGAAGCAATAGTAAGAAACGAACTAAATGTGCAAACACAAGAACTCGCAAGAACCATCATCTCATGTCAGAAATTATATAACACGGGAACTCACAGCCATGTTTAGTTCTTCAACAATTTTTAACCAAAGCTAAAACTTTTCCAAAAAAAATAACAATTTAACAACCGCCAATCGAGCAAATTTACCAATTGGTTCAAAACTGTAAAACCTGAAAACCCAATTTCTCTATTTTGATAAATTGAGAGGTGGAGAGTGATAAGGTGGAGAGTGACGCTAATCACAAATACATTACGGACAACTAATTAAATTGAAGAAGAAAATGATAGGTGGATAGTGATGAGAATCAAAACTCGATTCAATTCATAAAAATGGTAAAGTGATTACCCTTTACGAAGGGAGAGAGCGACGACGACAAGTTTCTGTTGAGATTGCGATTGTATAAGAATATGAGAAAGATGGAGAGGAACCTCACCGGAAAGATAGAGGGCATGAACGAAAAGCACCCGCATAAACCGCCGTTGAGAAGGAGAGGAACCTCACTGGAAGGCTGGATTGTTGTCATGGATTGTTCCGGCACATTCTCCAAATCTATAACATAGGGAGAGTCAGGTTCCGAAGGAGATTCGATGGAGAGGTAGAAGCGGCGGTTGGTGTGGAAAAGGTGTCTGAGAGAAGAGAGACCAGAAAGGGAATGAAGGCTAAGTTAATAAAAATGTGAAATGGGATTGTAGAGAGAGAAAGAGGAAGAGACGGTAATTTGAGAGAGAAGGTGAACATAGAAAATTGAGAAAGATGGGTGTTTTAATACACGCTATAAGGGAGGAGAATGAGACTTACTTTTTCAAGGTGGGATTCAAATTTCAAATTTGGGAGCCAATTTTTTAGGTTTAGGGCTGTGGAATTAGGGTTTGGATGTTTACTAGGATTAGATATAAATGATTATTTAATTTTATTGAAGTTCCAAATCATTATCGATTTGAATCAATCTTTTGATAACAAATATCATGTGTTATGTACAGTTTTCATTTTTTTAGTTACTAAAACATTATTTTCTTTTTCAAAAAAAGTTACCAAAATATTATTTCTTAAAATAACTTTTATTATCAAATTTATTCTCTCTAGGACATTTTTTTTTTCAAAAGAGGACCAAATCACATTTCTCTCAATTGTTCCAAGGACAATAACTCTTTATGATACAGAACGATCAAGGTAGGTCCCACAAAAATCATATGTTATGATTTTTTTTTAGTCATATCTCTCCATAAATGTAAAAGAATGATATTCCGATTGAGTTAGAGATTGTAATTTTTTTACAAAGACTATATTTAAAATACATAACTCAACATCTTTATATAAATTATAATTGCTCTTTACATGTTTAAATATTTAAAAATGGGTAAGAAATTTATATTTTTTTAGGAAAAATCGAATATTATTGTTTGGTGAAAGAAAAGAATCAAACTTTTGATTTTGAGGGATTGTCCCATTGCATAAGCTATCCCTGTTTTCCCACGCACTCATTCTATTTTATTTGCATTTAGAACGGCTAGTATTGCATGGGTCCCTTCATTTATCTATTCTTTTTATTTATTTATTAAATTAATTAATTAATTATTTAAGAAAAGTTGTGTGGACAAACTGAAGCGTGCCCTTGCCCTCTCCGTTAAATGATCTTCCCTCCAAACACACCATAGTTTCCCACGCCTCATATTTCTTGAAATGTACGTATATAATGCTTTCAATATAACTTAATAAATAAATAAATCACCCCCCTCAAAATGAATAAATAAATCATTCGCGATTATGCATTTCTACTTCCAGTGTTACACACTGTTCTGCCTTAGGCAGTTTTAAGGCCCGACGACCCCGAACATTCGTCCGGGCTCCGACTCAATTTTTTCTGAAATTTCTTATGTAAATTCCTATGAATTTTTTATATAAATTCCTATAAATTGGACAATTTCATTAGGGATGGCTCATGTTATGGATGGCTTATATTTTCACGACGTGTTGTTCGAATGACAAGTTGGACTTGTGATGAGTACTGCTCTTTACCCAAATGATTTTGCTCATTCTCAGGTGAAATGACCCAAATGCCCTTGCGTGACTTAAGTCACGCCAATGTATAATTTACGTGGGTTAACTCACGCTAGTGTTAATTTACAAATATTGGAGCGTGAGTTAACTCAAGCTACATAATATGCAATTTTTTTCTGTCGAAATTAAATAATTATTCAAATGGTAATATAAATAATATCAATGCTAATAATATAAATGGTAATATAAATTCTCAAGAATTACATAATAAAACCTCATTTTATTAATAATTTGATACAGTTATATAATACATAATTTGATACATTTTATTGGAATAAAGTAAATATGCTTCTTTGAGGTAAAAATATACCAACTTAGGGGTAACAGAGGATTAATGTCGGTGGTAAAATAGACCAATCATCTTGGGGCAAAAAGACATCATCCCTTCGGGGTAAGTGTAAATGTGGTTCTTTTTATACCCCAAAAAAGAGTCTTTTTACCCGCGGTAAAAAGACGTTGGGGATTAAAAGAAGCAAATTTACATTTACCCCGAGGGTTGACCTCTTTGTGCCCCAAGTCAGTTGGTCTATTTTACCCCATTCCTTGACCCTTTTTTTACCCCTAAGTTGGCCCCCAAAAAAGCTAAAAAAAAACTAAGTGAAAGAGTGGGGAGGAGAAGAGAAGGTATGGTGTGAGGAAATAGTCAGTTTTGGAGGGGTATTTATAGTGGAAAATGAGTACCATATGTTTTATTAGTACTAAATGCAGTCAAAAGAGTAGAAAAAACGTGTAGAAATGAGTTTAATTGAAGGAGGAATAACTGACCAACTTCAAAAAAACGTATTCTTGAACAAATTCCACCGGTCAACTCAGGGTGAGTTAAATCACGCTTGTGTTAACCTTGGCGTGAGTTAACTCACGCTAGTGTTAACGTTGACGTGAGTTAAGTCACGCTGGTCTTAAACTTTGTCTGAGTTAAGTCACGCTATTGTGGCCGGTTGTTACACGCTTTTGTTATTTTTTGCATTTGTCTTATGATTGCGTATTTAATTAATAAATTCCAATAAAGTAAATAAATAAATTAGAATAAATTCAGCGTTAATTCGAATAAAAATTGCGTATTCAATAAATTTGAATAAAAGTTACATTACATTACATTCGGGAATTCAGCGTTAATTCGAATAAATATTGTGTATTCTAAATTCGAATAAAAGTTACATTACATTACATTCGGGAATGTACCTTCCAACTGCAACAATTATCTTTCCTCTGAATGGGGTAAATTCAAACTCGCTAAACAGCAGAACTCCAATATTCGTCCGACATTTCTATTCTTTCATTCAAAAGATTAAATTTTTGTTAGGCTTGGTTTGAATGGTATTCAAGTGTCAAAAGAATAAGGTCCATTCATTGACACTTCAATACCTTCATTTAAAGCAGCGTAACAAGAATTTAATCTTTTGAATGGAACAATAGAAATGTCGGTCGAATGTTTGAGTCCTGCCGTTTAACGAGTTTGAATTACCTCATTCAGAGGAAGACAATTGTTGTAGTTGGAAGGTGCATCCCCTACCTAATCACGATCTCATGGTGGAGTCAAACTTTTGATGATATCTTGAGTAGTATTACTAACTAGTTCAGAGACACTATCCAGTAGTGTGAATTTAATGATTTGGGCTACATTGGGGATATTTTCATCACGTAAAAGCTAGACTGGACAAATTATTTTTTTATTTTATTTTAAGGAAGATTGGACAAATTCTCAGTTAGCAATCAATGTATATGTTCCCTAATTTCTCTGATATACAAAGGTATGCCTCTGATCATATACCTTTACTTTTTAAAAAAAATTCGTAACTCTCATTTAGATATAATATTTGCGGCTCGCCTCAATATTTCGGGCAAGATCCGCCACAAATATACTTACTTAGTGTTATATCAATCACCATAAATAATTACATGTTGTCGTATCAATTCTTATAAGAAGAAAATATTGTCAAGATTGAGGGAATATACTTAACAAAGTGTACAATCAAAAACTATTTTGAAATTTCGATAAATTTAGGGACTATCATAGCTATTTATTGCACATTCAGAAATCAAAATGACTATTTTATTTATCTATCAATGATTAATAACTCTCACTTTTTCTTGCTCCGAGACACTGGTTCAATGATAAGATTTTAATTTTTAAGAGTTTAATTTTTATTTGTCTGGTTATGCATTGGTGCCGTAAAACTCACTTTTGTTGTGTCACTTTTGTAGTTTTTTTTGTTGTTGTTGCACTCAACATGAAAACCTGAAGTGTATGTTATATGTAAAGGCTGAAGTTAAAATTCTCATAACACTCCATTTTTTTCTTAGTCAAGTAGTCTAGTTATCGGAAATTCAACTATTCAGATGAATAAATGGATGTACGAGGTATTGAGGTTCAAACTTTGACATTTACATATACTATACAATTTTTATATCAATTGAGTTAAGTTCATGGGAACAAACACATTGCCTGTCCAGCTTAAATAAAATGATTTTTTTTTTAGCAAAATAAAATAAAATGAATTTCTAACAACTAGTGTATTTGACAAAAAAAAAAAAAATAAGCTACCTAACTTTATAAAAAAACATAATTGTATCATGCAAGATATAACTCAAATGACAATATCGATATTGTCATGCTAAATACTTTCATCTAACTTATATTACAAAACTTCAAAATTGTGTGTGTTTTTTTTTTTTGAAGGAGTGTGTAAATTTTAATTACAAAACTTCAAAGTTGTGTGTTGTTTTGTTTTTTGTTTTGAAGGAGTGTGTAAATTTTACGCTGTTTGTCACTTCATTTACGGTAGAAAAAAGGGAATTTTTGTATGGGCGTCCACCTGTAATTTTTGTCTGTTTGTATATTTCGACGGTGCTTTGCGATGGTTAACACTGATTCTTTGTAAATACTCTTGAGTGGTTGTACCAAAAAAAAAATATACTCTTGAATGGTTACCTTTTTTTACACGCCTTGTGCGGGGTTAACTGCAGTTGTTTTTATATACACCATTTTTGTTTGTTAAAAAAAAGAAAAAAGGGAATTGAACTTGTAACAACTAACAACCATCTGAATAATTATGAGCAAGTATCATGGATTTTTATTACTCCCTCCGGTATAAAATAAGTGACCATTTTATAATTTTTTTTGTCTTAAGTGATTGTCTCATTTTACTTTTTAATGCAATATTAATTTTTTTCTTCAATTATACACTATAATTAATATTGTCATATGTAATTTAATATATTCCCTTTGCATGTGAATGCACTGATACTTAACAAATACACTTAAATCTATTTTTTTGTTCTCTTTCACTTGTACACTTTTTTCAATATGTATGAAATTAACAAATGATTCACTTATTTTAAGATGGAAGAAGTATTTTTTATTTTTTTTTGGGTCAGTGGGGTGTCTGAGATTCGAACCACAGCCCCTGCATATAATAATGCATTGTCCTACCAACTGAGCTATACTCACGGGACAAGGAGTATTATTTTTAACTTATCATAATTCTCTTAATTGAGTAACACGTTATTTGCCAAAAGATATTGTTCCGTCATCATTTTCATTGAGTGAGTACCTTCTATATCGTACTAAATAAATGCACAAAAGAAAGCATAATATTCCTACATCATTCTAAATAGTCATGGACCCCTCATCAAAGTGTCTTTTTCTTTTTTATTAATCGCATTAAATTTCCTTTGAATGTCTTGACCACTTACACTATTTTTCATCACACAAATTTATATAGTATCTTGGCAAATCTCAATATTCCATCATATCATATCATAGTATAGAAAAATCTTAATGCTCCATGAACATCCGGGCATGTGATATAATAACATTGACAACCAAAGGGCAAAGGCAAACGGTACAAAGGTTCCCAATTTAGAAGTCTTTAATTAGAGATTAAGACAGCCTTCCTGTCTCAATTTTTTCTTTGTTTTTTTTTTTGTTTGAAGTCAAATTTTAATTTCAATACCATTTTTTTTTGTCAAGTAGTCGAGTGGTTAGAGCTCACACATATTAAATGTGGAAAAGTGGGGTGTCAGGGGTTTGAACCTCTGCCCCTGCATAAATTATGCAATGTCCTACCAACTGAGTTAAGCTCACGATGACTAATTTCAATACCATTTATTACGAATGAATGCATGATTATTATTCTTTACTAAGAAAATTAATGGATTATGGACTAACGAGAATTGTATACCACATGTCCATCAAATTTTAGTATATTTTCCTTCAATTTTTTTTTTTTAGTAAATTTGTTTGTCAAAATTTATTTTTAGTATTTTTTTTTTACAGAGTCATCGAGTTTTAGTATTGTAGTTACATGAGACGAAATCTAATCACAAACAAGTAAAAATAATTTTTATCAAAACATATGAAATACTTGTAAAATTACTATCAACATCACAATTATAAAGTAATCATTTTTCTTTCTCAAATTTTAAAAATATAAGTAAGAGAAATACTTAATAAGGCATAACACTAAATATTTTATATTAGGCGCACACACATGAAATTAAAAAAATTAAAAAGGAAAAGATTAAAGTTATTTTAAATGAAGTGATTATTATTTTTTTTTGAATTTATACGTGGCTATGTAAGACTATCTAAAATCAAAATTTATAAGTTATTATGGTTTTTTTAGGATTTTTTTTTCACAGTATAGTGAACTAAATAGCAAAATAGTACTGGTAAAAAAAATTGAACTTTGAATTACCTTCATTTTAACGTTCAATTAATATTAGTTTGCTCCTTAAACTTAACATTTTTTTAATGAAATTAACAAAATGACTAAACTGATTCTTTAAATAAATTTAAGGGATTTAACCAGACCTTCTATTACTACCGGAACCAAACTGATACTTGAAATTAAGTTGAGAGACCAATCGAACGTTTAAGCCAAAAATCATTTACCACAGAATAAGGAACAAAATAAAAACCGAAAATCCAGCGTGGAATTACACCGTGAAGGAATCAACTGCTTAAAAGTGGAGTCATTTTCGGAGCATGTTCATGTGCCACACTTTATCTCCCGTTATTGGTGATTTAGCATCCGCCACGTCAGCAACATCTCATTAAGTGCATGACAATACATAGTTATTAATCAGAATATCATTAAATTGGTCGGCATAATAAACGGCTAAGGTCGAATCTAAAATCACGCATGCAGGTACACGATATCATGAAGCAGAATAACATTTCTCCCACCCAATACAGTTTGCTTTTACAGTCCTTCTTCAACAATGATTCGTTCTCTCTCTATCTCTCTATTCCCAAGATAAAAGCAACATAACACAAGAGAGAGAAAATAGGAAAAAAACAACATTGAATTATTCTCCCAATGAAGTTAATCGGCGACGGAGACGGTGGCCGGAAAGTGTTGGTCGGAGTTAAATTAGATCCCCGGAGCCGTGAATTGCTCACGTGGGCTCTCGTTAAGGTTGCTGAGCCTGGTGACCTTGTTATCGCTCTTCACGTTCTCGACACCGTAACTGGTCTCTATCTCTCTCTCTCTCTCTCTCTCTCTCTCTCTCTCTCTCTCTCTCTGTAAGAGCATTGTGTTTTTTTTTTTTTTGTTGAATCTAGAATGTGATATATATATATATTTTTTTGTGTAGAGGGAACATCGTCGTTGTTATCGTTGGTGAAGACTTTGGATTCGGTTCTCGCAGTTTACGAAGGATTCTGCAATTTAAAACAGGTTCGTTTTGCTTCATTCATTTTTTCTTTGTTTGGATGCCGAGAAAATAATTATACTAACCATAGTGTTTTTGAAACGGAATTAACGGAGTTTGTTGTGTTGTTTTTAATCTTCAGGTTGATCTTAAATTGAAAGTGTGTAGAGGTGATTCGGTTCGGAAGCTTCTAGTGCAAGAGGCCAAAGCGTTAGGAGTTTCAACGGTTATTTTAGGAACTTCCAAATCTCATCATACTATTCGTTCTTCTGCGTGGGTTGCTAAGTATTGCGCGAAGAAATTGCATAAATGTGTTTCTGTTTTCGCTGTTGATAATGGCAAAATTGCTTTCCAAAGAGAAGCTACTGCTCAAGGTTTTTCTTCACTTTCATTTTCTGCATTTTTGTGTATGAATTGTTACTATTTTGAGATTTAGTTTGGATGCAATTATTTTGTGTATGAATATTTATTTTCTTTTTTGTCATAGCAGAAAAATTACAGTGGTCCTATTTGATTTTTACGAATAAAAGTGTGAAGGATTGTGGAAGTTGTGCTCTGCGCGAGATTTCTGAAACTGAATTTAATCAAGGAGAGTTGCTTGATTATTGTGAAACAGAAAATCCTCTTGCTTTGGTACCGTTTCAAAAACATGACGATGAATCCATGGTGGGTGATGAATCCGTAGTAGGTGATTCGAAACGGATGAAACCTGGTTGGTCACTCATTCGCAATGTATTTCATTCCAAAAGGCATACCACCAAGTCTTCGCCGAAAAGTACATTTGTTTTTCAACGGGGAGTACGACATTCCACCAGTCATTCTTCATCTGTAGTCTATCCAGATCATAAACAAATTAATATTGATCCAATTGATGATTCTGCCCTGGACGGGGAGAGTGGCGCCATTGTGCCATACGGATCTGCTATTATATTACCTCCTCCCACCCTTTGTGGTGATGCCGGTAGCCTTCCCGAAGAATTGTTGATCTTACGAGATAAGTACTCGTCTTCCTGTAGACTGTATAGTTTGCAGGAACTTGTAGCTGCTACTGTAAACTTCTCATCTGGTAAGCTTTCATGATTCCATCTTTAGTCTCCCAATTTTTACTCTAGCTACTTATTTGAGATATGTTCTGACAGTTTCTTTAATTTTGTTTTTAGAAAATTTGGTCGGCAAAGGTGGTAGTAGTGTTGTTTACCGAGGATGTCTTTCCGATGGCAAAGAATTGGCGGTGAAAATTTTGAAGCCATCAGAGAATGTTTTAAAAGAGTTTGCTCAGGAAGTTGAGATTGTTACAACTTTGAATCACAATAACATAATATCTCTATCTGGTTTTTGTTTAGAGGGAAACCATTTATTACTGGTATATGATTTTTTATCAAGAGGAAGCCTAGAAGAAAACCTTCATGGTAGACCTTTTACTTGGCCTTGTTTGCAAATTGTTAGTGATCAAGGAATTCATTAGATTCTCTAATTTGTTTTTTTTTGTGCTTTCTGGTATAGGTAATAAAAAGGACGATAATTCATTTGGCTGGCAAGAGAGGTACCGGGTGGCCGTGGCTGTAGCTGAGGCCTTGGATTATCTGCACAACGGATGTGCACGAGCTGTAATCCACAGGGATGTCAAATCATCTAATATCCTTCTTTCAGATGATTTTGAGGCTCAGGTTATTCTCCTTGTTCTGTACAGTGTTGTCACCCTTTTATATGTTTCCCAACTTGATTTCAGTTATACCAGTCCTTTAAACAATATGTTTATTTCTTCAGCTCTCAGACTTTGGACTGGCTAGTTGGGGCTCTTCTTCTTCCCAAATTATTTGTACGGATGTTGCCGGAACTTTTGGGTGAGTAGCATTCCCTTTTCTCCTTCCCTTGGCTTGTTTATCTTTACATTTGATTTTGTCTGAAAAGGTTTTGTTTTATCTGGCAGATACCTGGCTCCTGAATATTTCATGCACGGTAGAGTAACCGACAAAATTGATGTATATGCTTTTGGGGTTGTACTCCTTGAGCTTCTATCCAATAGGAAGCCCATTAACAACGAACGCCCAAAGGGTCACGAGAGCCTTGTTATGTGGGTAAGTTTTTTTCAGTCTTATAAATTCAGCATCTAAGATTGTTACAACACTGTATATCTATATATAAATGAAGCATGTATTAATACAAGAAATCAACATTCCACAAGTATTGTATCCTAAGAGTTGGAAGTCAAATAGTCAATGTGACTAATGACTACATCCTATTCCAGGCTACATCAATCTTGAAAAGTGGAAAGATTTCCCAGTTGCTTGATCCAAGCCTTGGAAGTGAGTACAACAATTGCCAGATCAAGAGAATGGTTTTGGCTGCTACTCTCTGTATTAGACGGGTTCCTCGTCTGCGACCTCAAATCGGAGTTGTAAGTCCTTTTCTTGTGCAAATTCACTCCATTCTGTTTGTCCTACCCTGTATGTCCTTTTGGATATCAATCATATTTCTTCAATATGCAGATACTGAAACTTCTTCACGGTGATGAAGAAGTAACAAGATGGGCAGAACAAGAAGTTTGTGCACCAGAAACACATGATGGATTTGATGAGGAACTATTTCCAACAAATATTCAGTCCCACCTTAACCTTGCACTACTGGACTTGGAGGATGATGCAGTTTCTATCACTAGCACTGAGCAGTGTGTCTCATTGGAAGACTATTTGCGAGGAAGATGGAGTCGCAGTTCAAGTTTTGACTAACCACTTCACCACAGCATCTTCTAGGAATCAAATGTGTGTTTTGTTTATATTATTTTGTTTTCTTAGTTTAGATTTTCGAAATTTTACGGTACCACGGATTGGGTCTTGGAAGAGAGGTCCAAAGAGTATCCCCCTCCTTGACTTTGTAGCTTCGTTTCAGTTCGTGTTCTACAGAAAGATTTTAACAGAAGAGCCTTTTGGCCTTTCTGGAACAATTTCTAGCTGGCTAACCTGTAGATTTGGATTATAAAAAATGAAGAGTATATATATTCTGCAACAAAAAACGGCCTCTTGCTTCTTAGTTCAATGGTGTTGTATCCAAAATCCACTTGGACCATTGTTGTGTCATGGTTGAAACATGAGTTACATGACAGACTATCTGTCCTTTTTTAACTGATACCATTTTTCTTGCGGTCGAAACATGGCTCGCTCGTTGTAATTTATAGATGTAATCATTCCTTATTGCTGTGTGATCGAAACTAAACCCTGTAAAGTTTGAGCAAGGGTAAGGTAACTCTTTAATTGGATTTAGATGCTATTATTATAAAGTGAGAAATTGTAAATAGTATTTGCAGAATGAGATGCACTTACATGATTAATTTTGGCTTAATTATTTATTTAATTAGTTGTTTTTCCAAGTAAAACTTGGATATTCACATATCTATTTGCCGACTGAGATGAAGCTCATATGATGCACAAATGATATTTTGATGATCTGGACTGATTGTGTGAGACATTGTTAGATTTACTAATCCTTTGAAGGGTCTGGGACATATTATCTGTTCTGTTTCTCTTTTGAAAGTCAAGTTTTCCCTGTACAAAACGATTAATCCTTGAAGTTAAGTTTGGACTTTGGGGACATTCTGTTGTATGTTATTGACTTTGACTAAGAAAAGTGTAGTTTCAAACATGTAAATAAGACCCTGACTCCTCAGGCAAATGAAATTAAAGAATTTTCAAATTGGACACTGAATGACATTTGACAATAATGAAGTGAAGTTCAAAGACCTTGTAAAAAGATGCTTTGATGAATACACCTGTCTCAGACATTTTTAAAGAAAACACTTGCCAATCCTTCATGCAGAAGAGTAAAAAAAAATCCTTCGTGCAGAAAATAGCTGCTCAATACTAGGATTTGCAAGAGATAAAGAGAGCCTTTCTCCTCACTATCAAACTGGTACAAGCACCAGCACAATTATACAACTTACATTGATCCATTTTTGCATCACAATAAGTGATAAACCAGTTCAATTTGATGTTTTTTTTTGAGAAACCATTCAATTCGATTGCCACTTCTTCATTCATCTTCTTGCCATCTCGCAATCTCTTCTAATTGCCGCTGCTTTCCATCTGCGAGTGCTTGCACAGTGAAAGTGAATCAGGACGTCGTCATTATCACTTTCATCACCGTCATCACTTCTGTCATTGTTCTATTGAATTTGTTTTAAAGAAAAGAACTTGAATAATCAAAGCTACTAAACTTGATAACAAAAATATATTTACAAGGTATATTAAAAATGTTCAACATATGGGTAAAAAAGTAAAATCTGAATGAAAACTGACAGAAGAGGAAATAGAGTGTAGCTCCATCACTATGTGCAGTTAATGGTTTAAGAACTTTGATCAGTATTTGACAGATAACACCACAAAGTATAAAACAGCTGGGGAGGATTTTTTTACCTCTTCTAGACAACAGGCGATGCACACTATGGAAAACTACCAATGACAGCACAACAATATTGAGGATTCCCTTCTGAATCAAACATGGTGTTTCTCAAGCAAAACCTATTACAGGAACATCATTTGTCTTTAAAACAAATAGAAATGACGAGCAGAAATCAAAATTTAAACAATATTTATAGCACTAAACTAGTCATCATTCTAAAGAAAATGCATTAGGTGAGGGTGGAATAGGGACACTTACTTACTGCTATGGCGTGCCAGTGATAAAAGTACAGCTTCCTAAGACTTGCATACTTTGAAAGTAGGGATTCTATTCCCATTCATCTACACATCTGCATCAAAGGCATGATAACTTACCGGGACAAATCTTTTTAATTTACCAAAGTAACTAGTTTATCTTAAAATCATTTAAATCATATTAAACCATCAAATTGATGGACATTTTAATTTTCTTCAGCCTTTAAATATGAGGACTATGTTGGCCAATACACATGAATGTAAAAGGCTCGTGCTGATATGGTGCAGTTCTTAAGTATCAAATATGAAATTCTCAGTTTCTTCTTGAGTTATTCATCCTATTTTATTTCAGAAAACATGTCTTTCATTCAGAATCAGGAACTACACATTATCCTTGCATTTAGAAAGATCAAAATAAATATATCCACCAGATTTCCTCTCAGGTTTGTGTTAACAGCTATACATTGAATGGAAGTTGATATCTTATTAACCATGTTGCCTTGCACAGTGCATCATGTTGGTTTTTAACAGAAGATCGCGGTTATTATATATGGAATAAGTATTGAAAATTAAGGGCAAAACAGATATTCTTCCTAACATCATTAGCCAACATCAAAATGCTTTCATAGTTTCATTCCAGATCGACTCATTACAAACAATGCTCTTATTGTCTTTGAAACTTTTCACACTCTTAATAAAACTAACAAAGTCAAGAAAGGATATGTTGGGATCAAGTTGGACATGACAAAAGCACGTTAGTTTGATGTTGAAGTGAAACATTATCGCGGCAACAAATTGGCACGTCCGATTAGTTTGAGATAGTCGTTGTCAAGTTTCTAGTTACTAGAAACTGTACAAAAAATTAAATATTAAAACAAAATATGGGTCATTCCAAAAGAAGGAATGCCAATTAAACCAACAATTTGAATGAAGATAAATAAGAGGTAAACATACATAGAAATGTTGATCCAATTCCTCAAGTGAAATTACTATCAAATCTTGTTATTAGTCAAATTGAAAATGATTTGTGATAAGTCCATCAATTCGAAGGACATAATGTCACCATATATCCCCATGGATTACCACCATGATGTAAGTTATTTCATAAAAAACAAAAGAAATAACTACTTAAACAGCGAAAACTTAAATTAGGATCAAGGCATACCTCCAGTCATTGCTCCTGCTTGAAGAAGTTGAGACTCTTCTAAACCTTCCACAATCTCACTTTGATGGTGTAAGTTTTCTGAAGAGAGATGTTAGGCTTAGGGAACCAAAACAAATGAACTGCACTCCGCACTCCTTTATATAACTTCTGCCATCAAGAAGTTACTGAACGTGCAAAACAAAACTGCTCCTCCACTCACTCGTAATAGGCAGTTACTAAATTTAAGGGAAAGAATAAAAACCATTTTCTGATTAATGGATAATTACCACTTATTAAACCATTGACCCGTGCTGACGCCTGGGTCATAAGAGAACAAATACAGCGGAAATAAGAAAGTAAAAACTTTACTTGAATCGAAAAAATAGTATGATTCAGTTCATAAAATTAATTGCCGCAAACGTTTTTAATGTACAATATTAAACAATTTCCAT
>Ga0315914_1000416_pt1 | contig 51985 bp, 21 predicted proteins | sample MpolenodulesMG_FD_203920 | JGI IMG/M metagenome (GOLD analysis project Ga0315914, IMG submission 203920) | Medicago polymorpha root nodule microbial communities from Los Angeles, California, United States - elongated nodules | ecosystem: Host-associated > Plants > Roots > Nodule | place: USA...
GCTTTCCATGTTTTGATCTTATGGATTTGAATGGTGATTGAAAAATACCTTTTGAATCTAGGTTAGAATAATCTTCTATCAATACTTTTGTTCTAGACATGGAACTTAGGTTGGTAATCACTTTGAATATTGGAACTTAAAGCTTTTGTATCATTGTATACTGCGAGACATCGACGATACAATCGACCATTGGACCGTTTAATAGTGCGAGACATCGACAATTAAACGATCCAATAGAAATCACGATTTTTTTGCAATGGATGGATTGGATGGTTTTTTTTTCAAAAAAAAAAGGTGGATTTTAATGGACTAATGGATTTTTTTGATCCATCTATTATGATCCAAATCCATATCCATCCACTCCATCCATTTTGCCACCCCTAGTCGGTCCTATTATCCCATAACTAAACCATTACCGCACATATACAGATTTTTTGCAATCCTCTTGGTTTGGGAAGTCCATTATTCCAACTTCATAAACCCTTACAAGTTATAGGACTGAATTGGCTAGATTGCTCCACTTTCTTGATGAGTTATTTCTCCTGAAAGGTCAAATGTTGAGGATTATAGGACAGAGTTGACAGATAATTGTTTTGAACAAAAACTGTAAGTTTTATTCTACTGATGATGACTTACTATCAAAAGAAAAAAATTGTAGAAAAGGGATTAAGGTGATGTAGAACCTTTCTTTTCCTGGAAGGTCATGAGGAAATGAAAAAGAAATCATCAAACACATAAAAAGAAACAAAACAAAGTGGAAATACATAAAGGGTATAGGGTTGATTCCTTATGAGTTTAGGATAGAAGACTGTAACTTGCAACATGCATTTATGTACAAATAAGATCACTGTTCTTGATCCAACATGCCAATCCACCAATATAGGACCATGTTTGACCAAACATAAGAAGATAGGACCATATTTCTTCATTTATTCAGTTATCTATTAACAAAAAAGAGATAATTTTTTCTACAAGTTAATAAACTAAAAGTTATATAATAATTGGCTAGTATCACATTGATAAAGGCAATAAACAAAACTCACATGCAAGTGTAGCAGAATCAGAAGATTCAGATCCCTACTCACAAGTGGAGAAGTGTTTTCCTTTTTTAGCAACCAATTTATATTGCTTAAATAATTTTCGAGTGTGTCACTAGTTTTTCCATGTCATTAGGCAATTCAGCGAGTTTACTTACAACGAAACAACAACAAGGTCTGCAGATTGTAAAGCTTGCATGTTTCAGAAGGCAACCTTTCAATTGCAGTTCCAAACAGATTTAAGTATCTCAAGTATATCAAATTTCCAATAGAGTTCGGCAACTCATCAATATTCAAGCATTTTGACAGAGATAACAAATGTAACTGTTTCATTTGTGACAGCAAGTCACAAATTAACTTCCTCGACAGACGATAGTAAGACGTCCACAACGGTTATTGTAATGGCAAGGGTAGAGAGGTTCGAAGACCTTTTAATCCATGCAATTTATCATATTAAAAATTAATGATTGCTCTGAACTTGACTCTCTTTTAAAAGATGCTCCCATTGTTTATTGCTAGAAATAAAATAAAAACCACTAAAACTACGTTCAAATCATACTCATACACTATAGAACTCATATCATATGCAATAAACATAATTCACAAGCTTCATATTTGTAAACAAGATGTTCAGTTGCAAAATTTAAAATTTGAAAAAAAATTATACTCACATACTACTTCATTGACAAAAATTAACTTTTTATATTACATCGATAAAAAGGGAAACTGATGAAACATGAACACATGGGAATAAACAATATCCATGAGGACAACTTATAGGAAATAAACTTTTTATCTTAGTTTATTGAATTTTTATTGGGTGATTGGTGGATGTGGCCTAGTCAATGTATCAACATATATATTATTATAACTAAAAATTCTCAAAAGTTTGTGCAGGCTGGTGCCCCCAAACCCTTCTACTTGGCTCCACCCCTGAGCCCACTCATACCCACAATGGAAATCACTCCTATTTTATGTCCACCATCACCACCATTCTCTATCAGTAGAAACTCTTTAGGTTTCTTTTTGTCATCATCTCTGCCATGAATAGCAGATTCATCTACCGGAACAGAAGTTGTCGGAGTTACATACCAAACACTGCTGGAAACACCTTCTTTCAAGCCAAGATTCTGGTTTTTCAAATGTTCTAATGTTTCAAATAACTTTTCCAGTTTAGAATTGATCTTTCTATTAAACCTTTTGAATGGAGAAGAAAGTTTTTTCCGGACCTGATCAGGTTCCACTTTGCATTTCAATGCCTTGGTGTTGATTTGGTCAAACAAATTTTCGGCTTCAAATACAGCATCTTGCAGCCTATGCAGCCACTCCTTGACATTAGGGTTGGTGATCTGTTTGTCCTCAGCATCATGTAGTACAGCTTGAAGACTCAGCAGTGTTATTTTCAGCTTTTCCAACAGTGCAACGTCAAGCTTCCAGCTCTGAACGAAGTCAATGAATTCACCAGCAACAATCTTATCCAACAATATTTTCACAGAAGCTGCAATAAGTGCTCCTCCTAAAAGAGAAAGAGACGCCATAAGTAAGTTTCTTAAAATTTGCAAGAAGAATTAGATATGATAGTACTATTCTCCACTTTGAATTTTCAGTCACTAACAACAACACTTAATTAGATGTTATTATTCAAAATACAATGAAATTAGTTTACAGCTGGCTCAAATGAACTGTTCGTAAAAGACTAATCGGTCTCCTTAAACAATATTATTAACATGAGATATTCTTTTACTATGGAATAACACTCCAAATTTGGATTTTACCAATCTAATACTTTTTTAATAGTTGTTAGGCGTGAGAGGCTGAGATTCCTATGCTGTATTCACATGGGCGGTTGTTCCAATGTGTAGATGCAAGAACGTTATATGTAGCAACAGTGTAACACATAGATGACCTGTCACGACCCAAATTCTAATCGGAGCCTGCACTCGAACTAATACCTCATAGTTTGGAAAGTCTCATGACAAACAATAAATAAGCAATTTCCAACTAACTTTTGATTCACAATAATGTTTATTGAATTTTCGACAGAGTCCATCTGTATTTCTAATGTTTCCAAATATGAATCTTGTTTATAAACTTGTATTTATCAACAGGAATCTCAAAATGAATTAACTAGATGTTTGTACAACTCAATATAAAACATTTCTATTTCTATAATACAAATAGCCGCAGATACACTGACAATCCAATTTACACATATATAGGAGACCTACCAAAAGAGTGACACTGATATATAAATTGTGGAAATTGTTCATGGTTGCCACCCCTTGGCAATTAGGTAATCTAAAAGAACTCTTTATTGACGAGATTAAATCAGTCAAGAGCATTGGTACTGAGTTCTATGGAAGTGGTTCTCCTTCGTTTCAACCATTTCCTTTATTGGAGACTCTTGAATTTCATGCAATGCTGGAGTGGAATAAATGGACGTTGACAGGAGGTACATCTACAGAGTTTCCTCGTTTAACACGTCTGTCACTGTGAAATTGTCCGAAACTCAAAGGAAACATACCCCTTGGACAGTCAAGTAATCTAAAAGAACTCCGTATTGAAGGGATGAACTCAGTAAAGACACTTGGTACCGAGTTCTATGGAAGTAGTAATTCTCCTTTGTTTCAACCATTTCTCTCCTTGGAGACACTTCACTTTGGGGATATGCAAGAGTGGGAGGAATGGAGGCTGATTGGATGTACATCTACTGAGTTTCCTAGTCTTGCACATTTGTCACTATATAAATGTCCGAAACTCAAGGGAAATATTCCGGGAAACCTTCCTAGTCTTACATTTCTGTCACTTTGCAATTGCCCCAAACTCAAAGAGATGACATCCAACAACCTTCCTTCCCTAAGAGAACTTGTGTTACAAGAATGTCCTCTATTGATGGATTCAAGACATTCGGATGATCATAGCATCAACATATTTACAATCCCATCATCAGATGTATTCAGTAAACTAATGATATGTCTAAGTTCTCTTCGAAAGATGACGTTACTCAGCATTTTGTCTCTAACGTCCTTCCCGAGAGATGGTCTTCCCAAAACCTTACACTCTCAAAATATGGAATTGTGATAATCTTGAGTTCCTTCCTTATGAATTCTTTCACAGTTACAAATCACTCGAGAATTTGGAAATATATGATAGTTGTAATTCATTGACATCATTTACCTTGTGCTTTCTCCCTTTCCTCCAAACTCTACGTATACATAAATGTAAAAATCTAAAATCGATATTAATTGCAGAAGACACATCGCAACACAATCTCTTGTTTCTTAGAACTGTCGAGATAAGGAATTGCAATGAACTGGAGTCAGTTTCCCTGGGTGGATTTCCCATTCCTAACCTCATTCATTTAATTGTGAGTGGGTGTAAGAAGCTTAGTTCGCTTCCAGAACCAACAAACACTCTAGGTATCCTTCAAAATGTGGAAATTGGTGACCTTCCAACTCTGAAATATTTTGCCATAGATGATTTGCCTGTCAGTTTACGGGAACTGAGTGTATACAGAGTTGGAGGGATTTTGTGGAATACAACTTGGGAACGTCTCACTTCTCTTTCAGTGTTGCGCATTACGGGTGATGATCTTGTGAAGGCGGTGATGAAAATGGAAGTTCCATTGCTACCCACTTCTCTCGTTTCCTTAGCGATCTCTCTTCAAGATACAGAATGCTTGGATGGAAAGTGGCTTCAACATCTCACCTCCCTCCAAAAATGTGAGATTCGTGGCGCAGTGAAGCTCAAGTCGTTGCCAGAAGAGGGGAAGTTGCCTTCCTCTCTTAAAGTACTGCGTATCTATAACTGCCCATTATTGGCAGCAAGTTTGCTGAGGAAGGAAGGGAAAGAGTGGCGTAAGATTGCTAAAATTCCCTTCATATTTATCAACGGAAATATCATCACATGAGTGTCACATCAAGGTGAGTCACCAAAGTACTGCTTTATGTATTTCAAATTGAAATTGAAATGAAATGCTCTGTCTGTTATAAATGTTGATGGATAGAATTTGCTGCCATTTCCAGGCTCTGTCGCCATCTGGTGTTGAAATTTAAATGAAATGCATCGTCGTTTGCACATCGCAACCCCTTTTGTTCTTCATTTTTCTTCTTGCTTCTGACATGTGTCGCTGAAAAGTATTGAGAATTCCAATAGTAGACAAGTCACATTCTCAAAGACGAGAGGACATCAGAAATGTGAGTTTAATTGTACTCTTATCGAATTATGTTTGTTATTGATTTTCAGAAGCCAGAGACAAAATAATTGTACGTGTTCTATGTGTCTTAAACTATTTTTCTTGAAACTAATAACAGAAAGTTTTTGAAACATCAAGTGTAATTTCATTAAATGAAAAAATAAAAATGGTTTTAAGTGTAATTTCATTAAAAGTAACATCAAGATATGTTTTCTGAACTGCACCATATCAGCATGAGCCTTTTACATTCATGTGCATTAATCAACATGGTTGTGATATGAGAGGCTATAGAACTTGATAATTTGTGATATGACGTTTTTGTCTCAGTAAGTTATAATGCTTTTGATGCAGATGCATAGATGAATTTGAATCCCAGCTTTCATAGCATGGAAGTCTGAAGAAACTGTACACTTTTATCACTAGCACATCATGGCTGTGAGTGTCCCTAATCCATTTTATTTAGAATGATGTCTAACTTAGTACTATAAATATGGTTTAAATTCTGATTTATTCTCGTCATTTCTATTCATTTTAAAGACAAATTATGTTCCTATAACAGGTTTTTAGAAACACCGTGATTGGTCCAGAAGGGCGTCCTCAACATTGTTCTGCATTGCTAGGGATTGCTAGTGGTTTTCCAGATGCAGTTTATATGGATCAATTCTATGGATCAATTCATTAAGTTATACGTAACGGGTTTTGATTTATCAAGCGAGTCTTGTGCTTTACAATGTTTTTGAAGTATACAACGTGTAACATGTGACAGTATAAAATGTGACTAATTTCCTACAAACTGTATATGATTTGTATCTTACCATCTGCTCTTTCATATAATCCTTTTATTGGTAAGTTACCAATGCCATTTAACACATTGTAGTTTGTAGTTCTTGAAAAATAACATTTTATCATTGCTTCTCTGCTAGTTAAATATTCATGTCTTGTACAAATCTCTTTCATGATTTCAGTAAGACACGACTTTCCACTTCAATTTCTGAAACCTAATTAAACTAGTATGTTTTTGTTGTTGATCTACAAAATTCACTGTGAGTTTGATTAACCTCCCTCAATTTAGAGATCAGTCTTTGATGGATCAACTTGAATATGATACCACATTAAGGTAACACTTCAGTTCTGGAAATCTAATGATTTTTGTTTTCCTCGAATGAATTTTGAATCATCTTTTCCTTTATCCGCCAAAGGAAGCAATATAGCTTTTTCTAGAAACCTATTCATATGAATCAGAAAACAAGACACATTTAGAACATGAAGCAATTATTAGTTTATCAGTATTGTCTATCTATCTTGTTGTGAAGATTGATACGTGTGTCAGTGTTGTCCGTTTTATCCTGCACAGCAGCATTGATAGGACCCTGTCCTAATTTAGACTATATAGTTTTTCTTGTTGGCTGTCTAGTAATTTTGAATATAGTCCGTTTTACTTGTTTTTCATTCCTACATATGTGTTAAAAAAATCATTGTAGTCCCTCAACAAACATTGGCCATCTCCATCAATAGTGCCTAAAATTTCATCCACAGCTCCACACTTAACTTTATTTGTTCTATTATTATAAATGAACATCATCAAGTTTGATATAGTATCTCCATTTATGTTAATGTTAGGTTTGTGTTTGCTCAACTGGAGGTAGATTAGTCAAATGGTTTTCCTCACAAATCCAAATGATGTCCAGAGAATATACATGCCTATGTAGAGAGATCCTGCATAGTAGTCAAGACATATTCGTCTTACATTTGACACATTCAGAAAAGGAGAATTCCAACCATTCAAGGAACACGAGAGCCCCATGGTAGTCAGTGTTGACACAAAGTAAAGTTTGTCTTGTTTTTGATGTTATGTTCCTTAAAGGCTCAACAGTTGGGTAGGAGACCCACATTAGATGAGGTCTTCGTAAAAAATCGCACCAAGAAGGACTTCTCTTGGGTCAATAATAGATAAAAATAATACTTATGTAAGGAAAATCAAACATTGATTCTTTAATTTGATTTTCGTTGTTAGATTAGTAATGTAACATTTATAATAAGTTTTTACATTGTTTTTTATTTTGAACAGGAGACGTTTTAGGATAAGTTGCATTAGGCCTAAGAAGGTGGGAATGTCTATGGTAGTGGCTGCCAAATGATTTAACATTGCGGCTCGTTTAAACATACTGGGAAAGAACCTAGGACTTTTCTATGATGTTGAAGATAGGTCCTCGCTTTATTGACTAGTTGTGAGTCTCTCCTCAGATTCTCCTGAATCTATAGGTTGCAGCCAGGTTCTGTCCCATTACTCTAACAAGATGGCAACATTTGAGGAGCAAGCAATGACGTTAGAGGATGAGGTTCAAGAGACACTGGAGGAGCTTAGGCGAGCATCTTCGACATATATGTTGAGGCTTGTTTCACCGTTCGTTCTTCAATGTTACTATTTCATCAAATGTAATTTCATTGATTAATCATATGTTACAAAAGGAATGATTATATATCCAGATCGACCTTTGATCTGGTAGGGTTCCTTCATGTTTTTATCTTCTTCCTCCACAATTTGTATGTTATTCCCTTCATAATTTTGATAAAGTTGAAGTCAAATTTCCTTGATTTTGAGAAATGTCAGGGCTATGGTGTTGTGTAATACAACAGACTAGTGATACTATAAAATAATGAAAATAAATAGATAATAATGACATTGAGTTGGTAATGCAGGAGATAAATTTGAAAATAAGTGAATCATGTCAAAAATACATTGGATAATATATCCAAACTGATCTTATGTCAAATACCAATTTATTTACTTGTCCTTTGACTTTCCCCACTTTTAAAATACTTTTCAATTGGATTAAGGCAGATAACCAGGATACCTCTATAATATATAATTCAGTTTTTTCAAAATTTGCTTAAATAAGTTTTAAATATGGACTTTCTTGAAATAGTTTTTTTTTTTATTTCAATCAGTGCATTACTCATATTTAACTAAAATTTTATACTCTTGCTTGCATGAGTCATGTGGTTTATTTAAATGAGAAATGATATTTGTGCAACATTTTTTGACAACTTTCTCTCTCATACTCACATTATATTCTTACTCTCTCTCTTCCTTTTTCTCTCTCCATTGTTTTTGACCAATAAGAAGAGAGAGAAAGGAGGTTGTCATAAAGGTTGTTAGCAAATGGTTGTTCAAATATCATTGCTCTATTTAAATATGGTATGAATAGTGTTTTTTTTTTGGACAAGAATGGTATGAATAGTTTAACCTTATAAGTGAGTGATAATCATAATCTTTTGCACATAAAATATCTAACCATTAAAAAAAGACTTATTTTTCAATGTGAACACTCGGAGTGACTCCAGCATCCTAGAGTTTTATCACATCCAATCAATATCATTTTTTTTTTATATTTGTAGTGAAAAAATATATTTTTTTATTATATTTAATTATTTTAAATTGAATTTAAATTTTGAATTATTTTTGAAAATATTTTGAATTATTTATCTTAGTAGCATAGATAGGGACTTGATACAATAAAGATGGAAATAAGGAAGATATTTGTTTGCACATTATTATTGACTGACAATAGGATATGGAAAGTAGTGGCCACAAACAGTTAACCACTCAATCTACTTCTGTTGCATTTTCTTCTAGGTGATTTCTGAAGCTATTCAATTCTTACTTGTTAACTAAGTTATGGCGACTATTGTGGGAGAAGGAATTCTTTCAGCTTCTATGAAACTATTGTTGCAAAAGATCGTTTCCGGTGAGTTCATCAACTTCTTTCGAAGCATGAAGCTTGATGTTCCACTGTTGGATAAGCTGAAAATAACACTGTTGAGTCTTCAAGCTGTACTGAATGATGCTGAGGAGAAACAGATCACTAATTCTGCTGTCAAGGAGTGGTTAAATATGCTGCAAGATGCTGTCTTTGACGCTGAAGATTTGTTTGATGAAATCAACACTGAGTCATTGCGGTGCAAAGTGAAAGCTGAGTATGAAACCCAAACTGCTAAGGTACTGAAAAAACTCTCTTCTCGTTTCAAAAAGTTTAATAGAACGATCAATTCTAAACTGCAAAAGTTATTTGAAAGATTAGAACATTTGAGAAACCAGAATCTTGGTTTAAAAGAAGGTGTTTCCAACAGTGTTTGGCATGGAACTCCTACAAGTTGTGTTGTGGGGGATGAATCTGCTATTTATGGCAGAGATGATGACAAAAAGAAACTGAAAGAGTTTCTACTTGCAGAGGATGTTAGTGATGGTCGAAGTAAAATAGGAGTGATTTCCATTGTGGGGATGGGAGGACTAGGAAAAACAACACTAGCTAAACTTCTCTTCAATGACCATGAAGTGAAGGAGAAATTTGAGGTGAGAGGGTGGGCACATGTCTCAAAAGATCTTGATGTTGTCACCGTCACAAAAGCCCTTCTTGAATCTGTAACTTCAGAAACAGTTACGGCTAGTGACTTGAATAAACTCCAAGTACAATTGCAACAAAGGTTAATCAACAAAACTTTTTTGCTAGTATTGGATGATATATGGTATGGAAGATATGTTGGTTGGAATAGTATGAATGGCATCTTTAATGTTGGGTCAATAGGGAGTAAGATCATCATCACAACACGAGATGAAAGAGTTGCACTACCGATGCAAAGCTTTCTTTATGTTCACCATGTAAGATCTTTGGAAACTGAAGATTGCTGGAATATACTTGCAAGTCATGCATTTGTAGAAAGAAACTACCAACAACAACCTGATCTAGAAAAAATTGGTAGAGAAATTGCCAAAAAGTGTGATGGGATACCATTAGCTGCAATAGCAATAGGAGGTCTTCTACGCACCAAATTGTCACAAGATTATTGGAATGATGTATTAAAAAGTAGTATTTGGGAATTGACAAATGACGAGGTGCAACCATCTCTTCTGTTGAGCTACTGTTATCTTCCTGCTCCTTTAAAAGGATGCTTTGCTTACTGTTCAATTTTTCCGAAAAACTCAATCTTAGAGAAAAAAATGGTAGTTCAGTTGTGGATTGCAAAAGGTTTTGTACCTCAGTCTCAAAGTGAGAAAAGTTGGGAAAAAGCAGCCGAAGAATACTTTGATGAACTAGTGTCGAGGTGTTTGATACGTCAAAGGTCCATTGATGATCTCGAAGTAAGCTTTGAAATGCATGACCTCATCAATGATTTAGCTATGACAGTTTCATCACCTTATTGTATTAGGTTGGAAGAACATAAGCCACATGAAAGGGTGCGACATTTCTCATACAACAGAGGGAAATATGACTCATATGATAAATTTGATAAATTGCATGATTTAAAAGGTCTACGAACCTTTCTATCCTTGCCATTACAAGAAATTTTCTGCCCAAAGAATTCCGTGTCGGGGAAGTTAGTTTGTGACTTTTTGCCACAAATGAAACAGTTACGCGTGTTGTCTCTGTCATGGTACCCAAATATCATTAAACTGCCAAACTCTATTGGAAATTTGATATACCTACGATACTTAAATCTCTCTTACACTGAGATTGAAAGGTTGCCCTCTGAAACATGCAAGCTTTACAATCTGCAGACCTTGTTGTTGGCATATTGTCGGAATCTCACTAATTTACCGATGGACATAGGGAAATTAGTGAGTCTACGCCACCTTGACATCAGAGGCACTCAATTTAAGGAAATGCCCGTACAACTCTCTAGACTAGAAAATCTCCAAACCTTGTCGAGATTTGTTGTCAGTAAACAAGACATTGGATTGAAGATTTCAGATTTGGGAAAATTTCCACATTTACAGGGAAGACTTTGCATCTCACAACCTCAAAATGTAACTAACCCATCCCATGCTTTTCAAGCAATTTTGGAGACGAAGAAACAAATGGACGAGTTGGTACTAGGATGGTCTGATGATACTCCTTCAAATTCACAAATACAAAGTGTCGTGTTTGAACAGTTGCGTCCGTCGACAAATTTGAAGAGTCTTACCATCTTTGGTTATGATGGAAACAACTTTCCAAATTGGTTGGGTAGTTCTTTATTTGATAACATGGTGTGTTTGAGAATTTCATCCTGTGAAAATTGTTCAAGGCTGCCACCCCTCGGACAATTAGGTAATCTCAAAAAACTCTTTCTCGGTTGGATGAAATCAGTAAAGAGTGTTGGTTCTGAGTTCTATGGAATGGATTCTCCTTCATTTCAACCATTTCCCTCTTTGGAGACTCTAGAATTCAATATGATGCTAGAGTGGGAAGAATGGACATTGACTGAAGGTGCATCTAAAAAGTTTCCTCGCCTAACAAAACTGTCACTGAGAAGTTGTCCTAAACTCGAAGGAAACATACCCCTTGGAAAGTTGGGTAATCTAAAAGAACTCATTATTATAGGGATGAAATCAGTGAAGACACTTGGTACTGAGTTCTATGGAAGTAGCAGTTCTCCTTTGATTCAACCATTTATCTCCTTGGAGACTCTGAGGTTTGAGGATATGCAAGAGTGGGAGGAATGGAAGCTGATTGGAGGTGCATCAACAGAGTTTCCTAGTCTGAAACGCTTGTCACTACATGAATGTCCTAAACTCAAAGGAAGTATACCAGGTAACCTTCCTAGTCGTACAAGTTTGTCAGTGAAATGTTGTCCTGAACTCAAAGGGATGTCACTTGACAACCTTCCTTCCCTTAGTGAACTTGAGTTAGAGGAGTGTCCTCTAATGATGGAGCCAATACATTCTGATGACAATAGCAACATTACAATTACAAGCACATCATCATTTGTATTCAATACTCTTCAAAAAATCACCTTTATAAATATTCCATCTCTAACTTCCTTCCCGAGAGATGGTCTGCCCAAAACATTACAATCTTTGAGTATCTGTGATTGTGAGAATCTGGAGTTCCTTCCTTATGAATCATTTTGTAATAACAAATCACTCGAGAATTTGGACATATCATCTAGTTGTTATTCAATGACATCATTTACCATGTGCTCTCTCCCTGTCCTCAAAACTCTCCGTATTTCTGGTTGTAAAAATTTGAAGTCGATCGTAATTACAGAAGACGTGCTGCAACAGAATTCCTTGTTTCATACAACCATCATTATATATTATTGCGATGAACTTGAGTCAACTTCCTTTGGTGGACTGCCCATTCCTAACCTAGTTCGTTTGATTGTGGGTAGGTGTAAGATGCTTTGTTCGCTACCCGAATCAATAAAAACTCTAGCTAGCCTTCAAACAATGCAATTGCGGAACCTTCCAAATCTGCAATTGTTTTTAATAGATGAGTTACCTATAAGTTTACGGGAATTGATTGTTTCCAATGTTGGAGAGATTGTGTGGAATACAACTTGGGAACGTCACACATCTCTCTCAGTGTTGCTAATTAATGGTAGTGATAATGTGAAGGCGCTGATGAAAATGGATGTGCCACGTCTACCTGCTTCTCTTGTTTCCTTATACATCCATAATTTTGGTGATATAACATGCTTGGATGGGAAGTGGCTTCAACATCTCACCTCTCTCCAAACACTTTTCATTAATAATGCTCCCAAGCTCATGTCATTTCCAGAAGAGGGGTTGCCTTCCTCTCTCCAAGACTTTACAATTTCCAGAGCTCCCAAGCTCAAGTCGTTGCCAGAAGGGATGTTGCCTTCCTCTCTTCAAAAACTGTTTATCACAGACTGCCCATTGTTGGAAGCAAGTTTACGGAAGAAGCGAGGGAAAGAGTGGCGTAAGATTTCTCATATTCCCCTCATACATGTCAACAATGAAAACATCACATTCACATGAGTATCACGTCCTGGTGAGTCACTGAAATACTTCTTTCATGTTTCTTGTTATAAATATCATCAATAAATATAAATGTTTGCGTCCCTTTCCAGGTTCCGGGGTTGAAATTGAAATGAAATGCTTCCTCATTCTCACATGAATCATAGAAATCGAGCCATCAGAATTGGAAACCAGGTCTTGCACCAACATATGAGGGAGCGTCTTGGATCTTAACAACGTGCTGGTAAGGAAACATAAAAAGTAGTGTGACACTTATAGCTTTTGTGCTGCCTCAGTTCCGATCATATAGTAGTTTGATACTAGTGGATTTTGACCTTTTCTCACCTTTATCCTTTTCTACAAAAAAATTCCTTCCGATATTAGGTCATCAGTAGAATGAGTAATTGTTTCTATTCAAAATTCAGTTGACTCAGTATACTATCTAACCCTTAACATTTAACCTGTCAGGAGAAATTACTCATGGATCAAGTGGAACAATCTAGAGTACATTGATATTGGAATTAGAGGTTAACTTGCAAGGTTTTATGAAATTTATATAATGGATCTGACATAGTGAAGCATTTAACCAAATGATGCACTCTGCAAGGCTACATGGTTGTGAGTATTTTTTACTAAGATTTCAACTTCCAGTTAATCAAATATTATGTTACCATACATCATTATATATCCTTCTCTCCTATCTAAGTATTCAGGTGTTGTTCAAATCTCTTTCACGATTTCAGTAAGAGACGACTTTCCACTTTCAATTTGATAAGTTACATTTAGATGCTGAAAACCAAAATGAATTGACACTTTTCAGTTCTAGAAATCTAATATACCAATATATTATAGGCTATTTTACACAAACTCTGGACACTTCTCAGGTCGATGTCATACATAAAAGATGATAAGTACTGTGTAGAATTCATCATTTTTGTGGCATCTCAGGTATAGATTTCCTCTTAGATAAGTTAATGATCCATTTCCATGTTAAAGCCAAAAGGAAGACTATAGTCTCTAGAGGAAGTAATACATGTGGTTCATGAAGGAAGTGACTATTGTGAATTTTACCAATACAATAATTGTTGACTTTTTCTCCCTCCCCTAAGGGCCTGTTTGAAAAAACACTTCTTAAAAACACTTTTCTAGTTTTTAAAAACTTAAAAATTAAAAACTTGCTTGATAGACTATTTTTAAAATATAAGTTTTGAAAAGAGTTTTGGTTTTTAAAGTTTTGGGGACTAAAAAACTTAAACAGGTAAATTGTGTTTTGCTTTTTAATTTTCTGTTTTAGCTTGTCAAAATAGGGGAAAATCTATAATAAAAAAAAAACAGAAAACACGGAGAAAAATGTCACTTTTCACTAATGGCATACATGTAAATATGTTACAACTTCGAGGGCATTCTCATATATTGTTAATCAAAATCAGAGTTGATTTTATTTTTCTCATTTGGAAAAACGCAGAGAACACGAACCAGAGAGCTCCCTAAATGGCGAAAATGGCGATCGAGGGTTTGATGCTCTTCTTCGTTGTCGGCTCTTCGATTCTTCATCTATTTCACAAATTTTTCCTCTCTTATTAGCTGTTCCTGGTGAGGTTACATCTCATACCGGATTTGGTTTTGAATTTTTGAGTTTCGTTTTTAATCTTCTTCGATCTGGATTTTAGTACTTAGATTTATTGTGTTTTTCACTGAATTCCTTCCTTTTCATGTGTGTTTTTATGACTTTTGATTATGATTTTGATGTTGTTGTTTTGGTTAAGTAGATCTGGATTAAGTGCCTGTTTAGATAAAACACTTATTTGCAGCTGATAGCATAAGCACTTATCACAATAAGCACTTATGTATAAGCTTGCATAAGCTATTTTTATAGCAAAAGAGAAAACAACGTTAAATTGTTCTTCTAATTGCTATAAGTTGTTTTTATAAGCTACATTGAAGAACTAAGAACTTATGAATATAAGTTGAAAACAATTCATGAAAATTGTCATAAGCTGGTTTCATAAATTCTGCCAGTGTCTTGCAAAACTTATGTTATAGGATTTTATGAATGTGAGGATTCCATGTTCGACTATGGCAGTTTCTATGGTACATTACATTTACATGTTTGAAATTAGAAGTCTTCTGTATTTGACGCTTATGGGGAAATCATATGTTGGACTAGTGAACCCTGCTAGTTTTTTAGGCAAAGAGTTTGATAGAAAAGTTTTCAAAGACTTGATTAGATATCTTGTTGAACACGAAGGGGTTGTTGTGTCTGTTGTTGATTTGATATTGTTTGGCTGAATTAATGAATGGTTTTTGCATTCTGGATTTGATTGCTCGTTGTAGTTTTAAGCTTGTGTTAACCGAAAAGACTAAAGTTGCTTAATGATGGTTTGCAATGCTGACTTCTGATTATTGCTAATTTTTTTAATCAAAAGGCGCGATAGAAAAGTCCTGAAATGCTTTAATCAGATCCATGCTCCATAGTTGTAGTTGTATGAAATTTGGAAAGCCAATATAATTGCACCTCTTGTTCTGGCATACTGTGATGAATGAATGAATTATGGTTTATGCACTGATTTAAAATGTATTTGCTTCTTGTTCAGATATCAGCACTACTGCCTCTCATGTTAAAAATTGCTTTTCTATGGTTTTATTTTTAAATAATTTTTTGGTTCTAGCCACTTCAAATTTAGGAACATTGCTTGAAACTTCCTATGTATAGCTGGTGGTGTATTTGGGAAAAATATTTTATATTGAAACCTGTATAAGATATTATTGTTTAAACTGTCTGTCTTTGCTATTCGAAGGCTTGACACTGTCATCCTTTTGCACTTACGCTTTTGTAGTAAGTTGAAGTTACTCAATGCTTATTTTTATGATAGATGGCAGCTAATGTTGAGATTAATGACTCAAAGCTTTGGCCTGAATTTCTAAAGCTTTCTTTGCTGATTTGAGTTATCATGATAACAGTTTTCTCAATATACACTGCCAGCTTAAAATTGTTTTCATTAAACTCTTTCTGATGTTGGATTAACAAGTATCAGTTTCAATATACATGACTTGTTATGAGAACTAATATTACTCAATGCAAAATATTGCGCAATGCTTATTCTGAATTGTAATGCTTATTTTTATGATAGATGGCAACTAATGTTGACATTAATGAGTCAACGCTTGGGTCTGATTTTGTAACGACTGTTTCAAGCTCTCCAACTAAAGGCAAAGATGCATAGGTTGCGAGCCATGTATCATGAGTTCTATTCACTGTTGCAGAACACCGGATTGGCTGGAATGCTGAAACAAACACTGTTACTGCAAGTGAAGAAGTCTGGAAAAATTATCTGAAGGTATGGCTTAATTGAATTTTACCACTTTTAATGGGTGATATAATGTTTGCTACTTAGCTACATTGTTTTTCATGCTTCTGTTAGTGACTTGGTGTGGTATCACATTTCAATACCCTTGTTGGAATTGTGGTATATATAATCATTTGGCTTTAAGAACCTTCTGTTAGATACTAATATATTGTTGATTCTAGTTTAGCTTATCATTTAAGCAAGTGATTTGTTCTAGTTGTATACAAAATGAGATGTGACGAGAATATTAGATACACTCGATTCAGATTATTACTTATGAGATTGATTCAATTGAGTTTTCAGTTCAGGTGTTAATTTGTTTGAACCGTATCATGTTAGGTTTCTGTTTGTACCTTATAATAATTCTTTCACACTCAATATAACGTTTCAAGAATCTTGTTACGGCATTATAAAATAGTGTTGATTCTAGTATCTTGCGTTTCTGATTGTGTCTAATAAAATTTCTTTCATGCTCAAGGTTAGGTTAATTGTTTGATTTCCTGTTTATTAGGAGTGCAGAGGCTACTTCATGTATAACTTCGGATTGTTCTCTTACCAAGTGTATGGCTGCTCTCGATGAACTAGAAGACATTTCAGATGATGCCTATGGAAAAGCCTTGGAAAAGTTTAAGGATCCTGATTGGAGGGAAATGTTTATCGCCATGTCTAATGAGAGGAAGCGTGGATGGGTAATTAGGCTCTAAGGATATAACTTGTATTTGTTTAGGTTCTAGTGATGAGACATACTTATCTTTAGTGATCAGTTAGTATTTGTTTAGGTTCGATATGATTGTTTACTTCTTTCTATTTGCTGAACAATTGCTTGTGTGTTTATTTACATGATGTTGCTAAAGAATTGATATTGATAAAGCCTTTTATTTTCCTCTTCTCGAGTATCTAAAAAAAAGTACTTAAAAAAAAAAATTAAGTACTGATCATGTGTATCACTTGAACAAATTTTGATTTCGTATCTAAAAAAATAATTTATATTGTGACTAATCTCTACATTTAACTAAAGTACTTGAAATTTAATTTGATTGGTAACTAAGGATAAAATTGTAAGGAAAATAAACAATTATATAAGGGGTAATATAATTTATATAGGTTATAAAAATTATAAAAAATAAAAAACAAGTTTTTAAAAAATTTGATTACCAAACAAGTTTTCTAATTTTCTATTTCTAAAACTATTTTTGAAAATTATGTTACCAAATGGATTTTCCAATTTTTTCATTTCTACAACAGTTTTGAAAACTCACATTACCAAACAAGTTTTTTCTTTTTCTTTTCTTGAAATCACTTTTCTAAAATTGATTTTTAGAACATATTTTGAAAACTAAAAACAAAAAGTGTTCCAAACAGGCCCTTAGTTTTTACGAGCTTTTGCGCATTCGTTTTCTCTACTGTAAATTTATATGTTACTGTCATTTACTCAAATCTTTCTTCTGGTTTATTGCAGGAAATTAATTACAAATTTTCTGAAAATATGTTTTTATTTTGGCATGGCTTTTGTTTGGAATGAGAGTTTGTTAAAGATGCTAGCAAAACTCCTAAAGGTATTGCCTCGTACCATCAAAACTATTTTAGAAACTTTTTGTCCCTTTTGCCATATGAATCTCAAATAAATTTGAAGGTGCCTTCAGAGTCTGGATAGACCTTATCTTTGATACAGTTTCTGACCGGTTGTCTTCCAGTTCGAGAACTCCAGGTAATCAGGCCAAAATCAAACGAGTAAATATCAAATTTCCTCTGATAATGCAGAATTGTATCAGCCTCCTCACATCATCACTAAAATGATCCCTAGTACTGCAAAATATTGGTTAGGTTCGTCACTGTGTCTGGATATGCAATCAAATGTATTTTTGACATTATTTACCGAGTCTCAAATATATCTCCAACTTTACCAACTTAATGTCACATAGAAAATCATTTGTCACTTAGAAAGCATTGGCAAATCCATCATTAGTGCCTAAGATCTCATCAATTCTTAATTTTATTTGCTTCTGGTCACTGCTTTGTTCTGTTATAAATGAACACCATCAAGCTTGACTCTATCGCCATTTATTTTTGTTAGGTTTGTGTTTTCTCAACTGGAGGTAGATTCATCCAATGGTTTTTCCCACAAATCCGAATGATATCCGGAGAACATACTGCCTCTGGAGCAATCTAGAGTACATTTATATTGGATCTGACACATTCAGAAAATGAGCATCCCAACCATTCAAGGAACAGAAGAGAGTCACACTTGCAAGACTCAAGAGTTTAGTTGAGCATAGGAAAAGTCTACTTAGCTCTGACAGACACTACAACACCATCTTTTTATTGATTTTTTTTTTAGGTTTGATTCAGTTTACTGCTAAGTATAAGCAAGTCACTCGAGTTGAGACTTATGAGCATGGTACATAATTATAAACTAGATTATTCTTCACTTTGACTTAAACTCGATAACTTCATAACTAATTAATGTTCTTTTGAATAATTTTTTTCCTTTTCTGAAGGAGTTCCTTTAAAAATAACTTCTGTTTTCCAGCCTTGACAACAAAACTCCTTAGTTATTTATCAAAATCCTAAACGAAATAACATTTACAAATTGTGGAGGAAGAATATTGGAATATTGTTCTTGATTTTAGTAGTAGAATCAATACTACTTTATAAACATGATTTCATTACTAGTTGAACACAAGCTATTTAGCCCTTTTGAATAAAAATATAATACAACTATTAATAGAATTCTTTATTTTATCTATTATCCTTGAATGAACCTTTTTTTTTGTACATATGTAAAGAATGCTTTCAAAAAGAAAGGTCAAAGGAAATTAACTTGAATGAGCTAGAGGACGTGAAAGAGCAAAGATCTATATGTGTAATCATTCCCTTTGTAAAAAAAATATGATTAACCAAGGAAATTACAATTTTTGAAAGAGTAACGCGAGTTCTTCCTCTTGGTGTGAATTTTACGAAGAGCCTCATCTATCGTGGGTTCTCGACACAACTCTTCAGCCTGTAATAAACATAACATATAAACAAGACAAACTTTAGTTTTCTCCCAACAAGGTGATCATGCAATGCACTTTTATCAATCCCTTGATGATGATTCTTACAAACATAGTAAAACTCACTCTACACCAACATGCCAACCAAATTCACAACAACAAGCACACCAACCAAGAATCCGCAAATAACAACCCTAGAAAACACACCATGCACCACCACCACACTGAACATCCCTCCAATAACCCCACAGATAAGCAAATACACACAATCCAAAACAGCACCATAACTAACCCTACCCTTCCACAAGTCATAACTTTTCTTCATAGCAACAAAACCATAAACATGTTCTAGCATAGAAACAACACTAGCCAAATGCCACAGAGCAGTTATGTAGAAATGAGCAAAAACAAAGCAAGTAAGATCCAACTGGTATGATTTGTTTATTGGTATGATTTGTTTTAGGAATTCACTACACTTTTTATTGCAGTGCTTTGCTGTTTTGTTTTGCTTACTTGAAGACTTTAACTGCAAAATATTTCTTGTAATCTTTCATTTATGTCAATCTTTCATTGTATGTTTGTGTGACTGTTGCAGTTTTATGGATAATTCATAAAGTTATATGTATGATATTAATAATTAAATTATCAGTTTATGCAGCCATAGTCTTAAGCTGCAGAGAAATGTTAATCTCTCCGGTTTAGCTCATGATCGTATTCAGTTATTTACATCCCTTTTGGAATTATGCTATGTTTTGTTTTGATAGTTGATTTTGATTTACCAAGAAAGTATTGTGCTTTGCAAAGTTACGACGTCGTTCGCATCTTGAACCACCCGTGTTAAGAAACGATTCTGAAGAATCTGAATCGCGGATTGAACTTCTACAGCGGCGGATGATTTGCTGTTGTCACTTCTTGGTCGAGTTCTGGTCATGATTTCGGTCTGGAGTTGTAGCTGTGAAACAGTTACGGTGGAGGAACACTTAATCAAAACGGTTACGACGGAGGAACACTTACGGAGTCACTGACTTTGTACCTCACTGTCACATAGGTCCCTAACTCAGGATTAAATACAAAGAAGTTCCTAACTCTGCACTTCCGTTATCACTTTAGTCTTTGACGTTAAATAATTATGTTAAGTGTGTCATAGGGACTAAAGTGAAACTAGAAAATGGTCACTTTAGTCCTTGAACCAAAAACTAATATCACCAACTTGAATCTCAAATCCCTAAATGTCATCCATAAATCACTTAAATTGAAAATCTCAAATTGACAATATTAATATAACTTTTTTTTGTCAAAATATAGCATTATTTTATTTAAAATTAAAATAAAGATTAATAATATCAGCATATTTTTTGTTACACAATTAGTTGTTTTTTTTTGCAGTGGCCGGGGTTTGAACCCCGAACCTTACATATATTATGCATTATCCATACCAACTGAGTTAAGCTCACGAGGACACACAATTGGTTGGTTAATACTGTCGATAAAGTTTACCATTAAGCATAAAAAAATACATTAAACTTTCAATACAATTTGTAGAACATACAATATTCAATATATCCGAAGAAAAAAAAGTCTACAATGTTTGGAAAAAAGTCACTTTTTTTTTACAAGAGAAAAAAGTCACATATCAATGTATATTTTTTTTTAGGGATTTAGGGATGACATTTAGGGATTAGAGATTCAAATTGGAGATATTGATTTTTGGTTCAGGGACTAAAGGGATCATTTTCTACTTTCACTTTAGTTTATGTGACACACTTAACATAATTATTTAACGTTAGAGACTAAAATGATAACAGAAGTACAAAATCAGAAACTTTTTTGTATTTAATCCTGAGTCAGGGATCAATATAACAATATAACAGCTAGGTGTTAATTCACCACTAAAATGACTATTTGCTCTACATTTATTATAGTCTCTCATCACAATATTATTTTCCACACCATCTTCCAACAATATTCTTTCTCCTTCATGCCTCACTTACCCACCACCAACAACATCAAAACTACTGTCCCAATTTTTTCCAGAAGTAAAATACACAAAGTAACTAAAATGGATTTTGTTTTGGGTAACCATGTAACTAAATAAAAAAAAGGAAGATACCAACGGCCAAATTCTAATTCCACTGTAACTAGAATGGATTTCTAGATCATAATTGAGGATGGGTTTTTAATTTCTGCTGGAGGGAGATGATGGATAGATGGTGAAAGATAGTTGGCAAAATAATCTAGTGTTGAGAGTGTATGATAAGATAATGTTCTTTACTTGATCTAGTAGTTAAAATTAACTTTTACTTGGTGGGAAACTTTTACCTTTTCCCACGTTAAATGCCACCCATAAAGATAGGTTGATATTTATTTGCTGATTATTATTGACAGATACAAAGTAGTGGGCACAAACAACTTGATAGTCTGTAGCTATTCTTACTTTTGTGAACTAAGTTATGGCGACTATTGTGGTAGAAGCACTTCTTGCAGCTTCTTTGGAGCTGTTGTTGCAAAAGATTGTTTCTGAAGGGTTTCTTGATTTCATTCGGAGTACCAAACTTGATGTTGCACTGTTGGAAAAGCTGAACGTAACACTGCTGAGCCTGCAAGCTGTACTTCATGATGCTGAGGAGAAGCAGATCACCAACCCTGCTGTCAAGAAATGGCTGGATATGCTGCGAGATGCTGTCTTTCAAGCTGATGATTTGTTTGACGAAATCAACACTGAGGCTTTGCGGCGCAAAGTGGAAGGTGAGGATGAAACCCAAACTGCTTCTACTAAGGTGCTCAAAAAACTCTCTTATCATTTCAAAATGTTTAATAGAAAGATCAATTCAAAACTGCAAAAGCTAGTTGATAGATTAGAACATTTGAGCAACCAGAATCTTGGTTTAAAAGGTGTTTCCAGCAGTGTTTGGCATGGAACTCCTACAAGCTCTGTTGTGGGGGATGAATCTGCTATTTATGGTAGAGAGGATGACAAAAAGAAACTGAAAGAGTTTCTGCTAACACATGATGATAGTGATGGTGAAAGTAAAATAGGAGTGATTTCCATTGTGGGGATGGGAGGGCTAGGAAAAACAACACTAGCTAAAATCCTCTACAACGACGGTGAAGTGAAGGAGAAATTTGAGGTGAGAGGGTGGGCACATATCTCAAAAGATTTTGATGTTGTCACCGTCACTAAAACCATTCTTGAATCTGTCACTTCAAAAAGAAATGACACCGATGACTTGAATATTCTACAAGTGCAATTGCAACAAAGTTTAAGCAGTAAAAAGTTTTTGCTTGTACTTGATGACATATGGTATGGAAAATATGTTGACTGCTGGAATAGTTTGATTGACATATTTAATGTTGGGTTAAGAGGGAGTAAGGTCATCATTACAACAAGAAATGAAAGAGTTGCAGCAACCATGCAAACCTTTCTTCCAATCTACAAACTGGAACCTCTGCAAAGAGATGATTGCTGGTCTTTGCTTGCGAAATATGCATTTCCAACAAGTAACTACCCACAACGATCCGATCTAAAAAAAATTGGCAGAGAAATTTCCAAAAAATGTGATGGCTTACCATTAGCTGCAATAGCAATAGGGGGTCTTCTTCGCACCAAATTATCCCAAGATTATTGGAACGATGTGTTAAAAAGTAATATTTGGGAATTGACAAATGGTGAGGTGCAACCATCTCTGCTATTGAGCTATCGTTATCTTCCTGCTCCATTAAAAGGATGCTTTGCTTACTGTTCAATTTTTCCGAAGAACTCAATCATAGAGAAAAATATGGTAGTTCAGTTGTGGATTGCAGAAGGTTTAGTACCTCAGCCTCAAAGTGAGAAAAGTTGGGAAAAAGTAGCTGAAGAATACTTTGATGAACTAGTGTCGAGGTGTCTGATACATCAAAGGTCTAGTGATGATCTGGAAGTAAACTTTGAGATGCATGATCTTGTTAATGATTTGGCTATGATAGTTTCATCTCCGTATTGTATTAGGTTGGACGAACAGAAGCCACATGAAAGAATACGTCACTTGTCATACAATATTGGGGAATATGATTCATACGATAAATTTGATAAGTTGCAAGGGTTAAAAGGTTTACGAACATTCTTAGCCTTGCCATTACATTCAAGGTTCTCATGTAACAACTTTTTGTCGAGGAAGTTAGTTTGTGACTTGCTGCCACAAATGAAACAGTTACATGCGTTGTCTCTATCAAATTACAGCAATATCACTAAGTTGCCCAACTCTATTGGAAATTTGATTTACTTGCGATACTTAAATCTCTCTTTCACTGGGATTGAAAGGTTGCCTTCTGAAACATGCAAGCTTTACAATCTACAAACCTTATTGTTGTCATATTGCTATAGGCTCACTGAATTACCGGAAGACATTGGGAAATTAGTGAATCTACTCCACCTTGACATCAGAGGCACTTATTTCAAGGATATTCATGTACAAATATCCAAACTAGAAAATCTACAAACCTTGTCAGGCTTTGTTGTCCGCTCTGAGGATGACGGGTTGAAGATTGCAGATATGGGAAAATATTCCCATCTACGGGGAAGGCTTTACATCTCAGGACTTGAAAATGTAACTAACCCATCCCATGCTTTTCAAGCAAATTTGATGATGAAAAAACAAATTGATGAGTTGGTACTACAATGGTTTAATACTAAAAGTTCACAAATACAAAATGTTGTATTAGAACAGTTGCGTCCATCGACAAATTTGAAGAATCTCACCATCATTGGCTATGGTGGAAACAAATTTCCAAATTGGCTGGGTGGTTCTTTCTTTGGCAACATGGTGTGTTTGCGGATTTCACACTGTGATAATTGTCCAAGGTTGCCACCCTTGGGGCAATTAGGTAATCTTAAAAAGCTCTTTATTGAGGAGATGAAATCAGTGAAAAGTATTGGTACTGAGTTCTATGGAAGTGGTTCTCCTTTCTTTCAACCATTTCCTTTATTGGAGACTCTTGAATTCCATGAAATGCTGGAGTGGAAAGAATGGAAGTTGCCTGGAGGTACATCTACAGAGTTTCCTCGTCTAACACGTCTGTCACTGCAAAATTGTTCGAAACTCAAAGGAAATATACCCCTTGGTCAATTAAGTAATCTAAAAGAACTCTGTATTGAAGGGATGAACTCAGTAAAGACACTTGGTACCGAGTTCTATGGAAGTAGTAATTCTCCTTTGTTTCAACCATTTTTCTCCTTGGAGACACTGCACTTTGGGGATATGCAAGAGTGGGAGGAATGGAAGCTGATTGGAGGTACATCTACTGAGTTTCCTAGTCTTGCACATTTGTCACTATATAAATGTCCGAAACTCAAAGGAAACATACCGGGCAACCATCCTAGTCTTACAAGTCTGTCACTTGAATATTGTCTCAAGCTCGAAGGGATGACACCCAAGAACCTTCCTTCCCTAAGAGAACTTGAGTTAAGAGACTGTCCTCTATTAATAGAGTCAATGCATTCAGAGGATAAAAGAAACATTACAATTACAAGCCCGTCATCAGATGTATTCAGCAAATTGATGATCGGTCTCAATTCTCTTCGAAAGATTACCTTAAAAGACATTCCATCTCTAACGTCCTTCCCAAGAAACAGTCTGCCAAAATCCTTACAATCTCTTGTAATATGGAATTGTGGTAATTTGGAGTTCATTCCTTATGAATTCTCTCAGAGTTACAAATCACTTGAGAATTTGGAAATATCTAATAGTTGTAATTCGATGACATTGTTTACCTTGGGCTTTCTCCCATTCCTCCAAACTCTACATATTTGTAACTGTAAAAACCTAAAATCCATATTAATTGCAGAAGACACATCGCAACATAATCTCTTGTTTCTTAGAAATGTTGAAATAAGGAAATGCGATGAACTGGAGTCAGTTTCCCTGGGTGGATTTCCCATTCCTAGCCTCATTCATTTAACTGTGTGTGAGTGTAAGAAGCTTCGTTCACTGCCAGAACCAACAAACACTCTAGGTATCCTTCAAAATGTGGAAATTCGTGACCTACCAAATCTGCAATACTTTCCCATAGATGATTTGCCTATCAGTTTACGGGAACTCAGTGTATACAAAGTTGGAGGGATTTTGTGGAATGCATCTTGGGAACGTCTCACTTCTCTTTCAGTGTTGCATATTACGGGGGATAATCTTGTGAAGGCGATGATGAAAATGGAAGTTCCATTGCTACCCACTTCTCTCGTTTCCTTAACGATCTCTCTTGAAGATATAGAATGCTTGGATGGAAAGTGGCTTCAACATCTCACCTCTCTCCAAAAACTTGAGATTGTTTATTCTCCCAAGCTCAAGTCATTGCCAGAAAAGGGGAAGTTGCCTTCCTCTCTTAAAGTACTGCGTATCAATGACTGCCCATTGTCGGAAGCAATTTGTGGAAGGAAGCGTGGGAAAGAGTGGCGTAAGATTTCTCACATTCCCTTCATATTTATCGGAAAGGAAATCATCACATGAGTATCACATCCTGGTGAGTCACCAAAATACTACTTTCATGTTTCTTGTTATAAATATTCCATCAATAAATATTTTTAATTTAACACCTTGATGGATAACATCTGCTTCCCTTTCCAGATTATGGCCCATCTGGTGTTGAAACTGAAATAAAATGCTTTCCCTTTTGTTCTTCATTTTTCTTCTTGCTGCTGACCATGGTCACCGAAAAGGATTAAAAATTCAACTAGCAGACAAATCACATTCTCAAAGGGATTAGAAATGGGTTGCTGAACAAGGCTAATGATCATTACTTTCTCTGTGATGCCGAGGTTTCTATCATCCTATTCTTATTCTGTTCCACTTGCATGTGAGTTTTTATGGTACCCTTTGTCAATGTTTTAATATATACAGTGAGGCATGTGTTAAAAAAGAAGATATGTCTTCTTTTATAGAATCATGACAGCATGGTGGTTTCTACTTTTTTATGAGAAAAAAAAAATTAAATAAATGAACCAAAGGTAATTAGCTAAATTTTTATTTTTGGTCCACTATCCTGAACGCATAAGGAACCAATCCTATAAGTCTAGCCACTCTGTCTGTGTTTAATTGCATGATTATGTGTTTTGTGAATTACTTTCTCATTTCCCTCAGGTTTCAACTGTGGGAAAGGCTATAAACATGAAAATCGAGCCATCAGAATTGGAAACCAGATCAAATCACCCTCCCCTACTGGTGCATGCTTCTTACACCAACCAGATCTAGCCCAATCTCCAATCAATGTAAATATCATGCATAGATTTCATGGTTTCTAGGTCTTACATGAAAAATAGTATTATAGTATTCTTTGCTGTAACTATTGTTTGCTTATCAGTTTATGTGGCTGGCAAGGAAACATAAATAGTAGTTTGACACTTGTACCTTTTGAGCTCTAGAAGTCCAATGATTTTTTCTTAAAATGATTAATTAGAAATATGTTATAGGCGATTTTATATTAATTCTCGATCTTCCTGTTTTTGTCATGTCAATATCATTTATTTTCTGGAAGTTAATATTTATGATGCATTAAATCCATTAAGCAATTTTAATATTGATGTAACTTTAAAGTTTATGAGATAGTGGTATGCGTTGAATTTCAATTGCCATTATAGATAGTTTATGAGATAGTTTGGTTATCTTAGCTGCAAGCTTTTTCATGAGTTGTCTGTGCTTTAGTTTATATATTACTGTTATTTACGCTAGTGTATCTTCTTGTTTATTGCAGATACAGAAAAGGAGTTGCAAATTTTCTGAAAATATGTTTTGATTTTCGCACGACTTGTGTTAGCAAGAAGCTTGTTGAAGATGGATAAAATTTGGCATTGTTTTGAAGCCTTTTTGTTGATTCCAGCACTGCATCATACAACTTGCGCATGCCCGCACACGCAAGGCAGACAGGCAGGGGCGCCTTGCGCATGCTACAGGACAGGTTCTGTACAAACAGCGTTTTTCACTCTTTTTTGAAAGATCTTATGAAACCAAAGGGGGAAACTTTTAGGAAACTTAGAGGCTAAGATTTGAGTGTCTTTGGATGAGATTCATGGGTTGGGAAACATTTTAAACACCTTGAGTTCTCTTGTTCATGGGAAGAGATTGGGGAATGGGTAGAAATTAGGTTGTTCTTGTAAAAGTTAATTTATTGTAACCTCTTTTGTATCTGTTCTGTTGATCAAACATTATGTTGTCATATAAAACATTGTAGTTAGTCCTTAGTTCTAGAAAAAGAACATTTTATCCTTGCTTCTCTGCTAGTTACATATTCAGTTCAAGAAATCTAATGATTTTTATTTTCTTCAAATGTTTAATATGCCAACTTGTTACGGGTGACTTTACACAAATTCTTGACATTCTTGTTTTGTTTTGTCAGTACTGTCTCGAGGTCATCATTTATGTGGCATCTCAGGTATTGATTTCCGTTAGGATAATTTTAACATTGGCTATCCCTTATTGCAAAAATTGATTGTTCTGTAAGTTTATATGTTACTATTATTTAAAAAGCAACATCTTCCTTGAGTTTTCTCTTTGAAGTGAATTTCACCGCAACTAATTACCTATATGGTCTCTATCAAGCTTGATGGTGTGAACATTGTCTGCATTTTAAAATACTGTAGCAGTTGGCCTGACATTCATAACTTCATATAACTTTATAAAACAAATTAGACATGGTCTCATGGTCTAACATGAAATAAAACAAATTTGACATGGTCTCATGGTCTAACATGAAAAATAGTATCCTTGTATTCTTGCTCATAGTCTATCATGAAAAGTAGTATTATTGTATTCATGGTCTCATGGTCTAACAAATTACTTTATGTAACTGTTGCAGTTCTGTGGCTTAAGACATGATATTAAGAATTAACTATAGGAGAAGCTATAAGGTTAAGTCTAAGAGAAATGTTAATCTTTCAGGATATTTATTATTGTAACTATGCAATGCATAACAGGCCATGGTCCTGTAGAAAAGATGCAGCTATTTACCAAGAAGGTCTTTTGCTTTGCAAATTTATAAAGTATAAGCTTTGTAACATATGAAAGAGCATCTTGAAGCTTTGTAACATATGAAAGAGCATCTTGAAGATTCTCATAAAACTGGTAAGGGAACATAAATTGTATTTTGAGACTCTTAGCTTTTGTGCTCCATCAATTCAAAGGCCTAGGAACTTGATTCTATTTGTAAGAAATTTATGAAAGAAAATTGAAATGCATGTCAATTTGATGATTTAATATAATTTTGAAATAAACTAGCAAATATTGGCCACCTTCATCAATAGTGCCTAAAATCTCATCCATTCTTAATTTTTGTTGCTTCTAGTTACTTCTTTATTCTATTATAAATAAACTCGATACGGTATCTCCCTTTATATTTATGCTAGGTTTGTGTTTGGTCATCTGAAAACATGGATGAAGAAATAGCCATCATGTGTTTACTAATGCAGTTCTCTTGTTAACACTAATCTTTGAAAGCAAGGGGGTACCCACATGAAGTTGAACCTTTTCACAAGAAAAATCTTCTAGCTGATAGCATTCTTTTTGCTTCCCCTAGAATATAATTACTTTGTCATTTGGTACACTCCTAGTCATCTTAATTCATCAAGGGCCATACTGTGTGTCTTCCTTAAACTTATAATATCTCACAAGAAAGAAATGTTTGCATAATATAAGCTTAAGCCTAAATAGTTCAAAAGATTTAGGCAGTTGCCCCCAATCCACAATGACTAGATCAGTCTCTGCTTGAATTCATGAGATTTCTAATATGGTATCATAGCGTATTCAAGGTTGACCCAACAGATTAAGAGGGCTAAATCAAAAAAAATAAATAATTGAGGCCTTTTAAAATAATTTTTTTTAATAAAAATATTGGGTGTATTAAGAGTCACATATTGAATAATGGTCACTCAGATCATGTTAGAGGCCATGGATGGTGGATGTATTAAGAGTCACATATTGAATAATGGGCACTCAAAACATGTTGAAGGCCGAGGATAGTGGATGTATTAAGAGTCACATATTGAATAAGATTAGATCTAGACATAACTTTATACATGGTGACAATTTAATCTTACAAATCAACTTTGTAGGATTCGGTTAACCCCAACCCAAATTCTAAGAATTCCATCATTCATGAAAAAATATTTGAAAGTGAAATCAACAAAACAACCCTTAAAAATAATCAGATTTGTTATTAAACTTCACTAATTATGTCAAGATTTCACTTCTGTTATTAAAATTAATTGCCTACAAAACAAGTTTACCACTTGTCTACTTAATGGGGATCAATGTGTGGTTGTGGGCAAGCTCTCGGATTCTTGAATTTTGCATGATGCCGACACAATTAGTTTTTGGAATAAACTGATCACAATTATATGAGTTAGGTCCCATTTCTGAGGTCCTACACTAGAAACAATACGCTATTTTGTATGTAATAAGTACTAATTTTTAATTAAACCAAAGTAATGATACCTGAGAAATATTTACACTTTCTTCATCAAATCTTTATGTGGTCTAATCATTTACTTGAGATTTATGAATGCTTTTTGAACATAAAAAATTTCATATCAATTCCTTCTCGCAAATACACTTAAATTAAATGTACTTTATAATGGGTTCAATTTGCAATTTGGGGGACATGGTGCTAAGCTTTATTTTGTAAATTAAAAAATCGTATCTTATCTTATAATAAAGATTAGTATAAAGATCCTATCAGACTCAGTGATGACCTTATGAGTATATTCCCACCCTTCCAGAGCATGTGTCATGTCGGTCAGAAAATATTTGTACACTAAAAAAAAACTTTGTCGATGTATAATGAAAGTCATGACTTTGTAATAATTAAAATTATATTTTTTATTTTTATCATTTAGTCATGTAATGTAATGGTTAAAAATTCATTTTTTTTGTCCCCGTAAGCATAGTTTAGTTGACAGAGACATACATTATTATATGTAGAGGTTGAGGTTCAAACTTCGGACACCTCACTTATTCACCTTAAAAAATGTGAATTCTAATCACTAAAAAAAATCATCTTTTAAAATGAATAAATGGGTATTGAAGGGTAACATTGAATGTCTATGTTAGGTTAGTCTGAGTTTGTTTTATGATTTGTGACATTGATTGAACTGATGAAGCAACCCCACCCGTGAGAAGGTAAATCCAAGAATAGAATGGAAGGGGACAAGAGCAACTCAACTGAAATCACGGTCTCTGGTTTCCAGCTATAAGATTGCTTTGTCTTCCAGGAAGGAATTTCTTGAGTTCATCAATTTCAGAATTATGATCTTTATTTTCCTTATACATCATGAAAAGCTGCCAAATATTTATACATATGTCATGTAATCCATTTAGGTTGGTCTGTTGCCTATTGGTATTGATTTTAATTTTTGAAGTGTGATCTTCTTTAAGATCTTTGATTCGATTCTTCCCATTATTAATCTTAATGGGTTATTTACCTTTTGAAAAAAAAAAACATACACCATGTCTTTTAAATAAGCTCTGCAACCACAATTAATGTGGACTATGCTATTAAGATTTTTGATGTTTATGTAATTACAATCCCTTTTATTTTATAAGCAAATGTAAATGTAAGAGGTTTTGTTAGTTTTTTAAATATCGAATCTCCTGCTTAAATTTTATTTGATATACTTTAATCACCTAAATTAACATGGAAGAGAATCGAATCTGAGACTTTGAGGAAGAGCGTACTCTCAGGTTCTAAATCAATACCACTAGACTAATCTAAATCAGTTCTAATAATGGTTTTATTGAACCCTATGGTGCATTATGGTACTGGCACAACCCCCACATCTGGGCCATTTTATCTGGCTCGTGAGTTACCACAACAAGAGAAGAACACCTTATAATTATGGTCGTTTTCTTATAATTTAAATGTTATCTCGATAAATTAAAAATGTGATTTATATTTTTAAATGGTTGAGTAAGATTTTTGGTGACGTTCATATATAAAAAAACAAAGTTTAGACCTTGATGTTTTAAACATAAATGACTAACTTGACAAAAAAAAAATGATTAACTCAACATTGAATTTTAAATTAAGTTAAAATAATTTGGCCATAATTTTCTTTTAGATAGACAAAATGACAATAGTCATTGAAAACTCACACACATAAAAAAGATGGGGTTCGAATCCTGATCACGATGTCTGATCTATCAATTTCGACATTTTTATCAGTAAAATTATGACTTGTGACATTCTACCCTTAAGTTTATTCTAGCTAGTTATAACTCTTTTTTTTTTTTTGAGAGACTAGTTATAATTTATAAATTGTATTCTTTTATTATCGACATCACCTACTAGCAATCTGCATCATCAACACTAGTGTATATTCAAATACACACTGATAAAATTTTATTGATTTATTACAACTAGTTAATTAGTTGACAATTAGATATCCCATGTGAGTAAAGGATTCTGCACTACTCTTGGAAATCATACTAAGAGCCTAAAAGTACGCATTCAATCTTCTTCCATTATCTAGCCCACAAACTAGCTTTCTTTAGAGCAATATTTTAAAATATTCAATCAATTCCTCCAAACATACATGTCTAAATCATAGTATATAATGGAAGGTGCTATTTACACGCTGAATTTATGAAACTTGATTTTGGCCAAGCAGATAGTTGCCTACAAAACCGAATGGAGTACAGTCTGTTATCTTCCACTATTCTCCATTGAAGTCCATTTGTCACACCCCACTACCCATACCTTCCTCACCCACATACCCCAAAATATCTTAGCCCAAAATATTTGAAAGGAGTAAATATGCATATTTTGTCCTCATATTGTGTGAGCTAGTATCACTATAGTCCCTATTTGAATGTGTCAAAACTCAACAATGTCCTTGAGTTAATCTTCTCTTAGTAATTTTGTTGTGAATTAAGATAAAAAAATTCACACCGATATTTTGATGTGTAAAGAAGAGTTAGCGGTACTTAATAACCAAAACAATCGCAAGCGATAACAACAAATCCAACAATGTAAAGCAAAACCACAATTGAATTGAAGGACGACATGATAAAAAAAGTAGTATAGAAGAGGAACAATACACAATATTGCCACTCAGTTCGGTCTGATACTGACTTACTATGGAGGAGAGAGATCTCTCAAATTCATTATCAAAAAGTTCTTTACAAAGAAAAACAATGGTTAGAAGAAATTAGATTTTAACAAGTTCTCTAAAAACAAACCTTAATTTCTACCATTTTCTCAAATTTCTTCATGTGGCCAAGAGACTCAATGATTTCTCTACCCAAGGTGTTTACAATTGTTTCCCAACTATAATTTCTATTCTCAAAAGAAACTGATCATTAACCTTTGATTTTCTAAGGATCTCCTCTTTTGGTAAACCTTAGTTTGCCTTAACCTCACCTCACAATGATTCCTCTTTTGGTTCCCCAAGTTTCGTATCTTTCCACACACTTACTCAAACCCAAATCATGAGCCTTGTATTTATATAGATTGTCCAACCCTTAAAACTGGGTGACCAAGAAAAGAGAAAAAATCGCGCCTTCGTGACGCGAGTCTTTATTTATGTGTCATGAGATAGGCAGAATTGGAACACTTTCATATTCACATGAGATTTCAAGACACATCCAGTAATTCTCCACCTTGCCTTTAAATCGATGGTGATGTCAATTTAACCATCAATCACCTTCTTTCTTATCTTTGCCTATACACCAACCTCATTTTCATCCAACCACCATTAACAGTCCCACAAGCTTCCAAGTCTTATCTTTATCCTTGCCTCCAACCACACTATGTAGCCCCACAAGTTTACACATTTACCTCTTCGACCCTCATTACGTCTTCCACCATCTTGAAGATCCTTGCACCCAACTACATTGGACATTTTAGGTAGTTCTACAAATTTTCGTCATAACCACTACAGCCCCAGAGTGATCAATTCCTTCCTCTTGAAGTTCCACTAGCATCTGATCACCCTTGGTCTTTTGAGGTCATCCCACAAGTCATGGCATACATTCTTCAACCCTCGAAATGCCTTCCTTTCTCTTAAAGAATTCTCTTGCTCTTAACTAAAGTATGACACCTAAGGTCTCCATAGTAGTACTACTTTGGTGCAATAATATATGTGCTTACCCTATCTTTTTACCAAGTAGCTAGAAGTCATTCTCGGTTGTATATTTCTAGTCTTACTAGTGTAAGACTCCACCTCAACTTCCAAACTTGTGCATCCACTCTGTCTTTCATCTTGTAACCTCCACCTCAAAGGTTAATCATTAGTATTTTTACCTTTGCCTCTCCAAACTGACCTTTGAGTGTTATTACCACTGCCTTTCCAAGCTGATCTATGAGTGTTGGGAAAAAAAAACACATGATTACCTCTCCAAGCTGATCTATAAGACATTAGCATATCACATAGTGAAGGGGCGAGATATGTTTTTTAAGAGGATAAAATGAAATATATTACCAACACAAACAAGTCTTTTCAACAAAAGATGTGTCAGAAAAAAAAATTGAGTAAAGTCACGCCATTACATTACGAAGAACAACCAAAAAAGAGAAAAAGAAAATAATTTACATTAGTTAGATTGGAAAAAAAAAACATTAGCCAGACAAGGAAGAGGGTTAAGCCTCCACAATTGGTAATATATCTCGATTTCAGCCACCAAAAGACTGAAGCTTAAATTTTGCACATAAAAATTGCAGGTGATCATCCTTCTTTGAAAAATATGTAGCTGTTAAAAAAAGGAAAGGTGAAAGAGGATCACCTTACCAAAGACCTCTTTCTAGCTTAAACTCTTGAGTCTGACTACCATTCACAAGAATCGAAATCGTAGCTGTAGTGACCCAATAAAAAATATGTAGGAGAGAACAAAATTTAGCATCTCTTTTTATTTTTTATTGTATCCTAACTATAGAATTCCTAACATTCTTCGTTTGTATATTCACAATAGAAAAGTTCCATTGACGAGTGGTGGTCATCATGACGAAATCAGATGTGTGCAACGTCCACATGTGCAAGAACCAAATTAGTCTCTCAAAAAGTTATAAAAAAAATAAAAAAATCATTTTCGTATTCACCGTGAGTAGTAAAATGCATATGGTATCATAATCAACAAAACAAGATTATCGTAAAATAGGAACAGTACCCAACGAATTGTCTATTATAACTCTGTATTTTCAACATACTTCAACATACATATATGATTTTATCAAACATTTATAATCACTAATGTTGAAATTTGGAGCTTAACTCATCGTTAAAATATCTTATCTATTCGATGTGAGATTTAGTTTTTACCAATACACCCCCCTCACACCTGACACTCTTTGGGTTTTGTGACTGAATAGGTAGGTGACCCTTGAATTCGACAAGCTCAGATACCATTTTGAAATTTGGGACCTAACTCATTCTTACAAAACCGGTTTTCAAAGTGAGGATTGCCTCATCTTCTTAAACTCTTATCAAAAGTTTTATTTATCCTATGTGCAACTTAAGTTTTTCCCAATAAATAATTACAATTTGTCATCACTCTCACTCCAACTCACATCATGCTTGCTTGATTCATAAAATAAAAAAGTCACATCATGGTTGTTCTTTCCATGGAGGGTGGAAAGGAACAAGTAGGAAGAAAATGAAATATACACCGGATATATTTTTTAAGGATCAAATGTTTATATTTACATGTATATAGAAAATTACGCATGAATGAAATAGAAACAAACAACAAGCGGCACTATTAACTTGTTTTGAATGACAAAATTAATTCTCTTAAAAATTGGATTTAAAATGTGATGTAACTTGGGGCTAGATTGTTACCTTGTACTGTTATCAAATGGATCAATTTGTTCCTTTTGTCTTCAATGTAACATCGGTCAAGGTGACATGTGAAATGGCACACATTAGCATAGTTCAAAAATCACACACAAAATAGTTGTTTTAAACATTGATAAAGTGACTGTCATATCCTAATTTATTTTTGTCATAGACCAAAAAATTGTGTTTTTCATCAATGACCAAACCGAATTATGTAGTGTGCATATGTTTGATATCACGATATGTTTTTTGAAGTCACTATGAGTTGCCTGATCTTACAAAATCTACACTCTATAAATTTGGATTGTAAGTGAGTATGATTGAATTAATGTGGACTACTGTGACTTAAGTAAAAGCTACATTATGTCATCATGATTTTGTCAAGGATACATTAATTTTAAACATCACTCTAACTTTGGTAAAATTACGGTGATTCATCGTGATTTCGACAAACTCATCAAGACGTTAAACACAAACACCTAATTTTTGTGAAGGAAGGGAATATCAGTTCACTTTATTTCAAAAGACCAATTTGGGTCTTTGCCCTTTGTTTTGCTATATATAGTACTAGCCAAGTCAAGTGAATGAACCAAAACCACACCATGACAACCATGAAACTCACACTTTCCCTCTTGTTCCTATTCCTCTCCCTAGTCCAAGGACTAAACCCCAAATGTGATGTCCAAGACAATGGCTCAACACTCCAAGTAATCCATGTGTTCAGCCCATGTTCCCCATTTAGGCCATCAAAGCCACTTTCATGGGAAGAAAGTGTCCTCCAAATGCAAGCCAAAGACACAACTAGACTTCAATTCCTTGATAGTTTGGTAGCTAGAAAATCAGTTGTACCTATTGCTTCTGGTAGACAAATCATACAAAGTCCAACTTACATTGTTAGGGCTAAAATTGGTACTCCACCTCAAACTTTGCTTTTGGCTATGGATACTAGTAATGATGCTGCTTGGATTCCTTGCACTGCTTGTGATGGCTGTGCTTCAACTTTGTTTGCTCCTGAAAAATCAACTACATTTAAGAATGTTAGTTGTGCTGCTCCTGAATGCAAACAGGTAAAAATTAATCAACTTCACTTCACTAACAAAGTCACATTTTCTTGTCATGGTTTTCGGTGTATTTTTACATCCGTGGTGAATTTGACAAAATTATGATAATATTATGATTTCACGAAACTTTAAAATGTAGTTTTTGGTACAAAATTAGGAAGTTTATGTGATTTTGTTAATCTCATCACTGTAAATCTAAACATATATTAGGAAGAAAATAATGGTTTTAAATTGTGGTTGCAGTCGCGATTACAATTATGCTGCGAACTTTGATATGGTGGCACAATACAAATGATGCAAATGCAATTATGGTTACGATGTTGATAAGACATCTAAAACTTTTATATTGTTGCTGTAATTGTTTGCAAACCCTAATTTAAAAATCTGAGTTGATTTCAATTTCCAAGCTCTTGCATCTATTTTTTATTTTGATTCTCTGCCTTTTTCTTCATAAACATTTTTTTTCGGTGCAATAAGTTATTTTTACTCCAAGGTATTTATTCTAATAATTTGCTAGTACCTTCATAAAAAATTGAAATATTTTGACTTTTCGATTATATGCAAAATCTATTCATGGTTTTCATGTTTTGTTTGAGTTGATCGCAAAGTTAACTACCTAGTGGATTATGCATTATATAAATCACAACAATTGTGGAATATTTGTTGAAAAAGGTAATCTGTTTAATATATGGTGATACTTTAAAAAAAATATGTGATTTGAATACTTTACAGTATTTTATTTTGTAATCAGCATCATAACATAAGATACTATATTTTTATTTTGTAATCAGTATCCAAAGATACTCGTTATTTTGTCGATTGTCATGTTTCTATTTTTAAATTTAAAAGAATCACGTGACCTCAAATGCCACAATGTACACATCACAACTGTGAATGTTTTTGTACTCTAGTGAAGTACATAAAAATTTGTTTGAACTGGTATACAACGGTTAAAGATTTGTTTTGGGATGCCAATAAAATTATTGAATCACTACATGAAATTGTAGAAGTGAGCCAATTAAATTCTTAAAATCAATGGAATTTTTTAGTGATCCCTAAAAATTGTTAAAATACTTGGTCACTTTGTTACATGACAATTGTAAAACTAAATTGATCGAATAAAAAAAACTATTATAGTCTCGTAAGTATAACTCGGTTAGTAAAAATAATATATTGTAATATGCATAAGTTATGGTTCGAACCTAAAACACATTATTTATTCGTATTAAAGATGAATTCTAGTGACTAAACTACTTGAAAAAAACTATTGTAATATTCATAGAGCTCTACTAAACTAACAAAAAAATAGGTTTTTCATAGAGCTTAAATTATCCTAGACAAACTACTTAAATGATCTTGACTTGGACAAAAGTTCACATGACATACAGCTTGGCAAGAATCTTTTACCTTTACTTGCCGTGGAAGGGTAATTACTAATTTCACAATGAAAGGGACTACGAGGAGAGATTATTGATCACATTGAAACGTGCAACTTTTGTCCCATTGTAGGTGGGGTTGACTTACATCTAGCCCAATTTATGAATCCAAAATATTGAAAGCTATGTGCTCTCTATGGCAGGCAAAGGTTCACGAGACTTGGAGTCTTCTAAAATCTAAATGCACTTTTTCCAATGATGTAATCATAGTTTAAAAATTGGATCGAAGCGGTCGGATTAATCGGTCAAAAAATTGACTGATTCATCAGTTGGTTGATTCTTGATGGTTTTAGATTTTAGTTGAATTAGATTGAACTGAGTTGAATAGGTTGCACTGAATTCTAGTTGAATTAGATTGAACTAAGTTGAGTCGGTTGAATTGTTGTTAACGAAAAATTCAAAAATTGATCAATACATTGGTTGGTTTTTTTTGGTCTAATTACGGTTGAATCAATTGAACCAATTGAATCATGATGCGAAAGTCTTATCAATTGATTCTCCTATCTCATTTTTAAAACATTGGTATTAATGTGAACATTTTATTTTGTTTCATTTTTCAGGTACCTAACCCTAGTTGTGGTGTGAGCTCATGCAATTTCAACCTAACCTATGGCAGTTCCTCTATTGCAGCTAACTTGGTTCAAGACATCATTACCTTAGCCACTGACCCAGTTCCTAGCTACACATTCGGTTGTGTTTCAAAAACTACAGGCACTTCTGCCCCACCACAAGGTCTACTGGGCTTGGGCCGAGGCCCATTGTCACTTTTGTCTCAAACCCAAAACCTTTATCAATCCACATTCTCTTACTGCTTGCCAAGTTTCAAGTCTCTTAACTTCTCTGGATCTTTGAGACTTGGACCTGTTGCTCAGCCCAAGAGGATTAAGTATACCCCTCTTCTCAAGAACCCTAGACGATCATCACTCTATTATGTTAACTTGGAAGCAATTAGGGTTGGCCGGAAAGTCGTCGATATTCCACCAGCCGCATTGGCGTTTAATCCGACCACCGGAGCCGGTACCATCTTTGATTCAGGTAACATCCTTTTACCTACTCGGACATAAAAATATACTATTAGTTGTCTAACACATAGAATATTTGATTCAAATTTTTTTGAAGAAAAGAAAATCAATTGAAAGTTCTAATATTCACTTAAATGCATTATTATGTTTTAGAACAACATATAGAAATTTTAGTTACCATAATCATATCATGATTCTTTGTATTTATTGTTAAACATTACCAGGTACCGTGTTTACTCGGCTAGTTGCACCGGTCTATGTGGCGGTCCGAGACGAATTCCGGCGAAGAGTTGGGCCAAAGCTCATAGTGACATCCCTAGGAGGGTTTGACACATGCTACAATGTCCCAATAGTTGTGCCAACAATAACATTCATGTTCTCCGGCATGAACGTGACATTGCCACAAGACAACATCCTTATACATAGCACCGCCGGCAGCACCACATGTTTGGCCATGGCGGCCGCGCCCGATAACGTGAACTCAGTGTTGAACGTGATAGCCAACATGCAGCAACAAAACCACCGTGTGCTCTTTGATGTCCCTAACTCTAGGGTTGGAGTTGCTCGTGAGCTATGTACTTAATAAAATGGTCAATACACATAATCTTTTGTCAATATGGCATTGGAAAAGATGTTTGGGTAATGGTAATATGGTACTCCATTTATATTGAAGGGTTTAATTTTTAGCATATGGTAAGGTTTGATTCTAACCACATGGTGTAAGATTTTGAGCTAAGAACTCCATATTGTGTGTGGATTAAATTCATGTTAATTTCCAAAGTTAAGTTATATTTGTAGCTTTTGTAATGGTGAGTGCGTGTCACGGGTAAATGTACCTCTAGCTAGTTAGCTACCTTGATTTGTGTCTTTTTATTCAAGTTAGTTGAATTGATGAGACTTCATGGTTTAATAAATCGTGCAAGTTCACGGGTCATGGATTAAATTTTCTATTCTTTGTTTTTTAGTCAAAATGTCTCTAAGATATTGTATGAATATGCAGCTCTGCTGGCATTATTGAACTGTTTAACTTTGTCACTTTAAAAATGGCGATGGCCAGTGACGTATCAAGGATTTCATTCAATAAATAATTATATATTAATTTATCACACATATAAAATGAAGATTAAATTGTTCTTTTGGTCCCTTAACTAGTTTTGAGGTTTTACTTTGGTCATTTAACTAGTTTAAAGAAGAGGAGGAGGGAAGAGGAAGAAAGGGGAAAATAACTAGTTGTTGATGATTCAAAATTAGATCTAGTAGATATGCAAGTTCTATTGGTTTATTTTTTTAACAAAAAAGGACAACGGTAAAAAATTAAAATTAAAATTAATGAGGTCTAAGGTGTACCATCTACAATATTGGTTCACTTTAAACATTTGGAGTTAAAAATTAATGGAAGAGACCAATACGACAAACAAGTGTATAATTAAGGGACTCAAACAGAACAAAAATTAATTAAGGGATCAAAATAAAATCTTAAAAATAATTTAGAGACCAAAAGAACAATTTAGCACATACAACAAATAAAAAATAATCTAGCATTAGCTTTAAACCACCAAAAGGAATGGAGTTTGACATTCTCCAGAAGCTGCGTAGGAGAGCTTGGATTACCTCGAAATATTCTAGCATTCCTTTGCTTCCAGATTACCCAAGTTGTAGCAAACCAAATCAAATGCATGAAAGAGCGTCTAGACTGACCAAAACCTGTAGAGGAACCAAACTGAATAAAGTGATCCATAATATGAGGGAGATCCGCTGAATGAACACTGAGCCAATTCCCTTCCAAGCTGCCAAAGTTGTCCGAAAAAATCACAAAATATAAATAAATGACTCTCGGATTCATGATAACTACAACCACTAACACAGTATTGATCCTCTGATTGTTGGTGTTGGTTGAAAATATACAAATTGAAGAAGTTTCATATTTCTCATAATTATAAAGAAAAGATAGTACAAGATAAATAAGGTTGTTTCTTAAAGTGCAGAATAAATTTAAAGTCTTTTCTTGAAGTGCAAGATAAACAAGGTGGTTTGGGCTAGAGAAAATTAATGGAAGAAACAATTTTGGCTTAAGTGATTTTGAAGTCAATGATGGGTTTATATAATCAAAATTATGCAATGTGTTGATTAGTAGGTGGACATTGATGTAAAGTGTGAAATTATAACGGTGGTTGAAGAATTTGTTACAAACATGAAAGTTACACCATAAATTTCCAACCTGTTTTTTCAACATCTGAAAAAAAAATTAAACGATTTAGCTTCGAGTGAAGTCAATGATCAATCATTCTTTATCTTAACTCCTTTTCAATAGTTCCTTTACATCGTTAAATTATATTTATAGTTATAACGAGAATCTAACAAATAAAGTCATTCTTGTAAAAAAATAAATAATTAAAGTCAATGAATTCCATTATCAACTGATTCAGATTGAAAAATATATGTTGGAGCGTGAGAAGAAAATAATACAGTAAAAAAAAATAGTAATAATACAGTAAGATTGATTATAATGGGTTAATTAAGTTTTTAGTCTCTATAAATATTCACAGTTTTGTTTTTAGTCCCTACAAAATAAAATCAGCATTTTTAGTCCCTATAAAATTTTCCATCAGCATTTTTAGTCCCTATACATTTTTCCATCAGCACTTTTAGTCCCTGTCAAAAAAAAATTTCCATCAACAGTTTTGGTCCTTAAAATGCTTATAGAAAATGTCACAAGGACTAAAAAGTGTGATTTTATTTTGTTGGGACTAAAAACAAAACTGTAAATATTTATAGGGATTAAAAACTTAATTAACCCTATTATAATTAAGAATTTATTTATATATACTTCGAAACAACAAATAACACGGAAGCTGGAATAGCTCAGTTGGTTAGAGCGTGTGGCTGTTAACCACAAGGTCGGAGGTTCAACCCCTCCTTCTAGCGTTTTCTCTCTTTTTTTTCTTAAATTTTTTTTTGAAGAATATTGTGAAATTTTGTTTTTCGTTGAAAATCCAATAAACGACGCTACCCTAACCTAGTTTTTTATCACATAGAAATCTAGAATATTGTGACAAGCACAAAGTTTTATCCTGATTAGTATTTTTTTTTTTTAAAAAAAAATATCTTAATTACTATTGCATAGAGATTGTAAAATAAATAGATTACATTGCTTAGAAATTTTGATCACAAATTATCAAACGTGGTGAAGATGTATTGTTTCTCTGCTCTAAAAAAATAATGTATTGTTTCTCTATCATACACATTTTAGTTGTAAAAAAAAATGTAATTTTATGATTAATTATTTATTTGTTTCATACTTGAAAAATTTCACGTCGCAACGTAAAATAAAGATAAGATCTTAAATTGGTTTTGAATTTATATAAAAGATCTTAAATGAGTTTATAAAAAACTAAGTCCCTCATCTTGAAGTCGGTTTTGTAAAAATAAGTAGGAGAAAAATACTTTGATAAGTTTTGGTATGCTTAAGCTCAGGTTGACAGAGATGATATGATCTATGAGCTAGTGAGAAACTAAAATGAGATACGCAAATCCTCCACAATCTCTGTCTTCATTCTCTACTTCTCAAGTTTAGAAGTTTTGAGTGAGATTGCCATTGATGCTCATCTATGCATCATATATCATCTCGTCAACAAGCTACCCCTCATTCTTCAACACATGTTGACAACTATTGAGAAAAACAAGAAAACTTAATTTATGTCATATAGGATGTCCCTCACACTCATCTTCAAGCATTTCAAAGTGCTTCTGAAAGGTGAAGTTGTTGACATTGATCATCAGATTTTTTTCAAGAGGAATGAAAAGAAAAAGAAGGAAAACAAGAAGATCATAAATTTAGAGTTCAAATCACTCTAGTTCATTCAGACTAAATATCAACTTGAGAATAGTTTAGGAAAATCGAGAATGGATATTAAAAATTATTATTAAAATGATGATATTGTTTTGTTGATAAATTGATCGAAATAGTAGGGTAGAAAATAATCGAAAAGTTGTTGCTTAGAGTTCTTGAGAAAGACTCCGACTAGAAGGCTTGGGTCACAAGTCAACTACTCCGGTCCCAATGTTGCTCTACAACATTAAGGCTCGTGCTACTGATCAATCCTTATACTTTATGACTATACTGAAACCCTCCACTTCATCATCATATGATTCCTCCCCTACCAAGTAGTTTGGTACTTGAGTACCTTTTTGTTAATGACAAAAGGGGGAGAAAAGTATGACCAATTTTGTTATTCTGATGCATTGATTTTAATAAGAATAAAAAACATTCCTTGTTTCAATAAGTTTGTCATCATCAAAAAGAGGAAAATTGTTGAAGAAAATCACAAAATTCATTTTTGGAAGTTGTTTTTTGTTTCCTTACAAGTTTCTTTGATTTTGTTTAGAACATGACTTCAGATTGATCAAAAGTACTTGAAATTGATATCAGAAGCATCTAAGAAATCCTTCAAGATCAGAGTGACTTTAAAACCAAGAGTCCAGAAGCACATCAAGAATGACCAAAATTTTTAAAATCAAGAATCAAAATTATACCAAAATGAAGATTAGAATGTACTATATAATGTAAATCAACTAGATCAACATTACGGTTTAGAAGCATATCAAATTGAAGTTTTAAAGATCATATTGGACTTCAGATTTAGATATTTAGAAAGAAAAAAAAAATCCAAATAATGAAGGGAACTAACTTCAATTGTGAGTTAGAACATGAGATTGAGCAGCAGAAGATCACACTTAAATCAGAACTAAACTATCACCATTGAAAGAAGCTTGGTCACCAAAATAAAGTCCACATCACACATAAGACTAAAAAAATGGCTAATTTGTAACAACTAGTTTTCTTCCATGTTCACCAAGACAAGAAAGGTCCCATCTTTTCTATATAAAAAACATCATTCAATAAAGAAAATTATCTCACACAATACATCAGATTAGAACAAATCATATCAGATTGCAACATATTTTTGTGATCATATTGAATCTCAAGTTCAGAATAACTATTATTAGGAGTAATCTAAAATAGACTCAAGCATATATTATATCTTTGTATAAATCCTTTAAGTGTATTTTTAGATTATATTCACTTTCTAAGTGAGATCAAATTGATCATTGTGAGATCATATTCACAAACAACATATATTATGTTGTATGTATGAACACCACTAATATTTTTTAGAATTGTAAAGAAGGATTGTGTGAGATTTTGGAAAACTTTTAAGGTAAAGAGACTACAAGATTGAAAAGGTGTGGATATTGAGAGGGTATCTCAAGCACCATATTCAATATTCTTGCATACCATGAAGACTAGATTAGCCCGTATTCGGTGAAACAAGTTAAATCTTTGTTTCATCTTCTCCATCCTTATACCTTTATATTAATAGATTATAAGCATATGACATACACACATACATCAAATTAACCAATCTGATTCACTTCTCAATTTGAGAACAACGCAAAGGTTTTAATATCGAGTCAAAATTTGAACCCCCGTTTCCTATGAATGATATTTTTACATTGAGCCCATAAGCAAGTAGTCAAGAAATCGATTCCCAACTTTTGAGTATGGAGAAAATTCGATTTTGAGAGGAGAATTAATCCACTTTGTATGCCCAACAAATTCCCTGACAAAGATTAATCACCACTAAACGGAGGTGGAAACTTCATAACTATAACATGCTAACCTAAAAGAAAATCATAGTCATTGATAATATCTCACACATATAACCCTTTTTCTCATAACCCAGCAATTGAGCCGAGATCATGCTAGGTACATGATCAATCTATCTACTTAACAAATTGTGTTAAATATTCTTGGAGTTCAAGTGTGAGTGGGTAGTTTCGTATCGACTATTATTGAGTTAAATAGATTATATTAGGTAAAAGACTCACATGCTAAATGCCTTAGTGTGTGTTTAGATGGAGTGTTTTGAAGAGATTGTAAGAAGTTTTTCTCTTTAAAATTACGAACACTATAAAATATATTTTTTAAATCACTTAAGTGTGATTGTAGTATTATATATGGTCGTTTATCATGTTTTTAAAAAACAAAATTAAAATGTAAACTTTGCCCTAAAAAATCCTCCAAAACTCGTTCTCAGACAGACCATTAAAATTTTGAGTAGAGATGTGATATCAAGGTCTCTTGGTGGTCCTTATTTTTAGTTCATTGTTGATCTCGATGCTACACCAATCACCCTAACAAATGTATCAAAGTCATGGTTCGGCTTGATGGGGCTTGACAATGAACCTATACTTATGTGGGAGATGATATGTTCCGTTGATTGATAATTGAAGTGCAGATATAGTGATGGGAAAGACACACACTTGTGAGAAATATGGTTGAAGTTCAAATGTGGATTGTTTGACTATGAATGAATAAATGAGTTAAATGAATATCATATAAACGAGATGATCTATTTATCCAAGGTTCCTTGGACTCCCCAACAAATATGTTACTATAATCTTATACAGTAATGCTAGTTATCGCGAATTTTAATTTCATGATTTATCCTGACATGTGTTATCCACCAAGCCGTTTTTGTTAACTTTCATATTTACATAGTAACTCTCCCATGAATTCCGCTAGGCCTGCTTTCTCATTGGTGCATTGGTGTTTCGCTGTGTATTCAGGAAAACATCATTCACTCGATATAGCACTACTGAATCTTATATATCTATGATTAACAAATTCATAGAACTATGAGACAATTTCAGGAAACAAAAAACAGGCATATCCCTTCATTTGTTAATTAATTGAAGAGAATGTTAAAATCAACCATCTACAATTAAAATCAATTAGGAGAGATTATAATTATTGTCACATGGTCATCTCTTCACCAGTTAGGTGAATTGCAAAGTTGTGATACACATAAATCTCTATACACATTCACCACATATCATTAGCTTCTTCCAATTCTCAATGATGAATCAACATCTTTATCTTTATTATTAACATTTGCAAAGATCCTAGCAATCTCAAGTTGTGTATTAGCAATAATTTCAGTTCTCTTGATTTCCATTTCTCCTCTCTTTGCGTCAGCTTCAACTCTCATCTTCTCTATCTCTTTCAATGTGTCCATTCTAGTTTGTTCTGACCTTACTACCACCTCTGCTAGCCACCTTATGCTTTCTGCTATTCCCATTGTTTCTTTCTTTTGCCTCTTGTTGTTATTGTTCTCTGTTCTCATTCTCCTCTTTTTGCTTCTTTGCTCGTCTTTTTCGATGTAAAGCGCCGGCGTGCTGCTATCGGTTTCCAATGGATTCTTGTTAGCTATATGGTCAGATGACTTAGTTTCTAATTCATCTTCCTGTCAATATGAAATCATAAATATTTATATTTCACATTTTCACCACATTGTAATTAAATTTTTAGAAGTAATATTGTGATGTACAAAGACAGTGAAATATATATAATTGGAGATATGTGTAAAATTTGTTAATACAGTGCATAGTAAACTCAGATATATCTTTGGGAGATATTTAAAGTCTTGGTCTTCATGGTAAAGGTTTATATGACTTTACCATTGGAAACCTTTTGTACCTTTATACTATCAATATTTAAAGTCTTGTTTTTTTCTTTTCTTTTCTTTTGATGATAGAGTCTTTGTTGATGACCAATTATTCAGCAGCATTCTATGTAAAAGCATCCTAAGTAAAGCACTAAGGTACTTTCCAACATAAGCACTATTATTTTTTTTAAACATATATAGATGAGTGCTAATTTGGTTTAATGTCAACTTCACATGCATAATAGTATAAGGTTAAAATAAATGGATGTATAGCTATATGTAGCAATGTTTTAATGCATATATAGTATAATGGAAAACTTGAGTCACCCACTTAACGATTTGCTTATTATGTTCACTTCAAATATACAAATTATTTCATTTTCTTCCTTCAAGTTATTGTCTTACTTGTCTATAAGCAAGGAAAAGCTATAAAAAAAACTCATTCTAAGGATAAACATAATTGTTCAAAATCATAAATAAATACATCACATTTCTTTACATATATAGTGTGAGGTTTGCCATCAAACTCTTTAAAATAAATAATTAAAACCTCACATTTTCTTTAGATTATACAGTTCAATGAAGAACAAGCAATGATCTTTCCCTTAAAAAAAAAAAGCAATGATCTTCATAGGTCTTATGCATGAATTGTTTGACTCACATAATTAAGTAGAAAAACTGCACAGAAATTCACAATAACAAAGTTGAATTACTAATTGAAATTAGAGATGCAAAAAAAAAAATGGTTTTCAACTTTGACATCTTTAATATTTAACAAGAGAATTAAAGACAAATTTTAACTTTTGTCACTAGTTTTTTGTTGCTAATTGACCTTAATTTTAGTCGTGAGTTTTACAAAAGATGAGAATAATCCATGATCATAGAATGAACAAAAAGAAATTAAGATTAAATATATTTTCAGTTTCCAATTTTTTTTTAAAGTCTATGTACCTACTTTTTAGTCATAAAAATAAAATAAAAAATTACATATATACTTTTAGTCCTTGAACATGCAGTTTTATAATTTGTATGGTTTGAAAAATGATTACAAGGATTAAAAATAAATTTGGACATATATAATAGGGAGTAAAAAAATATTTAACTCAAGAAATTATGTCATTTAGTTAAAATCTACCTTGACTAATTTATCAACACCATTTGATCCATGTGAGTTTTGAGCAGTTGTAATTGGTGGAGGAACAACCGTACTAGGAGGTAGTGGCTGATGAGCTTCTTCATGCGCATGTGACATAACAAGTGATGGTTCAACCAAAACCAAACCATGATTATTGTTTATATGTTGTAATTGAGAAGGTGTTGTTGTAGATAATTGTCCTGTCCCACGTAGAAGAAGATCAAGTCTAGAATACAAAGGCCAAGATGAAACATCTGAACTAGCTGATTCTGATCTATACCTTTTCTTCATTGACTCAATCTTATTCTTACACTGTGTTTGTGTCTTTGGTGACTTAGTTGAGTTCGATCTTGATGAAACATGTTTTGCAACATCTTCCCAATCTTGTCCTTTGAGTTTTGCTCTATTTCTAAGTACCCATTTTGATTCATATGCTTCAAGAAGTGTTGTAACTGCTCCTTCACTCCATTCATCTCTTTTTAGTCTCTCATTTCCACTTCCACTACCAATAATATTGTTTTGTTTTCTTGGTGATTCTTGTGATGTTGGAGGGTTTTGTTGAATTTGATCTTTGTTTTCTATTTTTTCATTCATTTCTTTTGACCATAATAATATCCCCCATCTACTATAAACTTCTTAACACTTTGTTTTGTGTATATGCTAACATCTTGTTACAAAGTTTGTAGGTCACATGAGGCTAAGAATATGAAAGGGTAATAATAAGAGAGAATGAGAGAGAGAGAGAGAGATAGCCACTAGCATTATGGAATTTTATTTTTATATAAAAAAAGGAAAAGGGAAAAGAAAAGAATGGTTATGAAAAAAAATGGTTCACTTTTTTGTCAAATAAGTTAATGATGTCAATGCCTTAACTTTTCTACTTTCTTTTTCTTGCTTTTTATTGTGTGGAAGAGAGGTTGTGTATGATGGTGTAATATGATTGTGAGCAATATATAATGTATGTTGGTTTTCATGTTTTTTCTTGGTTGAGTTTTATTTGGATGTTAGCGTTGTTATGAAGCCAACCAAGACATCCACTCGACCTAGCACAAGGGTGATGGTGGTGGTGGGTCTATCACATGGTCCTGTCACCCATTTCCTTTGAAACTAATTTCGCAAAAAATGATATTTGTATGACTATTTTATGATAATTGTTGAGACATCACTTTTTTTTTAATATTTTGTTTGTATATTTTTTTGTTGTTCTAGAAATAGTTGTTTAAATATCATACTTCAATTTTAATAGAGTAAAAAATTTCCCACCTCGACTTTGAAGTCATTTCGAATGACACATTTGAAAAATACATCATTTTTTTCATCTTAATAAAAAATATGCATTTTTTGTTTGATAATATATTTCAAAATATCAAACACGGTTTTATTTAAAACGTTGGATGGAAAAAGTTGCTCTCATTTTATTTTATTATTGTCAATTTACTTTGTGAAATAATAAATATAATTTAAGTTTCTGGAATCAAATATTTTTGTCACAATTTGAGTGATTAATGTGACTGCCAAGATTTTGAACTTTATTGGAATTTGTTACTCTAAATCTATTTATTGAAATTCATTGGCTATTTAAGCTTAATCATTTTATTAATCAATTTTAATATCTATAATAAGGATATTAAATAAAAGTTAAAAATTAATAAAATAAAATAAAAAAATGATTTTTTTATCTTATTTAAATATTAGATAAATATATAATACCATAATTAACACATTGTAAAGAGAAATATTTATTCTTCCATTGAATTCTCATCGCAGATTTCAGAAGTATTCAACACCATCAAGAATCAAGATGCCCTCTAATTTCAATTCCCTCCACAACCAGCCAATGTGCTACCGTCACTAAAACTAATATAGCTAATGCTATCTCTCTTTCCATCTCTTCTTTATTAGTCCACTTTTTCTCTCCTTGTCTCTCTCAAAGTGCACTTTCTTGAGCTATATTCATGTGCCTTTTGAAAGGTCTTTAGGTGAGGCACAACCACTAAAATCAAAGCTACTCCAAATGGCTTTCTAATGAAGACTATGGTTTGGTCATTGTAGTGAGGAATCAAAATAAGCCACGTCAATGAAAACAAATTATGTTGTGGGTTTACTGAGTCATTCCATTCTAAAAGATATGCCTAGCTAGTTATAGGCCATTTTAATTTATTGGTTCTTTCTGTCTTTTTCTTATTTTTCTACTTTAGCTAAGATATTGGTCTTTTGCAATATTAAATTAATAAATAAAACAATGTTATATGTAACTAAAAGGGTTAATATTGTTTTCCTAAACTAATATAGGTCACTTTCGGATTACCCCTTGTTTATCGGTGTTTTTGTTAAACAATAGGACTAGTTTTGATTATTACAAGCAGGATCAAACTAGAAATTGTAGGACATATTGTGCAATCTTTTTCTAGAAAATACATGATCATATTCATATGTTGTTTTATGAACAAGATGAAGAAACCCGTTTTTTGTATGAAGAGGATTGTCTTCCGACAGAGATAAGTAAAAATGCAAGTAAAAGACTTAAAAGTTTAAACGCAGAAACTTTAAAGAAAATGTAAATTGCATTGCATTAGTGTAAAGGTAGTTCGACAAATTAGCTACATACATTATGTGACTCTTTTCTCTGGACGCTGGTACTTTGAGTGCTGGTGAATTGGGACATTTTTTCCTTATGAAAAAATACTATCATAGAGAAAATAACTGCAAAGACCTAAACTGCTAAAAATTGCATGTTTTCGACAAGAACTGCATGCTCTCCACATGTTTGGACACTTGAAACCAACTTTTTTACTCTATCTGTCTGTCATTTTCCACCCTTCTGTCGAAAACTTCCAATGTCTGTCAAATTGTGGCTTCTGTCGAAAACTCTCAGTATTTGTCGAACTTAGTAACTCCAATCATGGACTTAGAGAATTTTGCAGCTTTATACCTTCTTTTACATGTCGAAAAGCACCAGATAAAATACAGCCTAACAAATTGCCCCCAAAATGTCATTTTTGACTAGAAAATATGAAGGAGAAAACTGGCTTTTTTAAAAACTCTACGTATTCATTAGAGCATGACGTCATCTTTGGAATAATTCCCCAGCTTTCATCATTACATCGCCACCTTTTTGGAGATTTTGTGGGTCATGTTTTTTCCTCGAAAACTTCTCAACTTTCCACTAACTCAAAATTGTAATTTCTTTCAAAGCACATGGCACTTACTGAATATGGAACATGAAGAGTTTTGTCTCTTCAACCACCTTCATCACTTATAAAAACCCTTTTTTTTTGTTCAGTTCTCAACCTCATCTTCCATTTGTCAAAACCTGCATTCTTCTGTTTCCTGCGAAAGTAAGAAAAAATTCTGCAAAAATGGAACAACTTCCAGAAGACGTCTTGCTCACCATCGTTAAGAAGGTTACTGCTTCTGGAACTCAAAACCTTTTCAAGTTTAAAGCCACTTTTGTTCTTCACCAGAGGCTTGCCAGCAAAAAGGTGGTGCTTAGGGCATTACCAAGGGATTGCGTGTGGTGCCTTTCTGACCACAGGTCGTGTGCAAAAGAGCGCGCCTTCATGCAAAAAATATCTTACAGTGGACATGCAACATATTGTGTGGTGATGGTGTCCCAACTGCTTCAAAGAGGACGTCCCAATATGGAAGAGATCAAGCATATTTTGCAAAAGGCAGCAACTCATGGATCCGATGGGGCCAATTTTTTTTTGCATATGCTTAAAGTGTTGGCCAAGGATGGATTTTCTATGGATGACATCTTTCCCATCTTCAAAGACCTTTTGACCATCAACAACTTGTTAACTGCAAAAGAGCCATCATGAATGTCGAAGGTCCTCTTTCTTACTGGGGACATTACTGGTTGAGTCCCTTACTCCCAGGCTATGAAGCCCCGATACTTCAAAATGGATGACGTACCGTATCCCCTGCATATCCTGCACCGATACCTGCCTGATACTTCCCGATACGTATCAGGAGAGTATCCGAAGATTAAATTTTATTTTTTAAAAAAATAATTATCTGATACTTCCCGATACGTATCAGGAGAGTATCCAATAATTATCCTGATATCTGCCCCGATATTTCCCAATTAATGTTAACTAAAATAACTTAACTCTTGAGTACTAATGTGTTCTTTTTTGGATATAGTGCTCCTTTTTGGATCGATATAGTATAGCACTAAAAATGTTCTTTTTTGGGATATATTGTGTATGTAATTGACTAATCATCACTCTCTTAATCGTCAATATTATTTATATTTATGTTGATGTGCTACGAACCTATGACTGGTCTCTTTTTTTTGTTAATATATTTGCATATTTAAAACATGGTTATAATTATATTGTACATTTAATTAAATAATTTTTTTTATTAACGTATCCCAGCCGTATCGTATCTTGATTTTTGAAATTTTTACGTATCGGCGTATCGGTGCAGTATCGTATATGTATCGTATCTCGTATCCGGGCTTCACAGCTCCCAGGTTTGGTTTACAGGTTTACTTGTACTTAGAACAAAACATGTAAACAGAGTGGAAGAAGATCTAACATCTTTTGGCCACCTCCAGGCTCAGATGATGAATATTCCATGACGAATCTTTGTCTCTTTTGTCGTCTTGATGTCGAGATCACTTGGTTTCTTGTCCAATTTCGTTTCTTATAAGACTAAAAAAAATTAGGTTTTATTTGTATTTTAAGGCTATGAAGTCGTCTTTTGTAATATGCAT
>Ga0315914_1000417_pt1 | contig 51924 bp, 33 predicted proteins | sample MpolenodulesMG_FD_203920 | JGI IMG/M metagenome (GOLD analysis project Ga0315914, IMG submission 203920) | Medicago polymorpha root nodule microbial communities from Los Angeles, California, United States - elongated nodules | ecosystem: Host-associated > Plants > Roots > Nodule | place: USA...
TATCCCACACAAGTTTACCAAGTAACGCAATGTTTTGTTTCCTCGCAATTCTCACTCCAAGACCCCCCATTCTTCTTTGATTTATTGATTTTTTCCCAACCAACCATATGCATACCTTTATTTGTGGATCCTTTCCATATAAAGCTGCGAACCGTTTTGTCAAGATGGTCACACACATACTGCGGAAGCCACTGAATTTGCATACTATAAGCGGGGATTGCAGTCAAAACAGAGTTAGCAAGAGTCACACGACCTGGTTTGTTGAGAAGTCTTCCTTTCCAAGATGCTAGCTTATTGGAGACTTTATCCATAATAGTAGAGAAATCCTCTTTCTTGATTCTTCCATGGTGCATTTGGAAGCCAAGATATTTCCCCAAGTTGGTTGTGAATTGGATGTGAGTGGTGCTAGTGATTCTTTCCTTTCTTCTTCTAGTAACACTCGCCGAAGCAAACACTTGCGACTTATCCAAGCTAACTTTAAGCCCTGAAATAGAACAAAAGTCGTCTAAAATCTTGTTAATTACTCTTGCTTGAGATGGTTTGGATTTGGCAAATAACAACACATCATCTACAAAAAAGAGATGAGAGATGGTAGGACCATTGGCCGAAACTTGAAGCGGGAGCCATCTACCCACCCTAACCTCTTCCTGAATCATTTCCCCAAGCCTCTCCATGCAAAGCACAAAAAGATATGGGGAGAGAGGGTCACCCTGCCTAAGGCCACGAGAAGGCGTAAAGCTTTCAGTTTTGCTACCATTCCATAATAGAGAAATCAAAGTGGAAGCAAGACTATGCATAATTAGAGAAATAATGTAAGTAGGAAAACCGAACATGATCAAAGTTTGTTTAAGAAATCCCCAGTCCACTCTGTCATATGCTTTTTCCAAGTCAAGCTTGAACACCATGTCTCCTTTTTTCTTCTTTTTCTTATTCATATGATAGATAATCTCTTGCAAAATGATGGCGTTACCTTTGGTACTCCTTCCCGGAATGAAACTACTTTGGAGAGGCGAGATAATATCATTAAGGAATGGTCTCAGTCTAGTGACTAGAACCTTAGTAATAATTTTATATGTGACATTACACAGGCTTATGGGTCTGAAGTTCGTAAAAGAGGTTGGGTGGTCCCCTTTAGGAATCAAAACCAATAAAGTGTCAGTTGTGGCAGCACCAAAGGATCCCATCTCAAAAGCATTCTTAACCAAATGCCAAAGATCATCTCCAACATCATTTCAAAATATTTTGAAGAAAATGGGTTGGAACCCGTCAGGTCCTGGGGCTTTGTATGATTTTATGGACATAAGAGCCTCATAAACCTCAATTTTGGAAACCGGTTTAGTAAGCACCCTACGAGCATCATCAGACAAACGGGTTCGACAATCACCATCAGATCCCACCCTCACTTCGCCATCTCTACTAAGCAATTCTTTAAAGTACTTGACAACTTCATCTTTCAAAATATTATCATCATTGCACCAAATACCAGACGACAAGTTTAACCCATGAACTTTATTCCTCTTTCTTCGAATAATTGTTTGTGCATGAAAGAAGGAAGTGTTTCTACTACCAAGCTTTATCCACTTCTCTCTAGATTTTTGGAACCAAAATGTTTCTTCTTGGAATAAAATCTGCTCATACTCATGTAAAAGCTTACCATGCAAAACCATTAAACTAGCTGAATCAATATTCTCCAATGTACGTTGGATCCCTTTGAGCCTAGCCTCTAACTCACGCTTACGAGCAAAGATATTTTCGAAGACTTCTTTATTAAATTTTTTTGAATCTTCAGAAACATTATAAAGAGAATCAGGATTTGGAATTGGAAAATTTCAGTGTTTCTTTGGGTACAAAATTAAATTCTAGTTTTATTCATACAATTGAATCAAATAAAGATTTTAAATTTCTTATTTTAAAAGTTCTACGCAAAAGAATATTATTTTCTAAATAATAAAATGTTTTATAATATCAAAAGTTATAAATCCTAGTATATAATTAAAAAGTGCACCTTTGTTTGTATTTTGTATTCCAAATGTTTATGTTCTTTTTTTGGTAAGAAATGTTTATGATGTATTAATTCGTAAAAATAATAGAACAAAAGGTGTTCTTCTCTGGTATCACGGGAGAAGGACATTGTTGCAAGGGAACCACAAGAAACAAAACATTTCTAGGTCACGTTGCATGATGCATGTCGAGGATTAAACCTATAGTTTTTTTCTTTTTAGGTTTTCTAAAGGAACTTTGGTTCCTTTGATGGGAAATTGCTTTGGAAGTCGTTACAAGGTTCATGAACCTTTCAGCTCCCAACCCAATTCTGGTACATTTTTTTTATGTCACCCTATTACATATCGTTATTCATATTCATATTATATTATTTCGTGCATGTGTATGTTTTTCAATTCATGAGAATGTATATGCAATGCAATATATACGATAAACAATGGTTGCAACAAATATTTGGAGATTGTGGAATTTCTTTTTGGGGTTAATTTTTATTGTTTCACTGCTTAGGTTGAGCAGAATTGTTTTTCTGTAAATTTTGTCGCATAATGTCTTGATGTTACCCCTGATGGGTTTATGAAGAAAATGATTGTGGTGTGTGAAAATTTATTGTGAATGAATTGATTTCGTAAACTTGATTTTAGTGTGAAATAGTTTATGTTTAGATATATTTTCATAAATGAGTTGAACAATAAACTTAAGTGTAAATATCGAATCAAGAAACACAAATCATAGCTTTAAGTTAGAATCAATTCTAGAGAAAAAGTCAATTTCAATTAGTATCACTCCAAACATGTCAAAATCAAGTTTCTGTGTCTAGAATCACTTTTGACTCTTCCACCGTGAAACCAAACACATAGGTGATTGCATATTCTATTTTCGTGACTTATTGTTAACAGTCTTTAATCTGTTGGTCCTAATTTGTTATGCATTGTACTTAGCGAAGTGAAAACAATATTGGTAATTTTATAATTAAAAGTGAAAATTAAAAATGAATACATCATAAACTGTTTTCTTCTATGTTTGTTAAGATTAGTTGTTTAGTTTCTTGTACTAAATTGAAAAACATTTTGTAGAGGTTATAAAAGTTCCTTTTAGAAGCACTCAATTGTTAGTTCACTCAAGTGCAATAGTACATGGACACAATGATGGAGGTAAACCTGAGATTCTCCCAACTCCAAGATCTGAAGGGGACATACTTTCTTCTCCACATTTAAAAGCCTTCACATTTAAGGATCTTAGGAATGCCACTAAAAATTTCAGTAATGATAGTTTAATTGGACAAGGAGGGTTTGGTTATGTTTATAAAGGGTGGATTGATGCTCAATCACTTAAGGCTGCAAGGCCTGGATGTGGAACTGTTATAGCTGTCAAGAAGCTTAAGCCTGAAGGTTTTCAAGGCCATAAGGAGTGGCTGGTAGGTTTGGCATTCAATTCTGTTGTTTTTTTTCTTCCTTATATCTTATTTTGGAATGAATTAAGAGTTTTATGAGTATGCACCGTTAGTGTAAAGATTTTACACTGACGTCCAATCACAATTCTTTCATTTGTCACATCTTGTTTGTGAGTTTTTAAATAAAAGCGGTTATGTAATTCTTTGTTGGGTTGACAAGTTGTGGTTGGTTGTTAGTGTAAAACAGTTTTAGTACATCGATATTGCATGTCTCATTTTCTGATAAATTGAACTGTACTCATAGTTTTCTTTATTTGTAGTCTGAACTCAATTATCTTGGCCAACTTCATCATCCAAATCTTGTCAAACTTACTGGATACTGCTTGGATGGGGATAACAGGCTTCTAGTCTACGAGTACATGCCGAATGGAAGCTTGGAAAAACATCTATTTAGTAGAAGTATGTTGATGCCTTTAGTAGATTATATAAGTTTCCGATATACACTCGAGTCCACTATTATTTTTAATAGAAGAGTTATTAGCATTAATTAGACATCGTTAAGAGGTGTCTGACATGTGTTTGAGGCGTGTCCGAGAAGTTTTGGTGTGTGAAACGTGTCTGACATGCCGACATTGTACTTTAGAGAGGTACTAGAGCTTCAAAGATGGAGTACAACGAGTACTCCTATCTACTTTAACAGAATTGCGCTTCTAGTTTCTAAGTACATGCACATACGAACCTTGAAAAATAATCTATTTTGCAGTATGTTGATGCCTTTAGTAACTAATAGAAGTTTCAGATATACTCTCGAGTACACTAAATTTAACATTTTTCAAATCAAGCAAACCAAATATGAATGGAAATGGTATCAAATAAATTTGTTGCATATCCTGCCACTTAATTGCGCAATAATAACTATGGAACTGGTAATTGCAGAGGGCACACAACTACTTCCTTGGGCAACAAGAATCAAAGTTGCTATTGGGGCTGCTCGAGGTCTCACCTTCCTTCATGACTCTAATCAACAAATTATCTACCGTGATTTCAAGGCGTCTAATATTTTATTAGACTCGGTATGTTGATTAAATATCAGCATTGCCAGGTTACAAAATGTGTTGTTATAAACTTCTTTTAGCTGTATCTTCTTTATCTCTTATCTATTTTATTCTTATCCCTTCTTCATTTTTCAAGACTTTAAAATAAAATGCATACCTTAATTTAATGGATCAGTGAACTTAGAATTCTCTGATGGAAAGTTCATTTTAACTTAGTTATTTTCTAGCATTCTGGCATCTTAATAATGTGTTTAAATATACTAATGCAGGAATTTAATGCAAAACTGTCAGACTTTGGATTGGCCAAAGCAGGGCCCACTGGTGATCGTTCTCATGTTTCTACTCAAGTCCTAGGCACTCAAGGCTATGCTGCTCCTGAATATATTGCCACAGGTTGGATTTTTTTCTCTTTAAACTTCTATTTTCAATGCTTTTAGAATCTTTTGTTTGGATTATTAATAGATATTTCAAATCTAACTTGACTTCACGAACATCACTCAATATTGTGAATCAACTAGGTGCTGAATGAAATTTCACAGGTCAACCAACTTAAAGTGAAATCTAGCATCTACATTTTCCATGTATACATATGCTTTCTGTTCATGCTCGTCTAGAAAATGTAGAGGTGTGTAGATCTTGCCGAATCATATAAACCATTTAGCCACCACAAATCTTATGCCGTTAAATATCAATGACTTTTTAAGTATTAACTTGGTGTCTGACCTAAATATCGATGACTTTTTTTCACTCACTTATACATTTTATTCCTAGATATTTACAAAAAAAATTGCATCCAACTTTTTTTGCTAGTGCATATACATCACACACCTTTTGGTTCATATGCAAATATGGTTTATTGTTATCCTTTCGAGATATCTTAGGAAAGTGGCGTTTTGTCTTGCAAAATATGATGACCAAAAAAACTTTGATCAGGTCGGCTGACAACAAGGTGCGATGTCTATAGCTTTGGAGTTGTGCTATTGGAACTACTATCAGGGCGCAATGCGGTCGATAAAACAAAATCAGGAGTGGAACATAATCTGGTAGATTGGGCAAGACCATACTTGGGTGATAGAAGAAAATTGTTTCGGATTATGGACACAAGATTACAAGGACAGTATCCACAAAGGGCGGCTTATACAGCTGCAATTCTTGCATTACAATGTATTAGTGAGGCCAAATTTAGACCACAAATGTCTGAGGTTTTGACGACTTTGGAACAATTGCCAGTCATCAGACATTCAGCTAGTCCTTCTAGATTCGAGGAGAAACCGTTCCCAGGTCCAATAAGAGAAAGAATCTGAAGCCTAATTCTGAGAAAAACTAGCAAAATATCCGTACATATGTAATACAGGTTTATTTTCTCTTCATGTAGACCTCTGTGGACCCCCTTCCCTTTTCTGGGTTTTCTGGTCTTGTTAGGTGATAGCATTAGCCATTAGCCCTCATGACAGAGTTTTGTGAATTCTTGATTTTCCTATATACATACAGAACTTTTGTCATCAAAAGATATTGGCAAGCATTAAAATGCATTATCTTAGACATTCTCAATCAGGGGGAATTGTTTAGATTCTGCCATCAAAACAACATTCATTTCTTTTTTTAAAAAAAATAAAATTGGGAAGAGAAAAATTGTCAATAAATAAAGTGGCGCTAATGACCATTTTACAGATGTTCCCGTGGTGTTGTGAACTCTCTCAAAGTTGCACAGTCAAAGCCTTACCATTGAGCTCACACCTGGTGGATAATATTCTTAGTTGGTGAAAAAAGTTTAAAGACAAGAATTCCAGTTTAGTTGCATCATGCAAATAATTCTGGGATACTATTTCACATTCCCTGTCACCTATTGTTTCATAATATCAAGATAGAGCCGAGGGAAATACAATCCAAGTGAAATACTGCAAAATATTTGTGTTAAGCACAGAGTTGATGTTTCTTTTACGCATGATTGAAGAGGGAAGGAGATGAGTTTGGTTGCATTTCATTGAGAATTTGAAGAAGGCTGTGGTCTTCTCCCTACATACTGTGAGTAAGTAAGGAAAACAAGCCCTGGTTACTATTGAATCAAATGTTGCCATTGGATAAGAAAATTGGTTTCAAGGCCTATTTATTTCTTTATCAACATCAATTTATGGGTTTATAGCTGCTTATAAGGCTTGTCTGTTGAAGCATCAAGCATGTTGTGCTTTTTTAGTGTGAAACAGATATCTTTTACGCGCAACTACAAAGATTAATTCTTCGGGTTAAGTAGGACTACAATAAATGACAAAGCAAGTCGTACGTAGAGTATACAACTTCTTCTCCAATTCAAAAATAAAAATAAAAATTGAGCATGTTTATAGGTATGACTTTCTTAAATTTAAAGTTCTTTATCAGAAGTCGATTAAGTTACAATTCAGACTAGTTAACTTTTTTTAGGAAAAAAAAAAAACTCCTTGTAATCTATATACTATTTATTAAATCCCACATGATTTTCCATTTTTTCCCTATGCGGGGTAATTTGGTAATTTCCTAATTCATGGTTTTGGGTGAGTGTCACCTCACCATGCCGTGTGAATTTCCATTTTTGCTCCTCACCAATTTTTTTTAATTATTTTCTAATTTTTATATTTTTAATAACTTTTAACTATTTTTCAACTTCTCTACATTTTTAAGGAGAAGTTAAGCCAAACACAATATAATTAAGTACTTACTAAAAAAGTACTTTTTTTTAATGCATAAAATTGAATGGAATGAGCTTTGGCCAAAAGTTGTTGAATGTTACTTTAAAAAACTACTTCTCGACAATTTATTTCAAAACACTTCTTTTCAACTCACGTTGGGAACCTTTTTTTTTCATTTTTTAATATTATATTTCAATATTTTTTTTCTTCCATTTAACTTTATTTTATTTTATTTTTTTAACCGTTCCATTTAATTTCAATATCGTTTAATTATCCCAACCTCACAAATATTTTTATTCACACTGTCATTTAATGATACCAAATATTTTTATTTCCTTTCTTCAACCTCGCGAATATACACACACACACACATTAACATTAGAGTAATATTTTATGTCCGTTTGTCTGTTTTTTTTGTTACGCTAATGCATATAATTTTTTTTAGTGTTGCTTGGTTGAGTGCTATCTCACCAATTTTTTTTAACTATTTTTCAATTTTTATATTTTTAAAAACTTTTAACAGATTTCCAATTTTTTATTTTTAACTATTTTTCAATTTTTTCTCCAAAATTCAGTTGCTTCTAGACTGCCGTTGTGGGAGATTAAAATACCGTTTGACCTGAGTTTTTTTCAACTTCTTTACATTTTTAAGAAGAAGTTAGATTTAATACAATATCAATTAAGTACTTACTAAAAAAAGTAATTTTTTTAATGCATAAAATAGAATGGAATGAGCTTTCGCCAAAAGTTGTTGAATAGTACTTCAAAAAACTACTTCTCGACAATTTATTTCACAAGCATCTCTCTTCAATTCACGTTGAGAACCTTTTCTTTTATTTTTTAATATTATATATCAATATGTTTTTTTCTTCAATTTAATTTTTTTTTTGAACCGTTCCATTTAATTTTTTTTAAGGAGATTCCATTTAATTTTATTATCTTTTTATCACGCTTTCATTTAATGATACCAAATATTTTTATTTTCTTTCTTCAACATCGCAAATATATACACACACACATTAGCGTTTAGAGTAATACTTTATGTGTGTCTGTTTTTTTGTTACGCTAATGCGTATAATTTTTAACAAGTATAGATGCCTAAAAAAATTATACTTTTATATTGTAATAAACTATACATATCTTTTTCTTATTAAAAAAACTAAACATATCTGTTTCCATTAACAAGTCATTTATATATATGATGATACAAATTTGTATTCATGTTACACAAAATAAACGTTATTGAGTAAATATAGTATTGTAAAAAAAACAATCTTTTATTTTTTAACATTTTTAGCCTTCAGAAAATATTTTAAACATTTTTTTATTTATTATGTTAATTCATAATAAATTCAAAGTTTTGTTCTCGTGAGCTTAGCTCAGTTGATAGGAACAAGACATAAATATATGCCAAGTCTGGGGTTCGAACCCCGGACACCATAAAAAAATAATAAATTCAAAGTTTGTACAATATTTTGTCAAACAACATTTAACTTAAAAATAACTTTAAAACTAAAAAAACAAAGAAACCAAACAATTTTAACTCCTTTCTTAAAGGCTTGTATTTTAACTTTATTTTGAAGTAACTTTTAGACCATAAAAAAACCTTGGCCAAACGGTATCTAAATTCAGCTAAGAACACTTTTTCACTTTATTCTTCATATGAGATCATTTTCTTCTTTTTTTCATGGTTCTGAGACCATGCATGACTTGAGTTGACTGATTTTTATGGCTTTAGTGGTTGATTTTTCGACACTGTTTTAGTTTTTCTTCATCATAGGTGGTTTTCTTCCTTTTTCACGATTCTGCATTTTAAGGGTTTTATTTTTTGTTTTTTTTCAATTGTTAGTGGATTATGTACCAGAAATTGTTATGTTGCACGGCTGTAGAAAAATTTTCCTTTGTTATATGGAGTATAGTAGAGGTCATGATGATTGAATTTTAGCTCATGGTAATGTTTTCACACAATTGTTATTTTAGCTTCTGATATTGTAGTTGAAAAAAAAAATTGATGCATGTGGGTTATTTTAGTTTTTGTGAGTAATCCTAAAGTTGGAACAGTTTTCATATTTGGTTTATTCTTTTCTATTATATCATTGAGTCGTACGAAAGTTGATTGGTGTAAATTTATTTTGGTCATATCATTGAGGTCCAAAAAGTTGATGATACAAAAATTTTTGCATTTAAGATCAGGTTGATTTGGTGATACAAAAATTGATCACATAGAAATATGTTAACTTCTTTTGATATTAGAATGAACAAATGAAATAAAATTAAATGATGTATTATTGTATTTCTATATAGGACTTTCAATGTCAAGGAATTATGACTACGTTAAGGATCTCAAAAATCATTTGGACATTTGAAAAATAGGATTTGGAGTGCTGAATTCTTGGATTGTGACTGGTAGTAATAAGAATCAACATATGAAGCTCATTATTTGTGATGCAAAGGTTAGATGAGTTAGTTAAAATTTGTTATAATTTCCTTTATGATTTTTCAATGTTATTTATTAGTGTATATTTTGATTTATTTATATTTTTTGGTTTCTTTCTCAGATTTAGGGTGATCGAGTTCATGTAATAACTCGATATAGAGAATTGGAGCATTGGAAGGCTTTGATCGAGGAAAACAAGACTTATGCTTTGTATAATTGTCATGTGTTTGATAATGACATTGCATTTATTCCCTTTAAGGTTGTTTTTGATTTTGGCACAAATGTGCAGAAGGATGACAAGTTAACTAACGTTCTTACACATGAATTTTGCTTTAAGTCATTTAAGGAAATTCAAGATGGAAAATTCAAAACTGACGTTTTATATGGTATAGTCATGTGCTTTAATTTATTTCTGTGTTTTCTCCGATTATAATGTTCTTATAGATGTAATTTTTTTAAAGAAATCATTGGGCTTCTTCATGAGATTGTCAAGACAACGTCAATTGAGACTGGAAAGAAACCGTGTACGAACATTGTGTTGAAAGATAAAAGGTATTATTTTCTAACTTGTCAGCATCAGATGGTAGGATTTTGTATACGTTTGATAATGACCTGAAAGATGTTTTTCCTTATGCAGTGTGAATATGGTTGATGTAACACTATGGGAAAAATACTCCGTAATTTTATCATTTATCATCTATTTACCTTGAGTTCTTTGCTTCCATTTTGTAGTCAATGGCAATCCAAATATATGTAACAATTGGTCAGGTTCGAGGTTGCTCATCAATATTTTGATAAAAATTTATAATATTTGTGCAATATTCATTAATTTGCTCATTTTTCCTTCGGAAACATTTTTTTACAAGATGCGTTATCTCAACCCGTGCAAAGCACGGGTTTGCAACTAGTTTGAGAATAAAATCTAATTTGTTGGTCTATTTTAATACATAAGAATGATAAATGGCTACGAATACACAACTTAAAGCCATTTTTATTTACGAAAAACAGGGCCATCATTTAAAGGTTTTAGGAATGGTATACGAAAACACACTTTTTCTACACCTACACGACATATGATTAATCATGTTAAAAAATATGATTAATTGAATTGAGTAGACAATTAATTTAATTTACGGTTACTCTAACTACATTAATTACATAAAGAATGTTTATTCAATACTTAGTACTTTATAAATTTCAAAATTTTCTACCAAAAATTAAGTGATGCGCCCACTAAAACATTATTAAATACACAATAATGTGAGAAATAAATTATTTGATCACATATATAGGTTAATATATTTTTGAAAGTGCTTCTTTAAAAAAAATACTTTTAAAAGTGTTAAAATGTAAAATAATTCTAAAATAGTTAGAGACCTAAAGAATAATTATAATTTGCGGATGTTGAAGTATTTTTAAATTTTTGGGTATATAAATATAATGGTATAAACTTTTGTAATCTCCAATTTTTTTATTTAAATTATTAATAATCTCAACAATTTTTTTTTATTAATGCATAAACAATAAATAAGGGCACAATTAAAAGTTCTCGTGAGCTTAATCCAGTTGTTTGGGACAGTGCATAATATATGCAAGATTTGTGGCTCGAACCCCGGACACCATAAAAAAAAGGCACAATTAAAAAATAATTCTAATTTGATAAAAGTCCAAATATATTCTGAAACAAAATAATATACACTTTAATTTATATACAACTTGAAATCGATGTATTAATATGAATAATAAAAACCTATATTAGACCTTGTCCGATTAGTTCATCTAATCATAATTTGGATCAATGTTTCAACGGATATGTAACTATTGTTTTACTAATTTTGAGATAATTTGCGGTATTCATTAGTTGATGTCAATTTTGACCGTAACAAAACTACGAGTTGCTCTGATGATCCACTCATGCCAAAATATTAAAAGAACGGATTATTCTCACAAAATATTAAATTAAAAGAACGACTTAGGATGTGTTTGGTAAAAATAAGTTATAAGCTACCGGATAGCTGAAAAACTAGCTTATAGTTGATAACTGATAGCTTATAGCTGAAAAGTTAGCTTATTAAAATAAAAAGTGTTTGATAAAATTAGTTGTTGAAGTGCTGATAAGTATAAAATGACGTAAAAGAGCATGTTTGTTTAATTTTTTTACAAATCATATATACAATTTTTATTACTTGATGTATTTCTTTTTAAATGTTTAAATTTATTTCAAAATATTTTCATCTTCACAATAAGAAATGTGCTTTATGAATTCAATTGACATTTTTTATTTGACAAATTTTCATTTTTTGATGAGTTTTATTTAACTATACTTGGATCACTTTTTATTATTATATATTTTATTTAGAATTAAATATTATATGAATTAAAAGGAAGGTCATAAAAAAAGAGAATAACAAAATATAGAAAACTATACCTAACTAGCTGTGAGTGAGGTAGGTTGCCGTAAGCAATTAGTGGGAACGTGGGTGGTTTATTTTTATATAAAAATAATAAAATTAAATTAACAAGGTTAAAATTGGAAGAAATTATAAGAAGCTATAAGCTACAAGTTAAAAAGCTACTTGAAATAGCTTCTCAAAAAAAGCTATAAGCTCATGAAAAAAGTTTGTTATCAAACAGTCACATTTTGATCCAACAACCTTATAAGCTAATTCAACAAGCTATAAGCTAGTTTTTTGTTGTTACCAAACACAACCTTATTCAAAATCTTCTCGAGGACGAGAAAATTTAAGCTGATATTTGTACACACTTGTTTGGTCCAGCTTCTTTTAAGATTAAAAGCTACTATAAACTCTAACGTAATAATAAAAACTTTAAAATTAAAGTAAAAGTCGTTTGTATTCCAATTTTTTATTTGAAAGTAGATTTTGAACTAAATTTTTTTTGGTAAATTTTGTACTTTTTTTCTCTTCTGAGAAGATGTATTTAATGACTTATTACAAAATTTTCCCTACAAATTAATTTTTGTTATATAAACATTTCTTTTTTGTGATTTATTTATACATTTTTTATATATTTATATCAAAGAATATAAAAAAAAAATCAATATTTAAAAAAAATTGGTATCTGGTTCATGGACCATGGACCAACCACAATTGGCATCGGAGAACGGTAGCCGAAACCTTAATAGAAACACAATTCAAGGTCTCAAGTCAACACCAATAGACCAATCCAAATGAGTTCTTATTTCATATTATATAATTTAGTACAAATATTTTGCTAGAAATATATTTTTAAATGTTGTCATCAGGCATGACAAGTCTTTAATTAGATAAAAATTGATATATGATATCCCCCACCATTATTTTAAAAAATAAATAATAACTGGAATGTGTAATGTTTTTTTTAACAATTGGTAGGTACACAGTCCGTGGTGTGTATGACTTGTTGACATCATAGGGTCAACCCATTTTACATCAAAATTTGGAGTTGATATGGCATAAACAAGTTCCTCTAAAAGTTTCTATCTCTGCTTGGCGTCTGATGAGGGATCGGTTACCTACTAAAGAAAATTTGGCAAGCCATGAGGTTTTATCTTTGGAGGTGCGGTCGTGCATAGATGGGTGTGAGCATGTAGAGGGTGTGAATCATCTGTTTCTGTCTTGTCCGTATTTTGGAGCGCTGTGGCCGTTGGTTCGGGCTTGGCTTGGTGTTGGGGTCGAATCTCAGTTTATTTCAGACCATTTCTTGCAATTTATTAATTATGCAGGTGGTTTGAGATCGCGACACTCGTTTTTTCACCTTATATGGCTCCTGTGTGTTTGAGTTTTGTGGAATGAGCGGAATGATAGAGTTTTCAGGAATAAACAAAGCTCTCTACCGCATATGTTAGATAAAGTAAAATCATATTCCTTTTGGTGGTTGAAAGCTAGTAATGCTGCTTTTAGCTCAGGTACTCATAATTGGTGGTCAAACCCGCTCTTATGTATGAGTATCCACTGACTGTTTTGTATTTTGACTAGACTGTGTTTCTTTCCGTGATTGTTATGGCACATCTTGTGCTGCAACAATTATGTTTTCGGTGTTAATATATTCTATTTTTGCTTGTTAAAATTTTTTTGGAACGTGTAAAAAGATTGAATTGTAAAATGCAATTTTAACAAATAAAAAATAATTAAAGATAAAGATGTGCCTTGCGGGATTGGATGGAATAGCAATGGAAGTTGAGTGCATAAGCTTTTTCAAAAGTTCAAATTTGTGGCTTCTTCTTTTTCATTTTTCTTCAATAATATTAAGCGACTTTTTTTTAACAAGAGCTTAATGGAAAATGTGTTTGGCCCCGGTTCTTCATTAAAGGAGAAGAGAAGCTCAAATAAAGCTGGGCCAAACTTAATTCCTTTGTTATTTAACATAAATACGATAGAAATTAAAACGATGTGCAAATTGAAAATTATTTCAACTTTTTTCATATATTTATGAGATCAAAGAATATAAAACATGATTATTAAAAAAGAATAAAATTATCTCGTGTTTGGCACCAATATACACAATGTTATCATTCATAGCAACACAAATGTATCACAAGAAACAAAGCTAAATGATGAACAAGAAAAGAAAGATTGAAAATCACTGCCAAATGTGAGAGCTAGATCAGAAATAAATCTAGCTAGCCATGAATCGATAAACCATGATATGCTTGTATGTCTCTCCAGGCTTCACAATTTGAGATGGAAAGTTATGCTTATTCACAGAATCTGGGAAACCTTGTGTCTCCAAAGCAATGCCACCATACTTATGATATGTAGCTCCATCCTTTCCTTTAGTATCAGTTAACATTCCACTAGTATAGTATTGCAATCCAACTTGGTTTGACCACAACTCCATTTTCCTTCCTGAGACAGGTTCTTTCACCACACAAACCTTGGTCAAATGATTTTGACCCTTCACGTCAATCGCATAGTTAATGTCGTATAATCCAGGAAGGTCATTAATTTGACTTCCAACTTGTTTTGGTTTAAGGAAATCATATGGCGTGTTCTTCACCGATTCGAGTTTGCCTGTTGGGATGAGTTTATCGTCTACCGGTGTGATGGATGAACCAAAGATTTGAACAGTGTGATTAAGAATGTCACCACTGTTGTGCCCTCCTAGGTTCCAGTATGCATGTTGTGCTAGATTTACTGGTGTGGGTTTGTTTACTGGCTTGGCAGTCATTTTCACACCCAATATGTTCTTTTCAAGCAACATGTATGTTACACTTACGTCAAGCTTTCCAGGAAAACCTGTCATTTTAATACCCAAAAATGCAAAATGTTAGTTTTATCGCTTAAAATACGGGGCTGCATTAGATTATGAGCATCATTAAGATACATGAAATTTGATTCCCTACAATTAGGATATCCTGCATTAACATATTGCATTGGTGATTGTTGGATTTGGATCAGATACTTTACAAAATATGCAGATTTTATTTTATTTTCTTCAAAATTTAAAATCAAAACTGTTCAATCTTGATAGTCATCGATGTACTAACCGTGTGAATTTAGGGTATTCTGATCACAGAGAATCTTGATCAATGTTGCCGCGATAAAACGAACAACCAAGGTTTTCAATTATGGTAACAGTCGTGTCGTGATCCTTAAATGCAGTCGCAGCAACATCAAAATCTTGATGTTGCGTAGCGATCACGTTGACAAAATCTTGATGTCACATTGCAATTTGCAAATTGCATTCAAGAACTATTTTAAAGACTCTGAATAATCAAACTATATATGCAGCAGGCAGTAATTAAATAAAAGTACAAACCTTGTTCTCCATCAAAGCTGTGGTAGGTAAATGTTACATGACTATCATCCTTGTGAACTTCTACTTTCCATACATTATCACCGAACCCTTTCTGGCCACCTGCAATTTCATCAATGATTAATAAGAAAATGTACACAATGCATCATTGCATGAATTTTTAATGTGTGTATGTATATTATATATCAGAAATTTAGATATATTAATATTAACGTACCATGGAGTGTGTTTCCATGATCATTAGCTGACAATTTGTATGTTTTACCATCCAAAGTGAATTGAGCTCCTCCAATCCTATTTGCCACACGCCCAATAAGTCCACCGAAGTAGACTCCATCAGTCTGCATCGAAATTCAACATCATTTTGTGTATTTACGTCATCGTAATGAATAATCTCCCACGATTTGAACTAGATATATCAACTATTGTTGATCTAATTTTCTCTTATATATAGTATTAGAGGAGTTAATAATATTTATTTATTTTAAATTATATTCTACATTTTCAATTTCAATTTGTCAAATTAAAGAACAGAACAATGAATTAATCATACCTCATATTGCTCAATAGAATCATAGCCAAGAACAACATCAGCCACTTTCCCTAGAAAAGTAAATATAAAAAAAGTTATATAAATATTAATGTGGAATAAGGGATCATAGATATTAAAGAAAATAAAATAAAACAAGACAAACCATGTTTATCAGGTACATAAACAGCGACAATTGAAGCACCATAGTTTGTCAAATTAACCCTCATACTTCCTTTTTTTAATTCATAAAATCCAATCTTCTCACTTTTCTCACTTTTATGTGAATGTGCATGACTGTGAACCAGGAGCCCCAAGAGGACACAAAGTAATAAGGATACCTTAGCCATTGTCGAACAATTATTTCTCTTTCTCAAATTCTTATGAAGAAATGAACACAAACCATGGAGATATATTAGAACTGAAGGATGAAATTGGCCCCACAAAATTCGGATTAAATTTCTAATCTACATCTACATTTAAGTTTGGGATTTCAATAAGGAAATGTCTGTTATATTTGGCAAATGTGTCAGTGCCATCACATGATATCTACGTTTAAGGATAATGGATAATTTTAGGAATTTTTTTTTTACTTTTTTTAAAAATTTCTTCATAATGTTTCCTTGATTTGAGTCAACATTGATATGTGAACGAGATAGTTACACATATTTGTTTTTTTTTCTTTCCAATTTGACCGGTCAACTCGCTTCAAAATTTAATATTTTTAATTTGATGGTTTTTTTTGGTTATTGAATGAGTCAACTCCAACTTGTATGGGTGATTCAAAGCATAACTCATTTATCTAAGTTGGTTGGCTTAATTTTCCATCCTATTAGGCATGACAATTAGACGGAGACATATTTTTCCTCATATTTTTCCTCTCTCACCTTGTCCCTGACTTCTCAGTTAAAAATTTATATGGTCTATGGTTTTTTTTTTGTCTATGTTCCTTTCCTGTTGAAACATAAGACTCTGTTTGGATAAGTTAAAACTAACAGAGTAGAACGAAATGAAATGAAACGGAACGGAACAAAGATTTAATTTTATTGTTTGGATATTTTATAACGGAATGGAACCAATTTTTCATTCCATTGTTTGAAAAGTGTATGGAATGAAATGAGTTAAAAAATTTTATTCCAATTTTACCCTTTATTTAAAAAACCATCAATAAGTTGAATTGTCAACTCAATTCAATTAACATGTGGTTATTTTGGCATTCTTCATGAATAGCACTTGTGTCTTCGTTGGCATCCAGAATAAAACCAACTTTAATCATGAACTCATAAAAATCATCGAAATTGTGTAACATGGTTACAACTTTATGCATTCAAGATTTAATATATGATAAGGGTATGCATTAGGATGCATATTCCTCATCAATTAGGATACCAATTCAGGATTTAATACACCAATGTATGCTTCAACCAACACTTTGTCATCAATATTTCTCGTCATTTGTCACTGTTTGTATGCTTCGAACTACAGTTTTTCAATAATTTTACATATTTTAGGTCACACAAATATATATACATGAATAAAGATGAAGAAATCTGGGTTCAAATAGCAATAGATTTTTCACAAATAAGAAGAATAAATATCAAGAAAAGAAGCATCAGTATCAATTTTAGGGAAAAAAGAAGAGTTGCATAGGATGAGAGCAAGAGAGAATAATAAACGGTGAAGAGAAGAAAGAGGGAATGAGGAGGAATGGAATATAAAAACTTGGGACAAAATTGTAATTTTGTTATTAATGTGTTGCATTCCATTGGATACACCCTAAATTGGGGGGGAATGGAAAATTGAAGGAATGAGTGATATTAGATGGAATGAGTTCCATCACTCTCCATTCCATTCCATTCATTTTTTACAAAACCTGTGGCTTTATCCCCACCTCATTCCATTCCATTCCACCACTCTCCACCAATCTAAACATAGCCTAAGTCTTCATCTACCCCCAATCAGGTCGGTGTTTTGATGCCCAACCCATATATATAAACCAGAAAATTTTAAAAATGATATTTAATATAATAATTAAATAATACCAAAATTAAATTAAATTTTCTATTGCAATAGATATTAAAAGTTTATAATATATGAATAAATTTCTTTTAAAAAATATTAAATAAAATAAGGATGTTAACAAGTGTTCTTAGAGCACTCTTCATTCAAAAATAAACAATTATTCTTTGAAAATGTCAAATATTTTATTTTTTAATGCATACCATCGTTACAAGACACGAGATGAAGAGTGTGACAACTTATGGACAATCTTCAGAAATCTAATATGGACTGATCAAGTGCTAAATTTTGTACTTTTCTTCTATAATACAAAAACAAATTCTTGGATTATATGCAATTATCGTGTTTGTTGTTTTTTTTTTTGACAGAAACAAATTTAACTATTATTATTAATCAACCAATGTTCAATACAAGAAGGATAAGAATAAAAAATACGATGACTAACCCAAGAACAGGCCGCCCTATCTAAAGTATGAGCAACCATATTCGTCTGTCTCCTAACAAACTTCACCTTGAAGTTGGAATGTAAAGATAACTGATAACTAATACTAGAAACAATATCATAGAATTCTGAATCACCATGGCCCGGAGACGATAGAGCTTGTACTAGAGTAGATGAGTCGGACTCGAAGACAACCCGGTCCCATCTGTTAGCATCAGCAAAGTGAAGGGCCTCGAGTAAGGCTACTGCCTCTCCCTCCAAAACTGTCATATTTGTCCGTTGCCATTTCGTTTGAGCCCAAATAAATTGCCCCCGCGTTTGTTAATTTGTGTAGTCATTAACTTTGTCACTGCTCTCAAACATCTGGAGTACCGACTCCCACCATGTTAAAGCATAGGGGACCTAGATGCAAATCATTGCTGCAGTTTGGTTGAACATTGTGCTAGTTGATTCTTTTTGTCTACACAACTTTTTTGATATTTCTTTTTGTTTTTATTTAGTTGGACATATCCTAAAAGATTAGTATGGAAAGATGACTGTGTTTACTTCAATAAAGAAGCAGTGCATCAAATTTGAAAAGATACCTCTTTTCAGTTTTACACCTTTTACATTGTATTTTAGTAAATCTTATCATACTCCCTATTTAGTTAGCCTCATAAGCACTTTTATTTAAAAGTAACTATGCTGATACTTTTAATTTTGAGCTTTTTCTTATAATCTGTTTTTGTGGAGAATGCAACATCAATCTTGCTGCTGATAAGTGTCGATATCATTGTAAATTTATGTTGAATGTTCATGACCAATGCAGTGCTGAACACTCAAAGTACCAAAAACAAAGCACAAAAAACATTGAAGAGCACATAGACAGAGACAATGAGCATAATAAGCACAAACATTGTCACAAAGACAAAGACAAAGACAAAGACAAAACGAAAGAAAAAAGCAGGCATCATGATTGCAGTGCTGAACACTCAAAGAAACACCATGAAAAGGCTTAAGATATTTAGTTTGCTGCATCTATATCGTTATATCGTTTAGGTTGAGAGAAAAAAGGGTTCTAAAAGTCCTGTATTCGATAACATTGCCAAATCAATAGATTGGTATTATGTTTTGTTAGAGTTCTGCTGATGCTGTTAGCCCTCAATTGTTAAATATTGTGATGGCATATAAAATATATGTAGTAATGAATTCATATGACCAATGATAAATATTGTAAGGCATACCAAAGTCGACAACGAAATTTAATTCATCAACAGATCTTCTTAACTTAATATGAAAATTGCTTAGTAAAAACAAACTTCCTTTATCATCATTGCAGTGCACATAAATGATTGGATTGTTTCATCTTATTGAACTCCAAATCACAACAAAAAATAGCTGGAGAGAAAAAGTTGGATATTGTTTTATCATATCTAAAGTCTTCACCAGCTACACCTCTTAATGCAACAAGTTACATCTTCATTTCATTTATCTAATCTGCTTTCTCACCGAGTGCTTTAGATTTCTTCAATGATTTCAGCTCATCTATCAACTGAACCAAGTTGTTGTAAGAGTGTCCACCTTCCTCTATAGTCCTCTTGGCAGCTTCGCCAAACTTTTTTGCTCTCATCCTCATTTCTTTGCTGTCTTGACCATTTCCCAACAAAATCTCTGCAGCCTTTGCAATCTCTTCCCTTCTAACCATTGCCTCTACACTAAAGCTATTCCATAACTTGTTTTCTTTAGCTCCAACTGGGACCCCTATCTTCAAAACATCAACAAGCAACCTCTCATTGTAAAACTGTTCAGCAAACATTGGCCATGTGATCATTGGCAAACCAACACTAATGCTTTCAAGAGTTGAGTTCCAACCACAGTGAGTCACAATTCCTCCTGTTGCAGGGTGATCCAATATGAGAAGCTGCGGTGCCCAGTTCCATATGATATAGCCCTTGTTGCTTTCTTTCACCCTTTCCTCAAAATCTTGCAGGAAACCTTCCTCGTCCTCGTCTCTGTCATTTTTCCTTACAACCCAGATAAAATTATGACCTGACTTTTCAAGCCCATGTGCAATTTCTACAAGCTGAGCATGAAAAAGCTTAGTAAGGCTTCCAAAACTTACATACAACACAGACTCATTTTGCTTTGAGTTGAGCCAATTTAGCAATTTTGTCTCTTTTCCAACGTTCTTCTCCGCGTGTCCCCTATTGGCCTTTCTTTCATCATCCTTGTTAGCCCAAGTTGAAACTGGTCCTACACTCCAAGACTTAATCCCCATTGTAGTTTTACTAAGTTTCTCATAATCACTTTCAAGTTCATGAAAACTATTGCATATTGTCCCATAACTTCTTGCCTCCGATTCAAAAATTGGTTCAAAATAGGCTGTGGCAGCATTTGTAGTCCTCACCCAATCACGAAGCTGCAGACAGCTCATCTCAATGGTATGAGGCAAACAAGGAATAGTAAACTTCTGTGTATCAGAAACTAAATGATCATGAGGTCTATACTTTCTAACAAAATAACATGCACAATTGGAGAAGTAGCTTGAGCTGTAATAGTAAAGCCTAGGAATGCTTAGTTTTGCAGCTGATTCCACAGTCCAAGGAATCATCATATCAGTGACTATACAATCTGGTTGAAGATCTTGAAACATTACCTCAATAGGATCTCTGAGCATTAATATTCCATGGCTGATTTTACCAAGCATTTCTGAGGAAGTTCCATCTTTAACATCTTTGACATTTTCAATTCCATCAGGAAGACCAACTTGGGATGAAGGGAACTGAATAAGCTGAGTTTTGATAGAGTATCCTGAATTGAAGTCACTGTCTATGGATTCTTGGAATGTTGAAGCATTAGAATGTGTAGTGATGATGGTAACATTAACACCATGCTTTGCAAATAGTCTTGCTGTGTCTACCATGGGAATCATATGGCCAGGACTTGGATATGGAAGAAAAACTACATGAAGTTGGTTATTGGATTGTTGAGAATCCATTGTTTGCTTTTGAGATCTTTGAGGTGTATGTGTAGGTTTATTACTTGATGAGTTATAAGGGCCGTTGACTTGTTTCTGTGTCTATGGGTGAAATAGAATGTTTTTCAATTATATGTCCACCAATGACACAACTACTCCTCTCAATACTTTACTATTTTCCCCTACAATTCTCTCTCTGAAAAAGGAACTCAAAAGAAAATGGAATCCGAAAAGTTTATCGGGTTCACACAAAAAAAATTGTACCCCCAAGGGATAAACTTTTGGGAAATGCTAAAAAGTGTCCTTGGGGCATTGGTTAAAATGTAAAAGTAGAAATATTGCATTAGAAAATGGTGAAAAATGATGAATTTTACTTTTTAAAAGTTAAAATATTTTGAATTCAATACAAATATACTACTTTTAGTTTCCTTAACAAGTGCCTTAAGGGTACTGGTTAGCATAACCCTAAACTTTTTTAGTTCGAAAACTAAGAATGTGAAGTTACATGATGCTATTTACCACAAGTTTTGATATTCAATTTTAGTGCCTAATTTATCCTTTCCCAAATTTGGAGATTAAACTGTCTAGCCCCAAGAATTTCGAAGACCAAAATGTAATTTACTCTTAATTTTTCTAATTTATTTGGGAGTTGAGAAGGGAAATGAGATATTTGACAAAAAATATAAGAGAATGGACAGTCCTCCATGTTGCACTGGAATTGACGTTTTTTTCATTGGAATTAAACTCTCAATTTGAAAGAAAAGAAAAGAAGTGAAGGGTTTTGAAAAATTGCCGACTCTTTTTCCTCCTTCAGCAATACTCAAACAAGAAAATATAAGTCGTAAATTTTGTAATCATCTCCCTTCATATTAACTGATAACATCTGCAGTGGAGGCAAATCACTCCAATGCTTGGATTTTTACAAGACACATATACAACACTTAACGTTGCATAGTGAGTACATATTATGACAAGGTATCAAAGGCATGAGCCTCACGTGCTACCTTAATAAAGACATCCTCTAATGTGGTGTCAGCTAAACCCCATGCGAAAACAGTGAAGTTTCTTTTTGCAATGTCAACAGCTTGAAATACATTTGCTATTTTAACATCCTCTTTTGGCAGCTCAAATTTCTGAGTACCAGAGAGATGGTATATCTTCTTGGCATTTGGGGTGAGCTGTTGCACAATGTTCTCCACATCCTTCTCGTGATCGGAAGATGTTGTCATTGTGAACACATAAATCCCTCCATACCTGGCTTTCAGCTATGACAAAACAACAGAAGTAGCAAATAAGTCAAACATTGTTTAAGTTTGCACTTTCTATTTGGCAATAAACTTAAAAAACACTGGAAGTGTATGCAATCAACTAGGATTTTGAACGATGTAGGTAGTTCGGATGGTGAGGTAAGGGACATTGAAGGAGTTTTAAGGAGGAGGTCCCAGGTTCGATCCCAGAATCTAACAAAACTACTTAACTTTACTCACATTTCTCTATACAAAAAACATCAGCTTGCATTTTTAAAGTTGCATTCGAACTTGTGTATGTTAACCATGTATAATGACAGTGTCTTTGCAACTTATTTTTAAGCCCATACTAATTCCCTGCAGTTATGGATTCCAGCATTCATGCATTCAGCACGGCAGGATTCGTTCTTGATTAATTGGCTCAAATTTTGAGTGAGCATTACAAATGTTCTTAAAACTGATTTACCGAGATCAAAATCTGAGCCGTCCAATCAAGATTTGACAGTGCTGAGCTGCTGACTGTATGATGCATGTGATCCCTGACTATAGGGAATTGGGATCAGTAAATTAACAACAGATTATTCACAGACCCATTTAACAATTTCATTTTGGAATACATTTTATAAAGAATAACAATTTAGCAATGTACCTCCTTTGGATTTCCTACGCACTGCAAGCTACCATTTACAAAAATTCCTAATCGATCACATAAAGCCTCTGCCTCTTCCATAGAATGTGCTGAAAACAGAAAACCAAGATTTATGAATCTATATGTATAGAGAAAGAAAGAACACCTTTGTGTTATTATGGAATCAAATATAAAACAGGCTCATGTGTCTAAAGCATAAACAAGAAACAGAGTATAGTGCTATAAAATCCATGAAAGAATGAGAGAATACTGGTCAGAATGATTGCACGATCCTGTTTCGCAAGCTTGATAACATTCCATAGGCATTTCCTTGAAGCAGGGTCTAATCCTGTACTTGGCTCATCCATATAAACAACCTAAATTTGAATTGTCATGTACAGAATAAGAAAACTTGAATCTTATTTTTTATTAAAAAAATGAAAAAGAAAAGGTGATCAAATTGAGTTGAAAACAAAAACAAACTTTGGGATCCCCAATCAATGAAATTGCAACACTAAGCCTCCTCTTCATCCCTCCACTGTATTTTCCTGCTTGCTTATCAGCAACACCACCATGGAAAAGGTTTAAGTTCTTCAAAGATTCTTCTACTGCCTGTAACAATAAAATGGACTTCTTCAAAAAATAAAAAATAAAACAATAAAATGGAAGCTAATTAGTTACAATTTTCCCCTTCAGACAAATGCCAGCAAAAGATAAAGTTGTTTAAATTGCATCTAAACTGCAATCATCTTTTATAGATCCATACTCTTCTCAACAGAAAAATATGCAATAAACACTGGAGAAACAGGTTATGAAAGCACCTAAAATGTGTTTTGTCTTTACTACGTTTTCTAAATACTTTTTTTTTTTCTGAATAAGACTGAGATGTTTTATTGGTAATCATAAAAGTTAGTTCCTTAATCGGTTTATTATAAAAATTAATGTAATGCTCCCTCCAGTCCTATTTACAAGAGTCATCTGGGTCAACAAAAGTTGATGTATCTGGTTAAAAAAATTGGACCAGATACATCAGCTTTTGTTGACCAAAATATCTCCTATAAATAGGACCAGAGGGAGTAGTTTTCAGACAAAACTACTGTTCTAGATTTCTACACACTGTTGTCTAAAAATATCGCACAAGAATTATGAAATACCATTTTTTATAATTTCATTGCTTGAACTAACCTAAAAACACTTATTTATCGCACAAGAATTTTTGCTGAATGAACTTACTTGAGTCAAGACTGAACCTTTAAGGTTTTTAAGTCTACCATAAAAAAGTAGGTGTTCTCTACCTGTCAAGCTTTCCCACAGCAAGCTACAATATCATGAGAAATAAATTTAGAAACTTTTCCAATCGATACAAATTGGATTTCAGGAAAAACATAAACATTGGAGGGAACTTCAGCTCACTTGTGCTGTGGGCATACTCCCATGCTGGTATATATTCCATCCATGTGAGTTCTTATGTCCAGGCCTTGAACATATGCCGCACCAGATGTTGGCTTTGTGAGACCAATCATCTATAAGCACACATAAGCTGATTAGATTTATAAATCAAGGAGAAAATAATTCAAAGGATGAAACATGATTCGTTTAATTATAGTAGAATTTCGTAACATACTGAAGCGAGCATATGTATCAGAGGTCTATACATCCTTATATGCATGGACCATGCATCTTTTATTTTTTTGTTCATTCAGAGGAAAATGTGCTTCATAAGGTGTTTCAAAACTTATTCCTTTAAATCTTCTTTTTTCGTTTGTGTGTGTGGTGATGGGAAGGGGCATGTAATATTCCAAAAATATGACTATAAAATCCAATTTTAACTGACCATACTGATAAAAGAAGTCTTCCCGGCCCCATTAGGACCAAGCATACCGAAACATTCCCCTCGAGGCACAGCTAGGAACAATTCTCTCACTGCCAATTTTCCTGGATTTCCATCCCGTCCTCGATAGAATTTTTTTAGGCCGTCACAAACAATTGCATGATCAATAGTTGGTTCAAGTAGCAGCTGCTCCACCTTCTCCTTCTAAAGACAAAAAGAAGAAAGCATTTAATACATTATGCTGGCAAACCAATTCATTCCTACTAGTTCTTAAAGCTAAAATTCTACTTTAAAAAGAACCTGGAGATGCTTGATTGAAGTAAAATCCATACGTTAGTGTTAACTTATTTTATAATAAAAAGCTGATGTTCAAAAAAGGAAAAGTTTGTGTTGGAAATTCCGCTGTTACTGTGATCTTCCCCTAGCCATCTGATTGACGCATTTGGGTTGCCTTCATTGCAGCCTCCAACACCTTCATTGTGTTGGGTGGGGTTCGTCCCATATTTCCTAGATATGTGACCTAAGTAGTGCTCATAAAGCTTGGAAAGTCATCGCCTTACAAGCCGGTTTTGTAGGGTGAGTTAGGTCCAACCCATGTACTAAGAGATTGTGACTGAAAGGAAAGTTATTTGACTTTCTAGTAGAATCCATACCTAATTAAAGTTCCGCCTAGCTTTCCTAAGATATTGATGTTTTGTAAACTACATCATTACTTGTTACTGAAGTGGCGTCATGGTATTACTTTCTAAAACCAGTAGGCAAACGTTCCCCCTTGATAGACATTAGCTATCTTAGTTTCATAATCCATAATAAGCTGAACATATAACAAGAGTACATTTATGCAATAAATATAAAGATAACCTCTTGGATGATATCTGGTTTCTCCATCTGAGCTAAAACATTTGACTCCTGCCTTTGAATACTAAGCTTCTTGCACGATGAAAGAGGTTTTTTCAGAAATCCTTTGAAGAAGAAAATAGTACTTTTTCCACTTCCTGTTGACGATACTTGATCGATGTAATAAGCAACAAAAAGCACTATGATCCACTCAGCAAACATGATAATTAAGACCTCTTTCATGCCATTGGCGCTATCGCTCAGGTCCTGCCACCTCATACCATTAGTCCTCGAATTACTGCCGCTGGTGGCAGACTGTCCAAACTCATACAGCCCACGATATAAAGCAAATCCGGGATACAACTCCATACAAATGATCCATCCTCCTGCATAAATGGCATAGGAAATAAAAATGGTAGACGATTTGAAGCTGCCAACAGAGGCATAAGATACATATTGTTAAAATTAAAAATCTTTACATATTCCTTTTATTGTACAACTTCCTAGATTGATTGTTATTACTCCTAGAGTATACAACTTCCTAGGCTAGTTCTTACTCATTAAGCATTCAATGCATTTATTGTAAAACCATTATAAATACAAGGTGTGTGATCTCATTATAGACACACAGAATTTACAGAGTTTACATAAAGAAGACTGGTGTAAAATTTATGTAGATAAAACTTCTAATCATTGTGGAAACCATATGAACAACTTGGAATGGTCTCGTTCTTCAATCATATAACTTACTTGGAAAGGACGAATCTTGAATAAAAAATTGGAGAAGAAATCCAGCTAATAGCCCGGTCCCAAAGACACCTATATACGCGATTACTGCAAATATTAAAAACACAAGTCAGTAATGATATCTGAGAACTTGAAGTAGCTATCAACAATAATAATGCGCTATTGTAGACAACTTGAAGTAGCTATCAACAAACCTGTAGCAGTCTTAACATTTGAAAAAAAGGAAGCCAACAGAATTGCCACTGAAATTTGTAAGTTTATATAGATGAAATAAAACACAAATTGGATGCTATAGTCATTCAAGGTGAAGAATTTCAATCCTGAAAATGAAGTCAGCAGCATTAGACAGAACGAGAAAATGCCAAGAACAACTAGTTAATGGTTATATTCTTACCTAGGACTGAGCCAAATATCACAAAACACAACATGTAGATCACTGATAAGGCAAGGAAATAACCATATGTAATCATCCAATATGGCCCATCACCAAGACCATGCATTTTCATCATGATTCTCAATTTTTGTTGCTTCTCATAAACCAGTGATGTCAGCACAACCTACATTGAATGTGTATAGAGCTTACTCATGTTAAACAGAAAAATACACTAAAACATCTATTATGCTGTGTTTGCATTGGGTGTTAGATACAAATTACAATTGTTGACTTTGAATCCGATCATGTATTGTTCCATGAGAAGAAAATTGAAAAAGAATGTTTGCTTACATCATGTTTACAAACATATAAAGCTGATTTAGGGACAGGTAAGAATATCAAAGCTATTTAAAAAATCAAAATCGGCCAATAGCTACCTATTCTGCAATACGATGTCAGTTCTGTCAACTTCTCTTATTACATGCAACTTATTTCTTGCTGATATATTTGTCCAGATATTTACGCACTTACCGGAAAAAGTTGCAGGACGACCCATGTAAAGAACAGAACTCCCAGGAGAGAAGCTATCTCAATCCTAAGCGGGGTCTCAGATTTTGGCATTTCCTTTACAAACTCAAATAACATTTTGGTACCAAGTCCACGCAGAAACTGCAGGTAGGCATTTGATATCTGCATGCATAATGATGCTAGGTATCAGTCCCTATTATCTTCCAATATACAGATAAAGACCCATACAATTTTTAAATAAAAAGTTAGAATATTTATACAAAGGGGAATTATTATTGTTAAGTTATGTAATTAAAATTTACTGATGCAATTAGTGTTGAATTTTGCAATATAGTAAGTCAATGGCTCAATGCTGCATGTCCATCAAGATCATAGTTTCACTAAATTTTTCCATTCAAATTATGCATTTTGTAAGTTCTAATGAGTGAGAAGTATTTTGCTAGTCCAAATCAATTCCTATCGCTAATGAATCGATTACATTTATTGATTTAAAGTTAAAACGAAATTAAAAAACTGATAGATTCAAAGCACAGGCTACCAAGTTGCATATTCTTTTTAAGCTAAGTTTGAGTTTACTGTTTCGTAGTCGTATGTGTGTACACGCACACACAGAGAGATATATATACATCAATTATTAGGGATTTAGGATAGCAGCAGCAAGGAGGATGCAACCATTAAAACAAGTGTTAGATAGATACCAAATTTATAGAACGAGGAATTCGCAACAATGCAGTTGGACCAAAATTAGTGACACCCTTGTTGGTTGACTTGTACCATACAGTGACGTTGAATCCATTCTCATTTGAATTTAGAAAATCAAAAGCTGTCAAATGTGAAAACAATATATAAATACGAGTATTATCTTCCAAATATTATGTATGTTGAAACATAATGATAAAAGTACCTGAAACTATTGGATTGTCTTCATGACCTTCATATAACTCATTGTTGATCACAGAAGAACTGTCACGCCATAAATTTATACCGTCAGCACATCTGATTTCTACATCAAGGGGAAATATATTCAACCATTAACAAAACCCCACGTTTTGTATAAAAACATCATTCTACTCCCCATAATTCGAAAATGTATTGAAACAATCTGCTACAGTGAGTACTTATTGGCAACAACTGACAGTAAGATCATTATCTTTTTTTTAAAGGATGACAGTAAGATCATTATCATTTTGCAAGTTTGTGCACTTCCAAATTTTTAACATTAATTTTTATATCCCAAGCTGTTCAAAACACAAATGAAGATTTAGGTTCAAGTCAACCTATGTTGTCAATCCCAGATAGCAGAGCCGCCGACTCCAAAACTGAGATTGCAGAATGTTATTGAAAAGGGCATTAGGGTTGTCAATCCGGGGATATAAGCTAAATTTAGCTGTAACACCCCCTTTCTTACAAGCAGTAGACAAGGTTTTGAAAAGGGCGTGACGAGCCTACAACTAAATTTTCTCATTAACAAACTAGTTGCATATTTAGTTTTCTGTCAGCTGCATTTCAATGCTTTGTGAACACAAAAGCAACACACAAGATTGATTGATGTTAACCCAAACACATATATTTTTTGCCATATAAATACATCCAGGATGTCTTGTGTTTACGCAGCTCGTGACAACATATAGAACGACACATTGAATTGTCAATTTCCATTATAAAATAGCAGTATGCATGCACAGCAACAACTATGTCTATTGGTTCAATTTCATGTATGCTATCATACATTGTCATTACAAGGATGTTCCATACCTTGATCCACAGTAAAGCCTGCTATCTCGTAAGTAAATGATTCCATATCCTGCTGTGGAGTGCCTCCTTGGTAGATTTCTGGGAAAGCAATGTTGTCCAGAGGGCAACGAGTTTGTAGATAATAAATGGGAAGATCCGAAGTGAAAGCAGGTTCAAGAAAATTGTTGGTGTCAGGTGTTGATTCAGATCCCTATATTATTTTCACAGTTTTACCACCAATAACAGAATCCACAAAAATGAATAATTAAATAAGTAAAATTTAAAATCTCGACAAAGAAATAAATGCTTTCGAGTTGCAAACTAAGAAAAACAAAACTGACCAGCACATTTGATGCCAAACTAGCCATGATATCAGTATAATCCATAGTGACGTTACTTGGGAATATATTGTCAGACACAACTGTGCAAAGAAAAGGCAAGTAAACATGAGGAAGTTCATGTTTGGTTTCGCTTATACATGAGGCCAAAGCAATTCTATGCGCATAAAATGGATTTTTAAATACTTGTGTTACTAGTAGAATTAATTTTGCCTCCATACTAGTTTCTAACTTGAAGTTTAGATTTAGATCTATAGCCTCTAAACTTAGCATTTAGTCTGAAATTTATTATTTAAATCAATTTCAATGTGAATGTATCAAAACATAAATCATCTAACATTTAGATCATTTTTAATTAAAACTAATCTTCACTTCTCGAAACCAACTTAAAACCTTTTTTTTCCTAAAGATCCTACCAGAGAAACTCAGATACACCAAGTGGTGACGCGCCCCTACATATCAAAATGTCTCCGTAGCATTTTACAATCTGAGGTACGAAACTCGAAACTAAAGAAATGTATAGGAATTGAAAATTGAAACACATAATAATTAAAAAAAAGTTATACTCTGTCCAAAGTAGTGATCGTCAGCTGTGAAGAGCATTGTATAAACGGGTGGATACCACGGCTCGCTGCCCGGAAGTTGCAAGAGAGGAGGCCATTCAGGTGGATTAGGAATAGCACAGGCTAAAACTTGATTCTGATCGGAATACTTGACTCCACAAACCTTCTCCGAATCGCCACATGTAGTTTGGTTAGTTGTACAAACGCAGCCGCATTTAAATTTTGGTTTATCCAATAGATTGTCAACTAAATTTTGAAGGAGAACCAGGATGATGCAAATGATTAATGGGAATAGAGTGAGCCTAATGTTGGTCTTCTTGTTCCTTTTCTTCAGTGAGGTGAATAATTGAATTATAAAAGTTAAGTACAGAAAGCATAGAAAAAAGTGTTAGGACATGATAAGAAGGTATAACCGTACCTGGAAGGTTAAATTCTTCCTGAGAAGAGCGTTTGCACGAGTAGAGAAGGTAGCAGGAACAGGATTTGCCATGATTGTTGGAGTTGGAGTTGGAGTTGGAGAACAGAACCCGCTTCTAATGGTAATGTGTGTGTCTGTCAGTCACTGTAACTTTCCTTTTTCAGCCATCTCAAACACTTTATTTTTTCTTACGCAACCATTATCGCTATACATTACAATATGTTTTTTAAGATATTTAGTCGACGTTTTAAAAAGTCTAAAATATAAAATTCTAATACAGAATGTTCTCTAAAATACTTGTTGATAAATTTGTCAAAAAAAAACTTGTTAATAAATATATTACGGGTCTGTTTGGTAAGATAAAAAAAACTAGCTTATATGTTCATATCAGTAAAAAAGACATGTTTGATAACTAACATTTCATCACAAGTTTATATTATATTTTACTAGTTTGTAACTTATTTTTTAAATTTTATTTCAAATAGCGTTTAAACCTGTAGTTTTTCAATTTTTATCTCATTTTTATACTCATCATTTTAATTAAAACTCAGTTATACTCATTATATCTTTTTTAATCAGATATGTATGCCAAATAAGTTGAATATTTAACCAGCACAAACTAAATAGTCAAAACACTCGTATTTTCGAAGGAACACAATTTTTTAAAAATTTTGTCATATGAGTTAGATCCCCCTCTTCAAACTGTATCCCTTGGCGGTAGTGACAAACCCATTAGAAACTCACATATATAAATGGAAGAGTCGAAGTTCGAAGCTTGGTCACGATGTTTGGTCTAACAATTTCAACGTTTTTGCTAATTGAGTTAAGACTTGAGGATTGTTACATTACATTTAAGAAAAAAGTTTGTTAGTCTAATTTTTATGTTTAATTTTCATACACGTGTTAAATATATTTTTCTGCTATGTTTAATTTAATTTTTTATAAAATATAAAAAATGAAAATAAATTTAAAATAAATTGTATTGGATAAAAATAATTTAATAATAATAATAGGGCAGAACTTAGATACAGTACCTTATGTACTGGTGGTACTGTTCTCCCAATTATAATCATACGTGTGTCCTTTAACAATTAAAACAAATTAATTATTATTTGTTCGGTCATCCTCTCCAAATGAGTTATAGAATGCCACTCGCTTTCTCCTTACTACGCCCCTCCACATGGTTCTTCTTTTTCCATAAAGTCAAATTGCAATTTCAGTAAGTGAATGGCTCGCAGAAGAAACCACTGCTTCTTCTAACTGAGTGGCATCAGCACCGTCACTCATTTAGTCTATCTTCTTCTACCTTATAAAGTTTCAATTTCAATTTTGATTAATGGAGTTACTGTGTTTTTTCTTTGCCTTCAATTTTTTGACTTTGTATACAAGTAAAATAGTGGAGTAAAATTTCAACCCTTTGCATTTGAACCATTTATTAGAACATTGAGGATGCCATTAATTGGATTTTGAAGGAGTAAGACAAACAAACAGTAACTTAAGTGGAAAAAAACCAGTCGAAAAACCGGGATGACAATTAAAATTATAGTGTATATGCCACGTGTTATTTTCTGATAGGGAACAGTACCACCAGCATATAAGGTACCGCATATAAGTTTTCTCCTTTCTTTATATATAGTATAGATTTTTGGATTATACTATCCAAAACCATATTTTGCCCAGATTATTAGTTAAATTTTCAAAACAACATTGACATATATTATTAAGTTGACATAATTGAAAATAAAAAAATAAAAAAGTTTGTAAAGAGACAAGATACAAATTCATAATAAACTGACATTTTTAGTAATTGATCAATAAACTCATAATATGTTTACATCTATACTATATATAAAGAAAATACACGAGTTTGAGCTGAATTTTTTTCTTTTCATGTTTACCCTTCATTTAAAGTATTTTACGTACTATTTTATTATTTTTATAACAATATTTAAATTATTAATTAAAAAATAGAAAAATATAATCAAAATGACAAAACTTAAGTGCAATTCCATAGGTACTGTTTTTACTGCTCTCCTATTAGAAATAGACACGTGTACTACTTGATATTTTAATTTTAACGTTGTTACCCCCTCGTTAAGTTGTATCACACCGCTGCCAAACTACACACATCCTTGGACATAATTAACGCAGTCATGTTGCAAGGCTTGCTCTACCAATTCAATTATTGAAGGAAGAAAGATTTCCCATGAGAGGTATTCTTCATGATTCACAGTTCCAGTTAACAAAACAAAAAACTCAATTTTTTAAATTGCAGAAAAATCAATGTTTCACTTTCCAAAAGGAAACCACTGTTAAAAGGACCAAAACTATTGTGAACCATTGTTATAAGTGCATTTGAAACATGATTAACGTCAGAAATTGGATGACGAGGGAATCGGAATCCGAACTCACTTCCATGAGAGGAAAAAGCGGCCAGATCTATTCACAATTACTCTGAATCTTGTCGCCGTAATCTTCCATCATGTCGTGATTCAAGACGAATCCCTTTGTATTTGCTGTCGGTGTGACAATAAACCTTATTTCAAATATTATCATCATCCACAAGAAGGAAGGATCTGTTTTCTTTTAGACAGAATGAAGAAGGCAGTGGAACTCAAACAGAGAAAGAATAGAGGAGTGGGTCAAACTAGGGGTGGACAAAAAAAAGATGTTTGACCCAAACCGTCAGGTCCGGAAAGCCCGTTGGTGTGCGGGTCGGTTCAAACGGATGGACCGGGTTCAACGGTCTAACAAACCCGGTTTAAGATGACTTCATACAGTCGGTTTCGGATTAATATTCTTTACCCAGCGACATCCATAATCGACCGATAGTATTAATATTTACTATTAAAATGCATGTAACAGGCTAACAACTATATCATAGCCACTTGTTTAGCCTTTCCCATCTTCTGTCACTTTTTTCTTTGGCTCTTTCTTTAGTTTTCTGACTCTTTTAACAGCTAGCTACATACATGTTACAGCTACATGCTTTAGTTACTATTTTTAACTATTTCTTTTCTCTCTGGTCTCTACACTATCAATTTGACTACTTCTTCTTCTAGTTCAATTTTTGGTTCTCTCATCATCCTCACTACGAGGAAGAATGCATGTTATGTTCATTTTTGCTTCCAGTCCAATAATTAGAGCAACTCCACGACCTCTTTACGCACAACTTTTCTTCCTCTCTTTTCTATCTCACATACACAACCCTTCTCTTCCTCCTGTTGCTATATTCCTAAAACAATTTTTTCTTAATCTTGAAGCTTCTGCATTTATTTCCTATATTCCGGATATCCGACAAACCGATTCGATCAAACCATCACCCGAATAACCCGTCATCCGACCTAACCGTCTAAGTAAATGGGCGGAATTGGATTTCATTTTATCATCCACGGTTGTCACTCGGATTGGGATTTTTGAACCGATGCCGACCCAATCCGACCGTTGTCCAGTCCTAGGTCAAACAAAAAGAGATATTATTGAACGGTGTTAAATTGAGTATTATATGAGTACACATGCCTATTTCTAATAGGAGAACAGTAAAAACAGTACCTATGGTACTGTACTTAAGTTTTGTCCTAATTAAAATACCCCACTACAATTGAAACAAAATTAATTACTTTAAAATAAAAATATATAAAGAAAATAGAAGATTTTTTGGTTGATTTTTTCATTATTTCAATTATACGCTTCCACTAAATATTATTTACAATGAAATTGAAAAAGATAAGCATGATTAGCTACAACAAGTCACAAACATTTATACATATAATTTTAATCAAAATCCAAATTTAATAAAAAAAATTATTTATAATTTACACACATTAACACAATAAAAAGAGTAGATAGACGGGAATGGAGTGCTCATCAACCGCTAGTTAACTTAATCTATATGTATGTATACTATATATAAATAAAACAACCCCTTTCGGCTCTTTTGGGCTGAATTTTTCTTTTCAAAAATGCCCTCAATTTTCAATACAAATAACACATGTAATAAATAGATAAGAATAAATTTAAATATTAAAATAAAAGTGTAACAAACACAAATATTTTTTTTTGTTAAGCAGGGAGAAAGACAGACATCAGGAGACCACACTGACATCCCAACTAGGTTGGCACCCCGGGAAGCCTCCGTCCTATGCCCGCCAAACTCTAAAATTTTATTAAAAAAAGGGGAAAAAATATATACAAGGAGAGGGGGGGACTAGGCCAAAATCCTCAAAGAAAAAACAAAAGAAAACATAAAAAAACCAACTACGAAAATCTATAGTTGGGCAAGCCAATTCTGTTTCGATAGAAATCCATATGCAACTCCGCTAGAAACGTGTCTAACCAAACAGAACCCTGAACTCAGACATTCCAATGTAACAGATTCATTAGGCAGTTGGAGGATCACCTCCCTTTGAATGGGTTTTATAATGCGGCTTTCTGAGGACTTATTTTTTCATAGCTTGCTGCTGCTTCTTTGAGAGTTCTTGCGTAAATCCTTCTGCAACGGTCTGTTGGTTGTATTCTCGGATTCTAGCCCATAATTCCAAACCACTCTGTATGTTTTTGCTAGGATGTGTTTCGTGCTGCGCAATAGGAACAACATCATGGGGGGCGCTATCTATCAAGTTAACATCAATATCCACATTTGCTGAAGAGGTAGCCATTGCGGAGCCGACAGTGTCTGTAGGTGGTGAAATCGTGACTTGATGGTCTGTTGTCTGCTCTGCTGCCATTTCAATTTCAGTATCAACAAGATCAGTTGCTGAAGCTTCTTCAAAACTTGGTGTAATATCATTAACTGGAGAAACAATCTTTTCTTGTGCATCAAAGTTCTCAACATTTTCAATATTTTCAGCAGCGTTTCCAGCATTAGAAACAAGGGGCAATTGTACATCCAATCCCTCCTCATCAGTGGTGTGTTCCTCATTATGCTCATCAAGCGTCACAAGTTCTAACACGGGAATCTGCTTAGGAAGCGTCCATTGAGGAATATTATCCGTGACATCTTTTGCTGTCGTACCTTCAGTAACCTTATGCATCACCTCCATGGCTGAAACTTGTTTAACCACAGGGACATATTGACTTGAAGAAGAAGCCCCTTTGTCACCGCGAGGCTGCTGTGACACATTCTTAGGACCGGCTGCCACCTTGGATTTACCTCGATTCTCTTTGTTCATGTCTGGGTGCAGCCACTTACATGTCGTTACATCGTGCCCAATAACATAGTAGTGGTGACAAAAAAAAAGGACAACGTTCATATTGTACTTCTACTTTGAATGCAAACCCCTCCCGTTCCACAAGGATTTCATCGAATATCTTCTTCGAGAGGTCAATATCCACTAAGATGCGGGCATAATGACCAAACGCCCTTTTACGAGTCGTAGCATCAATAGAAATAGGAGTACCAATGACACTAGCTATTTCCTTAAGGGTTCGTTCACGCCAATACTCCTGGGGCAGAGCGACAAGTCGAATCCATAAGGAGGCGTGAGTTTATTTCTGAGTATCATGATGAAAGTCTTTCGTCCACTGAGAAAGACGAAGCAGACCCGGTTGGAGAGAAACACTACCCGCAACCCAGATACGAGTAAGATCAGTCGGATTCTGAAAGAAAAAAACATAGAAAGCACGTCCGAGAGGGACCAACTTCCATTCATGCACCATTTTCCAAATTTTGCCTAATTTGGAAGCCAAGTTGCGCGCCATATAGGGTTTGTCGCCCTTAGACAATGTAATACGACCCCGTAAAGCATACCGGCAGTCAGCTAGGCCTTTTGTGTATTCATCTTGGCCAATTTTAATTGAGAGTGTGTCGCCCTTTAGGCAAGGAGTTGGAAGAGGAGTATCATTGACAACACTGTATGAGGTACCTCTTAACACCGTAGCAAAGGATTTGGGTAGAGGTGTTACATTCTGATCAGACACGGTAACCGCAAGCGAGGAGCACACAATACTTTGAGAGGGTGGAGCCTGAGAAAGCGCCAGTGGAGATGGAATTGGAGGGGCTAGTTTCGCCTGCCATCGAACATGGCAGACAGGGAGAGAAGAACACCACGGCTTGGAGGAATCAGTCAATAGATTTTAAGACACACGATTCTAAGTGCATCAGCGAACAAATTAAAACTTTGAGGAAAAGCTTACGTGATTGGAAAGGGAATGATTCCTTCAATTTGAAAAGCACCCAAGCAATGATAGGCCACCACAAATTTAATAAGCAGCAACCGAATGGATTTCTATGAGATATATGGAAGAAAGAATGAATTGCAGCGCCGCTAAGAGAACCCTAGCAGAGCCCAATTCTCTCAAACACAAATATTCAGTTTTTCCTTTATCATTTAAAAAGGTGTAACAAACTAGATGAGTGTATCTATATTCACTTTTTTATTATTCCAATTATACCCTTAAACAACAACTTTTTCAATAATAACGATTGTTATTGGATCCTTAAAAAAAAATTGTTGTTTGTTGGTGTCATTAAAAAAATAGGAATTTAGATTATATAATTTTTTATATTGTTAGTTTCATTGAAATAGATAATTATGTTTAGTTTGATTTGTTATAATTTGAAAGGAAAAAACATCTATATTTTTTACTTTTAATCAAAATTAAAATTTCATAAAAAAATTCCGTTCATAATTTTCAAACGTTACTACAATAAAAAGAGCGGAAAGACGGGCATGTGAGTGTCCGTCTTTTCGCTAGTTATATATAAAGAAAATACATCAATTTAGGATGACTTTTTCTCTTTTCAATTTTACCCTTCATTTAAAGTATTTTGTGTACTATTTTATCTCTTTATAATCTTATTTAAATTAATAATTAAAAAATAGTTAAATCCCATCAAAATAGAAACTACTCTACTACAATAGGTACAATATGTCCACGTGAGCTTGTCTCAGTTGGTAGGACAATGCATAATATATGCAAAGTCCGGGGTTCAAACCCCGGCCACCACAACAAAAACAAAGGTACAATATTATACCCTATAAAAAAAAATTTGTTTTAATTTTTTTTAGAGAACCTTATTTTAATCTTATTATTCATAATTATTTAATTGTTCTATCTTTCTACATACGATTAAGTGGCGCAATAGAAAGCGAACATACATACACGTTAATCTCTGTCTTCACGATAATCTATCGATACTTTATATAAAGAAAATAACATAATTTGGCTCTTTTGGACTGATTTTTTTCTCATTCCAAAATTACTCTAAACTTTCAATATAAATAACACATAGACAACAATAAATTCAAATATTGAAACAAAAGTGTAACAAATATAATATGAATATTGTCTTTTTAAATGCTACCAACAAAAGTCCCGTGACCTTAACTAGTTGGTAAGGACAATGGATTAATATATACAAGACTGAGGTTTGAACCCCGAACACCACACAAAAAATGTTACAAACAAACTAGCATTTTATCTTTTTTTGAAATAACAATATAGCATTTTTATAGCTAATTTTTTTAAGTAAGTTACCATGGATTTAGGTATATAGAATAGATTTGTTTTCCTCAAAAAAAAAAAAAAGTATAGATTTGTTTAACTAAGTTGTTAGACGGGAGTTATAAAAAACCTTGTAACACGGAGCAAATATTCTTTATTTATTTTTAACACGGATAGGGTTAGGATTTTATGTATAAGTAACAAAAACAAAATAAAAATCGTCCAATGAGAGAATTATTTAAATTGATTTCAAAATAGAAAAAAGATTCTATAAAACCTTTCCTATTTCTAAACTAACACTCCTTGATTTCTGTATACAAATAGTTACCTCAACTATTATACTCTTTTCACGTAACAAAGTTTTTGAAGAAGTTTCACGGAACATCGTTGGTTTAGCTGCTTCACTTCTTCGATTGAAATCTAAGGTACATCTTGAAATTTTCCTTTACTTTGGTTTTAAATTATAGTATATGGTTTCCTTTACTTCGATTGGAAGCAGTATTATAGTATATGGTTCAGTATTTACGACTTTATTCAGTCAAGATCTCTTTTCGTAATTTTGAGAAGAATCACAATCAAACAAAAACTAATCAAAGTTTTAAACTATGGTCGTAGAATTAGACGTCGCAATATTGAGAAGAAATATTTCCTTTGATTTTTGAATGACACCGAAAATCTTATCTCGCTATATAAATAGAGAAACTTTTCTATCAACTTTGCTGATTATGAAGTCTAACCAAGTTTCAAGAATCAGATTTTACTTTTTTGTACATTAATTTATTTTTCGTTATTATTACGATACGATGATGCTGATCAAATCCATGTTTTTGTTCTAGATGCCAAGTGTTCAGCAAAATCAATCTGACAGAGACTCGGAACCATTTGTTGAAACCGATCCAACAGGAAGATATGGAAGATACGATGAATTACTTGGAGCTGGTGCTTGTAAAAAAGTCTATAAAGCTTTTGATAATGAAGAAGCAATAGAAGTAGCATGGAATCAAGTGAAGCTCAGAAATTTCAGCAATGACCCTGCAATGATTGAAAGACTTTACTCTGAAGTGAGACTGCTTAGAAACATTACAAACAAAAACATCATTGCACTGTACAATGTTTGGAGGGATAAGGATCATAACACACTGAATTTCATCACTGAGGTTTGTACAAGTGGAAATTTAAGGGAGTATAGGAAGAAACATAAACATGTTTCTGTTAAGGCTTTGAAGAAGTGGTCTAAACAAATTTTGGAAGGGTTGAATTATTTGCATGTTCACGATCCTTGTATCATTCATAGAGACCTCAATTGCAGTAATGTTTTTGTCAATGGAAATACTGGCCAGGTAAATTTTTTTCCCTTTCTAGTTTTGATGTCAGTTTAAACTTAAGTAAATAATCTCAATTGCTGATGTAAAAGATTAACTGGTCCGTATTTTGTTACAATTAATTTATTTTTTTTTGAAGGATTGTTAAACTATTTAATTGGTGTATAGTTAAATTATTCACACTTGTTAAAAATATGTTTTTAATTTCATTCTCCATGTTTATCACAATATTTCATTATTAATATTTGTTTGTTTTGATATATATTAGGTTAAGATTGGTGACTTAGGTTTGGCAGCAATTGTGGGGAAAAACCATTCAGCACATTCAGTTCTAGGGACACCAGAATTTATGGCACCAGAGCTTTATGAAGAGAACTACACAGAAATGGTGGACATATACTCATTTGGAATGTTAGTACTGGAGATGGTGACACTAGAGATTCCTTATAGTGAATGTGACAGTGTTGCGAAAATATACAAGAAGGTGACTTCAGGTGTGAGACCACAATCCTTGAACAAGATAAGAGACGCAGAAGTGAAGACTTTCATCGAAAAGTGTCTTGCTCAACCAAGGGCTAGACCTTCTGCTGAGGAATTGCTAAAGGATCTTTTTTTTGATGATTTAGAGTACGATGAAAATGACGATGTTGATGACTAATTTATTTTGTGACTAAAAATTTGTATTTATGTTAACTAACTATATGTTGATATAGTATATATTCTTTCTTTATGATAAAATTTGATTTATCCGAATTTTTGTTGGTAAATCAATTTAGGGCAGGATTTGATAAATATGATGATGTGTTAGGCTTAACTATGATGATTGATGAAAATGCTATTCTTAATTTCTTTAGTTTTTTTGTGACAAAGTTATCTTCCGTTCTTGCTTGTATATTTATTTTATTGTATATTTGTTTTAAATATATGCAGGACTCCTCTTAGGTTACTTTTCCTTACCTCCAGTTAGTTGTTTGTTCCTTTTGCAATTTCATGCTTTTGAACACATTACAAAGCATAAACAATTTGCATATTCTCATAACACAATAATGCTTCAACTCACAAATTATTAATAATGGCAGATAGGAAACCTAATAATCAATAATAAAAACCAAAATCAGAAAATGTGATTATTTAAATTCAACAACAAAATCATGATCCACCAAATTCAACTCTTTGATGCTCTACAATTTTCTATTAGTTCCTTTGGCCTTCAATCTGTAATAACTTACTAACAGAACTTTTACTTAGTCTAATGTCCTAATTTAATATTTTTCATGAAAATGGAAAAGATAAATTTCAAATCAATGTTTTTGCACTTGCACAATACTAGCAAACAAATTATATCTCATCAACTGCATAATCGTTTCCCATATTTAGAAGGGGAAATATTTTATGAGCAATGCACATCACTTTTGAACTCCTATTTAAATTGTTGGGCATAGGGGACTTTCCTCATCCCCACTTCTGTTCTTCATCTCCTTGTCTGTTTGTCAATCAAGAAAAGTAATTAGAACAAATCTAAAAATAAAATAGTTTTATAGACTTAATTTCGGCTAAGCATAAAATTTAAAATCAGTTTATGGATATTATAATAATGAATTGTACATATTAGAAATGGATACCAAACACTGAAACTTCGAGTTATACCCCAAATTAGATATGAGTGATGGGTTTTTGTTTTTTTTGAATCAGCAAATATTATTAAACGTCATCCCTGCAAGACGCAAAGTATGGACGAAACAAGATATATATGGTGCCGCATATAGACGGTACACCATAACCACCAAACAAAGCCCCTGAAGATAACCCACCAAAACATCAACACCTGATACAGACACTTAACAGAAACAAACGCTATAAACACAGTCCATAACCACCCATCGTCACTACTCACCCCCAACGAAACACCCCTCAAAATAAAACTCTCAGACTACAACACCCTAGTCGAGCCACATTCGAAAAGCTCTTGCCCGAATGAACAAGCAACTTCCTTAACCTCTCGACCTCTGATCCACCGAAAGAGCACAAAACAAAAGCCCAAAAACCAACTTGAGTCAAAGAGCTGACTCCCGATCTCGAATCAAAAGTGATCGACCCACCAGACTTTTGAATCAAATCAGCAGGGCACCCCTCGCCCCCGGTACACCAGAGAACACCATCTCAAGTCAAACATGATTGCAGCTAGCCACCAACTCCCGATCTCGAAGCAAAATTAACCGGCCCATCGGACACCAACACACAATATGAAAGATGATAGACATGATATGCGATTAGGTGCAAACAACAAACCAGTCACAAGGAAAAGGCTCAAACACAATGGGACACGCACCCTCTAAAACCTTAAAAACCTCAACAACCCAAAGACGCCAACAAGAGCAGGTGACGACGGACATGGACCCATGAAACAGAGACTGCCTCCAAAGTAAAACACCCCAACAAACACCCACCTCTTCACCTAAACAACACCTGCCACCCCCTTAGGTAGCTCCCGTCTGCAAACCGATCCGACACCAAAAACGTGTCTAGAAAACCACGACCACCCCTCCAAACCTCACCAAGACAGCCCCACTAACCCCCACTCAAAGCCACCAACACCACCTCAATTAACGGATGCACAGTGACCCCGGAGGGAGTCTGCCACCAAATCAAGCAAAATCTGACACCACACAGCCACTGGTGCTGACAACCACAACCACCACGATCCTAACGACAACAAACGATCCGGGAGTTTGTTGAAGGAGGATTAATCATGGAAGAAATAGATGTCGTCACTCCTGCAACCGCCGGAATCGAACCACACAGATCGACACCACACCTCACCTTGTTCGCACACACATCTTTCACCACCACCGCCCACCCCATTACCACCTACACTTCAACTGAACCACCCACCAACGCCATCGAAAACAACCTCGAAAACACCCAAACCACCACAATCACCACCACCAAAACAGCTACGCTTCACCAACTGAACCACCTCAAAAGCCCACGAACCCACCACTGCAGCACGCGAGCTTCATAAGCCGGAAGAAACAGATCAACAACAGATCTACCACCGGAACAGATTAGAAAGGCAAGCAACAAAATGGATCTGAAACAGGACAAGCCCCTCCCATTACCATCATCTCCTCCATGAAACCTGTATACAAAGATCGGCGTTGCTTCGAAGCAGAAAGTAGGAGATGAGGATATCAAGCCAGAGTTGGGAAGCAGGTCAATCCTTGGATTGAGGAAACCACCTCCACCTCCGCCTAGATCTAAAGCAGCATAAGGCAGAAACAAACAAACAAAACGTGAAAGCAAAACGTGAGACCAGAAAAAACAGACAAGGGTAGCAGGACGACGCAAGGGGTGGAGGACGGTGCTGCGGAGACAAGGTCTCATCGCACCACCACCGCCGGAAGGCTACATGATGTCGGCCGGATTTTGGATAAAAGGGGAAGAAGAGTCGAAAACCTAGAGAGAGGTCAGAGGGAAATTTTAGAGAGAGAAAGTTTTGACCGTAGACTCTTTATGAGTGATGGGTTTAATATTATAACTATGGCCCTTCCTGAGAAAGTAATTTTTTTCATCAACCAATATTCGTTTTGTTAAGACAAGACAAGTTAAATCACATTTGGAAATTGATGTTCATTGCTCATATGATAGTCTAAAATTAAAACTAGCGGATTGCAAAAAATGCATTGGAACAAAAATTCAGCATGTACTACTTACAAAGTTACAATATTAATTTATCTTGGTAGATTGGATCTTCTGAGGGAAAAATTGTTAAGCAGATAATTAAACGTTTTCTAGAGATTTAATTGTTTTTATATATATATTCATATTTCTAGTTTTGTATACCGCAAACACCATTGGCCATGAAATGGCATCATATAGTACGTTCACAAGTATTTAACAAAATGGAGAGGATAATCAACAATTTAATTTGTATAATCATATTAACACCAAACCATAGCAAATATTTGTAGCTTGCAAGTTGAGGCATAACAGAAATCAAGCTTTAGGGCTAATCTAAACTTTGGCTTTCCAATTTCAAGAAAACAAGACCACCACATCCATGTACATCAACAAAATCGGACACCACTTGTGTACCATTGGGATGCCAATGTTATATAACATTGGCCAATGAAGATGTGCCACATAGCACTTCACATGCATATCTTTTCAAATCACTTGCATGTCCAGTACACTACCTCTTACTCTCTTACATATATCATAAACCACTAGTTGCTGGTCTAAAGTGAAATATATAATCCAAATGTTATATTTCGTAGGTTTTGTCCTAAAGAAACAGAAACTTGGATATCAAAAGTTTATAGGACCCATGGAAAACATAGAAAAAGTAAAAAACCCATGCTGCCAATGACCTATCAAAGTTATATATTTCAAGGAAAGACGATGAAAAGAAAATCAATTTGAAACTGCTTATAAAACCCTAGTTGTTTTGGCGGGGGAAGATGGGGAAAGAAAGGCAAATAAATTCTACATATAAGCATGCCATTGCAGCGTATGGTGTGCAACCATGATAGGAATTCCTTAAAAAATTGCCTATTGTGTTGTTAAAAAAAACCGCCATGTCATTCAGCCATGGCGCTGCCATTTTACAACACTGCTACAAACTACTTGCGATACAATGTACATTATATAAAAATCTTACACTATTAATTAGGGAATTATCATGCAAATACTTGTGAATAGATACACATTTCTAAGTTGCATTTTAAAAATAATGTAATTTCATAGAGAAGTAAATCTAAAAACAAAAATGACTTACGTTCAATAGTTCAAACTTCATCATGGAGCTTTGAGAATATTATAAAAGAAGGCATCCATGACGTGAGAAGAGTTTCCTCTTGTTGTCACTACAACTAAAAAAAGGTGGAGCCGTTATCTTTCTCAATGACGGCCTTATAAATACCATTGAGTCAATAACATCGTCATCCACTTTATAACAATTCTGCAAATTTATCTCTCTCAATTGTGTGCAATTTTCTAGCACATGCTTCACTCCCTTCTCTGTGACATTATCACAATTTTTCAGTAACAATTGAAAAATCCCATAGCAATTTTTTGTGATAACATATAGTGTTTCATCATCAACCATTGTATTTGACAAGTTCAACACCTCTAGCTTGGGTCCAAGTAGCTTCACTTTTGAACAGTAGGCTAAGCTCAAATGCATAATCTTACAACATCTCATTAGAACATGACAATTAACTTCTTCAGATACCTTCCTCACATACTTACGACAAAAGCTCAAATCAAGAAGTTGCAAATTGGGGAAAATGGAAGCAAACATTATGATGATTTCATCACATAACCATGAATTGTGAGCTAAATAAAGAGACTTTAATTGAGGGTAGACACCAAAATCCATTAAAGAATCATAATTTTCTTCACTCTTACTCCCAATACTTTCCATTTTGATCTCACTAAGTGAAGGACATTTCTTAATGAGTGAAAATAAGGCTAATTTTGTGAGCATCCGACATTCACTAAGGTTTATGGACACCAAATTACCAAGAAACGAAGACAACTCAACAACAGCCTGATCATTCAAAAAACCAAAATTTTGAAGATCTAAATGTTGGATACTTTGACACCTAGATAACAATGAAAATATTCCAGCATACCTATAGCCGGTGCAATTTTGTAGGACAAGCCTTCTCAAAGGAATACCTTCTGTTGCAATTGAGGAGAGCAACATATCTGAGATATGCGAAAACCGAAAACAAAGACAACTTAAGCCCTTCAAACTCAATAAAGAGTCAATAAAGTGTGACTTAATGTTGTCATGGCTTCCATATGACTGCCAGCTAACAGAAAGAGACCTCAAATATGGTTTCTCGCGGATGGCATAAGCAATACCATCACTAGTTATGGATGTACAGTTCAACATCACAACCTCTTCGAGAAATTCACAATTCTTACACAGGTGAAAAAGCAACGAGTCATTTATATAGTAATGGTCAGATAAATTAACCTTGCGAAGCATAGGAAGCATCTTTAACATAGCCTTTACACCATCCTCGGTAACGTCAATACGTTTAGGGTTACTGAGGTCGAGTTCTTCGAGAAAAGGGAAAGATTGGGCTATCAAAAATAGGTGATTGTTTTGGAGAAAAAGAAAGTTGGAACATGTGAGAGATGTTAAAGTTTTCAGACATCTAAATAAGGGAATGGTGGATTGGTTTGAGATTTTGAGTGATTTGAGGTTCAAATTGTTGAATGGTAAAAGGGAGATTTCAAATAGAAGCGAGTCGAGGTTACCATTGAAGCACATTAGGTCGAGTGAGGTGAGTTTGGTGAACCTCTGGAAGAGGTGAACGAGGAAAGTGTAAGTTGAATCATATATAGTAAGTGAGAATCGGATACTGTTGGTGATGGAGAGGAACTGCTTCGAGACGAGGGAGAGAGACTCCAAACTGCGGTGGTCGGTGTTGAGGAATTTGATGATACACTCCCAACAGTCATCAGGTAAACGTAAATCTTTTGCTGCAATTATTTTTGTGGAAGAAGAAAACGATTGTTTTTGTGAAGAATTGAGAGAGGTTCTTCGTTTCCTTTTCGTATTGAGGACAACCGCAAATGATAAGGTTGCCGCGATTACAACGATTAAAGGAACAAAACTTCTGTTCATATTGATATGTGTATATTCCAATGAATGATAGTGGGTGCCACGATTTGTGATGGATGGTATTCGATGATTGAGGGTTTAGATTAAAAGTGAAACCAGTGCAATCTTGCGATATTTTTTTTTTTTTTTGTCAAGCGCCCGTTACGGATTAAAATAAAAGTGATTTTTTCATAAAATAATTTAGAGATTATATTTTAGAGACTTTGAGCCCGTTTGTTATAGCTTTTTTAAGGAAAAAATCATTTTTTTTAAACAAATAATCACTTTTAAGAGTTTTGCATCTGTTTGTTACAGATTTTAAAAAAAATCAGAATCTAAAGAAAATCTAAAAACAGTTTCAAATGAGAAGCTGTTAAGAGCAACTTCTAAAAAAATAGATTTTATTTAGAGGAGAGAGAAAATATGATTTAAAAGATTAAACGAATTTTGTAACAAAAAATTCCTTTTATATAGTTGTATCCAAACAAACTAGATTATTTGTTTAAAAAAAGTGATTTTTGTTACGGCAAACAAACGTAAAATAGATTCTGATTTTTCATAAAATCTCTAAAATATAATCTCTAAATTATTTTATGTCAAAATCACTTTTATTTTAATCCGTAACAAACAGGCCATTTATGAAAAATTAGAATCTATTTTGCGTTTGTTTACCATGATAAAAATTATTTTTTTAAGCAAATAATTTAATTTGTTTGGATACAACTATATAAAATGGATTTTTTGTTACAAAATTAGTTTAATCTTTTAAACCCCTATTTTCTCTCTCCTCTAAAAAAATTCAATTTTTTGAGAAGCTGCTCTTAACAACTTCTCATTTGAAGTTGATTTTAGATTATTTTTGGATTTTGATTTTTTTAAAAACTGTAACAAACAGATGCAAAACTCTTAAAAGTGATTATTTTTTCAAAAAAAACTAATTTTTTCCTAAAAAAGCTATATCAAACGGGCTCTAAAAGTGATTTTTTTTTCTCTTTCTCAAAAGGTTAAGGCTTTTTTTACGGATTAAAATAAGTGATTTTGAAATAAAATAATTTAGAGATTATATTTTAGAGATTTTATGAAAAATCAGGTATGTTTGTTACAGACTAAAATAAAAGTGATTTTGACATAAAATAATTTAGAGATTATATTTTGAAGATTTTATGAAAAATCAGAATCTATTTTGCGTTTGTTTATCGTAATAAAAATCACTTCTTTTAAACAAATAATCTAGTTTGTTTGGATAGAACTATATAAAAGGGATTTTTTGTCACAAAATTAGTTCAATCTTTTAAATCATATTTTTTCTCTTCTCTAAAACAAATATATTTTTTGAGAAGCTGCTCGTCACAACTTCTCATTTGAAGTTGTTTTTAGATTTCTTTAAAAAGCTGTAACAAATGGATGCAATACTCTTAAAAGTTATTTTTTTTAAAACTATAACAAACAGGCTCTAAAAGTGATTTTGTATTGTAGTTCAAACCATGTTTCATTTTTATCTCTTTTAGTATCAAGACGGACTCTAACCTTCTTTTCTTTCCGCTCTTATTCATAATGAACGATAAAATAGTAAAAAACAATAAAGTTAGTGGTAAAATTGGAAGTAATTTTGTTACATCAGAACAAAATTTTTTGTTGCATCAAAACACAATTTTTCGTATATTTGATCCTAGTGTTGTGGATTGTTCCGATTTAAATGTTATCTAACTAATTTTTTAATTATAATTTAAATAAAATGATAAAACAGTTTAAATGAAGGGTAACGATGAAAGAAAAAGTCCAACTCAAAAAGGATTTAAATGTTATCTAACTAATTTTTTAATTATAATTTAAATAAAATGATTTAACTAGTGTTGTGGATTGTTCCGATTTAAATGTTTCTTCCTATTTCTAAGATAATAAGTTAGATGTTTTTATAGAGGCGGTTACATGTTTTATTAAATTAATTTTTTTTAATAAGTTTTTTATTGAATTAACTTGTTATTTTAAAAGTAAGCGGATGATAAAATTGACCAACAAAACTTCAGCCCCAAAAAAAAAAATGATGTATTTTCTTTATATATTGGTATAGATTCTATACCAATATATACAAGGAATACATTCACATTTATCCTTCATTTAAACCATTTTATCATATATACCAATAGTTAGTTTTTTGTAGCGGATTTGTATATAGGTTGGTTGTCTAAGGGGTTCTGTTCTTAGTCTTCCTCTTGTTCGGATGTGCTTGGGTGTTCTTGATAAGAGTGTAGTTGGTTTCCTGAGTGTTTGTTTTAGCTTTCGCTCTTGTTTTACTATGGGAGGGATTATTTGATTTTGTCATCCTTGACTCGAGTACTTCTTGTACTCAATTATATATATATTGGAAAAGAAGCTAACAAAAAGAAAAGAATAAAAAATAGCTAAAAACTAGTCTTTGTGATACATCCCTCATCAGGCATCAGCATGCAGCAACAGAAGCAAACCCTCTGGTGGCTCCAAAAACTCATGCCAAATCTCAAAACTTGCAGCTTCTTGTTTAGCCATAAAATCAGAGGACGAATTCGCCTCCTTCACAAAATGCTTTAACTGGACGCTCCAGCTCCTTTGCAATAAATCATGTACATTACAGATAATTGTCGCATAATGATGCCAAGGATTCACCATGGTTGAAACTAACTAAATAGCCAGAGTCGAGTAGCAAATCACATCCCTATATCCTCTTTCCCAAGCTTCTTTAAAATTATACTACAGAGCTAACAACTCTACATGTTTGATTGTGGAAATACCAACATTCCAGTAAACCTATATAGCCAATTGCCATCATTCCTACGCAGAATGCCACCAAAACCAGATATTTTGGGATTTACAAAACTACTGCCATCAACATTTAAGACAACAACCATATACTCCTCCGGATGCCAAGTCACATAACGACATCCTATATCCGTGGATAAGGCCGAAGAGAAAACATAACGAAGAAGTGTTGCTAAATTTGAAATTTTTACCTTAAGAAGAAAATAGAAATTATCTCATTCTCCATACAAAGTGAATTTCGTGCGCACCAAATCCACCGATGGGAAGCAGAGAACAAATGATTATTTGCGCTAAACTCACCTTGTTAGAGCCAGTAACCATAAAATTCTTCAAATAGAAGTTAATATTGTAAAACCCGAGTTTTATATATGTTTGTACTTCTCCTTTTTTATTTATATATGATATACTTTCCATTAAAAAAAAGGAATACATTTATTTGATTGAACCTTTTTCTTCCATTTTTATCTTTTATTTAAACTATTTTACCATTTCTATAGTATTATTTAAATTATCAATAAAAAAATTTAGTTAAAATCCATTAAAATAAGAACAAACCACAAAAATAGGAGGAACAATATATTTTTTTAAGGAAGAATAGGAACAATATTGAACACTTAAAAAAAAAGATATTTACCTTATAATAACATTTCTCTTTGGTGGCACATCTTTTATTCCATTTTACCATTCACTTAATTATTTTTTACGATTATAACATAAACAATAACATTGTCCCTACCAACTGAGCTAAGCTTACAAGGACGTATGTATGGTGTATAATTGATAGTGCAAATATTCTTCTTAGATCACAATATTAGTAGAAGTGATCGAGTATTCAGTCAAGGGAAATGCTAATGTACTTGAAGCTAAAGTGGAACATGCAAGCTTGAGCATATCGATTCAACAAATGAACGAAGGTAACGTTTATGGCTAATAATAGCGGAAAGACGGACACACTAGTGTTCGTCTTGACTCTAGTAGATAAATTTTTTTTTAAGTGAGAGGATGTGCTCCATTTCATTGCAAGGAATATCTTGAGTATTTATGATCATTCACAAATATATTTACATTTATCTCCTTTCAAGACTTGTATTTTTATTACTAGAACCAACTTTTTGGAGTTAAAAATATATTAATTTTGTTTCTTATTGGTGCTAAATATAAAATTTTATTTGAAACACCGACAGACACTAATTTTGGGTGCCTCTTTTAGCTGATAATCGAATAATTATTCACCACATGGGGAAAGATTAGCTAGCTCATGTGACTTTTTGGCATGTGTACGGTGTACCAAAACATCGTGAAAGTAATAGGATATTAAGTTTTATTTTCACAAGTTTGTATTCAAGGTTAGTTTGCAATTGAAAGTAAATAAAAACTTTAGTTCATAATGATAACTGACGATTAGGATTGTCTTAATTCCCTTTATGTTTCTGGTTAGTAATTCTATGTTCTAAATAATAACAATCGAGTTTTTATGTCTATGATAATTTAACAAAATAGACCTAGACCTATTTCGTAATTCAAGGTCTCATTTTTCTAATACATCACCCTAATGTCTTAGGCGAAAACTAGCATTTGTAAAATAATGGAATACTTGTATTTCTCATCCATCTAAATAGAATATATACAACTATTGTGTAACGTTTGGTCAACTATTTAATTATGATAGAAACATAATTACCCGAAAATAATTATAGCTAATTATGATAAAATACTCCATTCTATCAGCATTATCAAAAGTTTTTAATAAATATTAAACTATTAGTCACACTGATTAATTTCATATGTCTAGATCAATTAAACAGAGAACAATATATTTAGTTCAAGTTACAAAATCTAGTTTTAATAGTGGATTGTCACCATGATGAAGATAATATGGAGATTGATTAAATCAGTGACACAGGTTGGTTTTGAAGTAGAGAAGTAGGAATCGGTGTTGACTCTGCATTAGATTCAGAAGAATCAGACATAGTGTCGATACTTTAGGTCAACGACGAGAGACTATAGAATATCTTCTGATACCATATTAGAAAGGAAAAAACAATATTCTCATTGAGAAATTGCTTGAAATAATGAAATTACATAGGGTGGTGTTTATATAGTATAAACATAGTTGACAAAACGAGTGCAAGTCTACCAAATTAACTCTAATAAAACTATTAATGTGTATAGCTATGAGTTAATCTCCTAACAGCTCTAGGCGCCCAAACGTGCAGCGCTAGGTGCCAATCCCAACAACAAGTTGTCCATAAAAAACGACAATCATACAAAAATACCCTCAAAACTAAGCATTGCTTTGGAACCGGATTATCAATTCTAACATATTACCAAGTCTCAAATCTATCATAAGCCATTTTTTACTCAAATCCTTCATTTTCCATACTTTGTAGTAATCCAACAAAAACACATTAACAATGGAAACAACGACACCAATTCAGCACGTAAAAAGTCGTACAATTCAGAATTTATAATAAGTAAGTTTGAAATAACTTATATTATTTTTGAGTATGTTTTCAAAAAATTCGTTTTTAGAAATATAAAAGAATCCTCGTAAAAATAGCTTAGTTGGTAGAAAAGTACATAGATAGTTACATGTAGGGATCGAAGTTCGAATGCCAAATACTTCTCTTATTCGATCTATCCACTATTTTACTTGAAAAATAAAATAAAGATAAGGGATAAATAAATTTTTTTTTTGAGGAAGGGGGATAAATATTTTGATGTTGCACGCAAAAATTTGATAAATAAAACATGTGTACGCAATGACATGCTATTAATCATTGAAGCGTCATTTTATCACTAAGTTTCCAATTTTGACAGTTCCATCCTCGGGTTTAATTTAATTTCAAAAAGCAAATTATGGAGGGATTTGTTACCAACTCAAGATCAACAATATAAGGGTAGAAGGAATAATAGCCCAAACCGAGTTCATTAAGAAAACCATTAATCCTTACACAAAGTGCAAAATCATTTTCATTACAAATTTGGATACGCAAAAGGAATGAGTAGATCACAAAATATGAAGCTTCCCCAAAACACTTAGACCGACTTTTCCCTCCACAATTTATTTCTGATGATGGCAAAGCTATGAACCATAAAAAATTGAATTTTTTTAAGGAGACCCCCTAAATTAAATGATTATAATATATTTTTGTGATAAATTGATTGTTTAAGTCAAAAAGTATCTACACCATGATTCTATTAAATGTTGTTGGGTCTAAATTCACCTCTCTCAAAACCAAAGTTCG
>Ga0315914_1000418_pt1 | contig 51906 bp, 26 predicted proteins | sample MpolenodulesMG_FD_203920 | JGI IMG/M metagenome (GOLD analysis project Ga0315914, IMG submission 203920) | Medicago polymorpha root nodule microbial communities from Los Angeles, California, United States - elongated nodules | ecosystem: Host-associated > Plants > Roots > Nodule | place: USA...
CGTTTTCTTGTTTTCTTTTTATTTTTTTACCAAATTAATATTTTGTAATCGTTTCTTTATTTTTCTAGTATTTTTTGGTTCCTTATTTTAAAATAGGGGGCAAAATCCTGAAAAACGTAAAATAGAGAGGGTAAAATTCCCAGTTTTAAAATAAGGGGGGTAAAATCCAGATTCAATCAAAATAGAGGGGGTAAAATTCCGAGTTTTAAAATAGGGGGGCAAAAATCCAAATTCAATCAAAATAGGGGGTAAAACTGCATTTAAGCCAAAAAACAAATTACAGGATATATATTATATAATATTAGTTTGATTGATATATCAAATGGGGATGTAGCTCAAATGGTAGAGCGCTCGCTTTGCATGCGAGAGGTACAGGGTTCGATCCCCTGCATCTCCAATATAGATTCTTTTCACTGACTTTAGTCAATTTTTTTGAAATAATCGTTCTCTATCACCTACCCTCCATGTGATTTGAAAGTCCACATATCAATATGGCATTAGTTTTTTAAAGTTTCTATATATATACTTGCCACCAACTAGAACATATATTCTCTTTCACAGTTTTTGGACCATCAAAATAGGACCATATGGCTTTCAATGTCCATCATACACTGTTTTTGCTCTCTCTGTTTAGCCTAGCTCTCCTTGTATCCATGCACCCAGCAAGAGCACAAAAGTCAAATAATTGTAATTTGTTCTTTGGAAGCTGGGTGATTGACTCTTCATATCCTCTCTATGATCCTTCAAGCTGTCCCTTCGTTGAAGCTCAGTTTGATTGCCAAAAATTTGGAAGACCTGATAATCAGTATCTTAAATACTCTTGGAAGCCTGATTCATGTGCCTTACCCAGGTACTGATAATCATTTGACTTCATTTCAAATAATTTATATAAATATCTTTTTGTTTATTTTTTTTGTGTGAAGGGAAACATCTTTTTTGTTTATTAAAATTGTTTGATAAATGTATGATTTTTGTCAACTATTTTCAATGTAACTTTTGACACCAAAACCACTTCTTTCTAATGAGTAGATACCAAAAAATTCATAATGTAATTAATATTATTAAGAACATGTTTAAGTCTATGCATCCCATATATACTGTTCGATCTTACTTAAAAATTAACAATTAACATTTACGTACGTATTAAAAAGACATGTTTAAGTCTAGGTAACAATAACAATTAACATTTTGTAAATGTAACTGGTGTGCTAAATTTCTTCTCCTAATGTATTGTACAAATGTAATGAGTAATTATTTTTGTGGTGTAGGTTCAATGGAGAGGATTTCTTGAATAGGTGGAAGGATAAGAAGATAATGTTTGTGGGTGATTCATTGAGTCTAAACATGTGGGAATCATTGTCTTGTATGATTCATGCGTCGGTTCCGAATGTCACTACAAGCTTTTCTAGGAAAGAACCAATCTCTACTGTCTTCTTCCGGGTAATAGTTGTTCTTGTTTACTGTCTTAGTGAGTGAATGTATATATTATTACCATGTGTGTCATCATTTTGTTTGTTTCTTTTGCGGGTTCTTTCCCTCTGTTACTAAAAGTAGTTATATTAAAAGTTGTCATCAGGGGGATCCACCCTATACTTAAGGGGTGCATTTAGTTTGGACCAATGAATGTTTGGGTCCAACCTGGACCGATTTTTCTTCTTCTTCATTTTTCTTTCCCCTCAAAATATTAAACTAGATACCAATGATAGCTTTTATTTTCCATTAAACTGCGACTTTATTCATTCATGATAAATTTGCAGATTAATCTTCACAAACGCCATTTTCCATTAATTTTGTTATTTTTAGTAGGTTTACTAGCTACAACAACCCCAAGTAGACCCATCTTCTTCTCCAAAGCATAGTTAAGAAATATACTTTCTTCTTGGTTAATAATTGTTTCTTTTGCTTTATTAACTAAAAAATAAAATATTTCTTCATTGCTTAATGGTAAAAGCATGAACATAAACATAAATATAACCCAGAATAAAAACAAGAAGAAAGTATTGAAGCATGAACATCAATTTGAGACATAGCTGCCATTGTTTGATGTTTCCCTCAACCCATGAAGGAAGGATCTATGCAATCCAACAATGTTGAAACTTTTGATATTTAATCCAATAATAAAGAGATTAAAAGGAAGGGGGACTAAATCAGTGGAGTGGTTGTTGTAAAAAAAAAACATAAAAGAATGAAGGAAAGGAGGAGATTGAGTTTGAGACTAAGTTGGCGAAAGAGATAGAAATGAAGATTGAGTGAAAAGGAACCGAGGGAGGGAGAGAGAGCATGTGCATGCCAGCGAGAGGATGGAAGAGTGAGAGAGTAATTCTGTGCGGTTGGACTATTATAAAATTTGTGTCTTATTTGATCGATGCTTGAAAAAAATTGGTCTAAGTTGGACCCAAACTTTCACCGGTCCAAATTAAAATTACCCATACTTAAGTCTGGCTATAGCCACACATGATTATTACCCAAATTTTATTTTTTATTACGCCTCAACATATTGATTATATACTATATAAATAATGCTAATGTGCACGACAAAAAAAAATCATGCAAATCACACGAATCCTTATAAGAGTGAGATTTCCATTGATTTACTGTGTTTTATTTCTCATTTGCCCAACAATACTTATGACCATCTTTCCACTACTCTAGTGCCTTCTATTGACTGTGCTTACCAACCTCCATATACCTTTGCTTGGTTTTGATATTCACTTCATCTTCTTTTATTTTTCTTTGGTTTGAAGGGAAATGACCAAGGCAAAGAAATACAATTCACTTACGGTTCTTTAAATATGTTATTTTACAAATTTCTAAGTCAAAATGTCTTTGCTTTAATGCAATACAGCTACACTAAAAAGAACTACACATTTATGAGAGATTAAGCGCATATACAAGGCAGTCGTGCATTTTCGTACACCCTGATGTCGTGCTATATAGCACTACTGCAATTCAGCAAAGATATTAAGCTTGATATTGAGTTACTCCATCATTTTCCTCTTTAAATAAAACGAAATAAAGCATATTTATTGACCTATTGGCCTCTTTCAAAGTAGAAGTCACATGTTCTTTTTAAAAGTCTTAAAACAAAATAAGCTTTTAAAGAAGCTAATAGATTGGGCCATAATTTACTTTAGCAATTTAATTTATTCAAATTATTGTCATAGAGGACTCAAAAACTAACTACTTATTTCAGCTGAACATTTTTACGTTATGAATTTGCTCGTACAACATATATTTTTTATCTTCAAATTCTTATTTTAAAAATTTAAAACATATCAATTAATCATTAATTTATTATAACAGGCGGGTTAATTCGTCTCTTGTATGAAAATATGAGACTACTTTGGGTTGATTTTTTTATGAGAAATTAGATTGAGTCGCAAGAAAATTACAAAGAACTAAATTAAATTTTCACTCTTACTTTTATCCATAGGGTGGTTAATAGAGAGCTATCCATATCCGTGGATATCCGACCATTTCTATCCCTACTATAATAATATCAATGATATTATTATTATTATTATTTGAAATTTAATAAATCTAAACCACCCAAAATGAAACTGTGGTAGTGATACTTGGTGATATTTCGCAGGACTATGGAGTAACCATACAACTATACCGTACACCATATTTGGTGGACATAATTCAAGAAGATGTTGGTAGAGTGCTTACGCTGGACTCTATAAAAGCTGGTAAAGCATGGGTAGACATGGACATGTTGATCTTCAACTCATGGCATTGGTGGATCCACACTGGAGATTTACGAGGGTATGTTTTATTCTACAATAATATTATTTATTATGTAGTACCACAATTGAATGTTTATTTGAATTGAGGTGAATTTGAGGAAACTACAATTTTATTAAAATTATAAATTGTAAGTAAATTTTAACAAAATTAGAGTGACACATTATGATTTTGTCAAACTTACTGTTGATCTGAACATCCGAACATGCTTTACATGTAACAAAGTGATGAATGTGTTATTTGGCTTGCTGCATTCAGGTGGGATTTTATCAGAGATGGTTCTAATTTAGTGAGGGACATGGACCGTTTGGATGCATTTTATAAGGGCTTGACCACTTGGGCTGGTTGGGTTGATGCAAATGTTGACCCTACTAAAACTAAACTCTTCTTTCAAGGAATTTCCCCTACTCATAATAAGTAAGTAACTCCTAGTTATATGCTCATTTATACCAATAATTTTTATTAGAGTGAAGATCAAGTTTTCTTCATAGTCGTTTATCATTTACATGAGATTTCTCCTTGAATCCAGAGGGCAAGATTGGAATGAACAAAAGAAGACATGTAGCGGGGAAGTTGAACCATTACCCGGAACAACATATCCGGCCCCTCTACCTCCTGCAAATGATGTAGTGAACAAAGTGTTAAAGAACATGAAGAAACAGGTTTATCTACTTGACATAACACTTCTGTCGCAACTAAGAAAAGATGGACATCCTTCTATCTATACTAAGGATCCAACTAGCATTGATTGTAGTCATTGGTGCCTACCAGGACTACCTGATACTTGGAACATACTCCTAAATGCAGCTCTAGTCATGTGAAATTAGAGTATTGTGATTTGTGAGTAAATGCTACTAACTGAGGAATGGGGTGTTGAATTCAATTGTAATATATGTCATTCTTGATTTAATAGATCACAAAAAGAAAATATTTAAAAAAGAAAATGCTAATGCATAGTAAATTTAATTACTATATATTGGCAATGTATTTTTCGTAAATGTTTTTAAGAGGCAAAATTACTTTTTACTAAAAAAAATTGAGTTTTTTTTTTTTTTTTAGATAGACGAGATGGCAAAGTCATCATAAACTCACACAACAAAGTGGAGGTATCGGGGTTCGAACCCCGGTCATGACGTCTGACATAACAATTTCAGCATTTTTGTCTGTTGAGCTAGGACTTATGGGACAAAATTGAGTTATTTTTGAAGGTGAGAAAAACACAAGGGGGGGAGGAGGGTTGAATTGTGTTAGCTTTTTTTTTTTTCCTTCGTTTTCTCCTACTGAAGTCGCTAATCGAAAGCAGATAGAATTCAGCTTCTGATGTGATAATCAGAATCTAAATGCAGCGGCTAAAAACAGAGAGAGAGAAGAAAGACACAAAACAATTATACAAGTTCCTTCCACAAACCAGAAGTAGTCATGCCCCCTTGCACTTCCAATGAGAGTTCACTAAAAATGGAATATCTGATTACAACTGCTCACTGCTACAACTAGCAAGAGACTTCAAATTACTCAAGCACGACTGCAAGAGATTTCCTATGCTCAAGAACACAACCAAGAGACTTCCTATGCTCAAGCACAACAGCAAGAAACTTCTATTCAAACAGAATTACAAGGAAATTTGTTTGAGGTTGAACACTTGATATACAATCAGTGGTGTTCACAATGCAAATCAGATACAGACTCTAGAATTTCTAAGATATGAACTTTGATAAGAAATTCTAAGTAAACTTTTGATGTGAAACAATTTCAGCAGAGTTTTGACACCTGTAGAATTGTTGTATGAGTCTTGAGTTTCCAAACAGCAGGCCTTCACTCCTTTATATAGAGGTGTGAAAGATACGTTGGAAATTGCCAGCACATCAAATAAAGTCGTTTGAAGCTTGATCAAATCATCAATGATCTGTTGCCTGATTTGGTTATTGTCCTATGAAGGATCAATTTCAAATCCATTCCAAGTCTGGAGGAACAAAGTTGCAGGCACATCTGTTGTTCTTGTACTAGCAGACACAAAAACAGAGTAGTGGAGATAGTGGTTGTACACTTCGTACAAATGTCCTTTTTCAACGCTCTCAACTGAATAAGCATCAAATGCCTTCAAATTCATTTGAAATAGTCGTTGTTTTATTCTCCTAATCTTCTGCAATGATAGGCGTGATTTAATCATCATCTGAACAACATTTGAAGTTCTTCAGTCCTCCAGCTTCTGATGATCTTCAAAACTTCTGATGACGTCAACTTATGGTGAACTGCTTCCGAAGAGGTGCTTCTGATGACGTCAGCTTCTTCAGAACCGCTTGTCTTTAGAACCTCTTTCTTCAAATGCTTCAAGCTTCCTTCTTGTTGATTCCATTGCTCTCATTTGTTCTATCAAAACCTATGCTTCAAAGAGACACTAAATTTTTGTCTATGGTCCTGCATACTTGAACAAATATTAACATATTCAATTGACACTTTTAATACTTTGTTGTCATCAAAACTCAAAAAAAAAGAGGGTAATTAATGTTGGTCAAGTATTTTGCATATATGCATGCTCTCATTGCAACAGCTATTATTTCATGACCGTTGTATATTTCAAAGCAGAAATGTTGAAACGCACGACAACATTTGTCGTCATATTTGCACGAACAAGTGTATACTTGTTATTTAGTTCTTTATCTTAATTTTAATTTGACACAAAATGACAAACGTTGCCTCTCCTGTATATATCTTTTGAGAAATCACAAAAATACATGATTGGGCGGTGCTTCTCCAAAGCCACTGTTGTTAGTGTCTTGTCTCGCCAATGTTATGTAAAACGGTGGATCATACATCCTCTTTCTTTAGTAACATGGTTTTTTAATATATATTTTATACAAAAGCATCTATAAACCGGCAAGAAATCCATTACTAAAATAAATTGCATGCTTTTGAACATGTCCAGGGCCAACTGCTTCCCTATCAAAGGGGTAGCTATGGCTACCCCATAGTAAAAAAAAAAAAATTGAATAAGTAGATATATTTTTATATTAAGCTACCCCTAATAATATATATTTGGCTACCCCAGGTTTGATTTTAAATGGAATTTTTCTAATTTCACTTACTTTTCAATCGAATTCCAGATTATTTGTGCTTGCCTTTTAGGAACCCGAAGGTGAACACCAAAAAAATATACATTTTTTGATTGATTGACAATGAAAATATGACAACAACAACAATCACTTCCTCCCAAAAAAAAAACTATCACCGTTGGTCCAAACAGATTTAGCGGCACTTTATTATCGTAAAAGCAAACCCTTTATTAACATTTTGCTTCTGTTTTCTATAACTAAAAAATAAGTAACTAGTAAATCATAACCTTTTATAATCCGTTCTTGTTACATTAAACATATTCTACAAAAGGAACCTATTTGACCTTTTTTTTTAATATTTATTTGTGATGAATATTTGTCTTGTATTTTGTTTAAAGAAATTGTAAAGAGTATTTGTCTTGTGTTATTTTTATCTCTTGTTTTTCTTTTTATGTATCAATAACAATATTTTTTTAGTTTTATTTTTTAATATTTATTAATGAATATATATATCATGTTTTTGTATATATCATTGAAAAATATTTATCCCTTGTTTTTTATGTATCTGTTGCTAGTATTTGTCTTTTATTATATATATATATTTATCTGTTATAAGTATGTGTCCCATGTTTTTTTATCTATCAAAGATAAATGTGTCCCGTGCTTTTTAATATTTAATAGCGAAAAATATTTGTCGTGTTTTTTTTAATATTTATTGGCAATAAACATTTGTCTCATGAATAATGAATTAGTGAAATATATTGTTTATAATTGATTATTAACTGGAGTAACTTATCTCAGAATCATTTCTGGATTCAATGTATCCTAACTTGTTTTATTTTGAACAAGTGGTTTTAGTGATTGATTTTCAAAGAAGCATTAGTTGATGATTTATAATCTAAATATTTTTGAATATTGAGATTTTAATACCCAACCATGACCCGGTCCATACAAGCATTAGTTGATTGATACATTCTCGGGGTTTCAAGGCATTATGTTAAAAAAAGAGAGGGTTTCAACGCATTAATTAGGGTTAGGGCTGTCGTTTTTAGGATTTCAACTTATGTCAACGCATTGATTGATACATTCTCCAGAAAAGATGGATGATTCAACTTCACCCATAAATGCTTTTCGTAATACCTTATATAAACTGAATTTGCGTGATTCTCGAGAGGCCTTCGGCATATATCTGGATGTAGTACGTGATTTCCGGTTCCTACCCAATAAAGAATCGATGCCTCAAAACTTCCTAGCTGGGAGAACTAGGTTGAACCTAGCTAGTCATTTCGAAGATTAAAATTAATATCAAAATAACAATTGACTCTACTCCTTTGAGTACTATCGTTTGTCAGTTTCAATTTGCGGCCATTAAAGAGGTGCCACACGGATTTAAAGGAATGCGTGTCTTTGAGCATGGGGATGGGGATTCATTCCATGAATTTACGCGTCATGGTGTACTTGTAGATGGAAACTGTTACTGACATAAAAAAGAGGGGTCAAAATAAAATTTCAAATTAACCTCATAAGGTATGTTATGATTATTTAGTTTTTTCTTTTTCAAATTCAATTTTACGGCGAATTTCAAATTTATTTATTTTATGTGTTAATAATAATTAATATAAAACATACCTATATATGGTAAGCTTATCTAACCCAAATAAATAAATAAATTTTTTTTGACAAATAAATAAATTTTTTTATGTGTAAATATTCATATAAATATTAATCATGAGTTAAATAATGATGCCTAGGTTATTGATAAAATATGTTTTTTGACGTTTATAAAATATATTTATTTTATTTTATTTCAATCATTTTAATTGGCTTCCTTAAACCCTGGGATTTCTGGTATTTACCTTCATATATACTCATTTGAATGTGGTGGGCAAAGCTTGACGAAATACGAAGGGTAATAAATAATTTCAAACTATCAGGAAAAATGATTATTGTTTATGTTCCCGAGTTTGGTATTAAAGAATACTATGTAGCTTGCACTTACGAAAAAGTTTATGTCCCTTCGAGTGTCCATGTTCAACTTGGATTCACTGTAATTGGTGTTTATTATTGGGTCACTGTTGTTTGTGATTTTATTGGTAAGGATATAGAAGATATTAATAATATTTTGGATAATCGTTTTCCCTTTTAAAGTTAAGAAATTATTTCAAAGTTTACGTAAGCCTATTGTGTGTGTAACTTTTTTTAACTTAATACCTTACACATCAAAGTTATAATTTGTTTATTTTTTAACTTCTATAATTTTATGCACACTCGCAGTTTAAGTTTGTTAATTTTTTTTGCCACAATAATAATGTGTTTCAAGGCTTTTGCCGACTTCTGTAATTTTGCTACTATCTTTCCATAATTACAACTATATTATGTAATCAAACATGTGTAATAACGTTATTAAATATGACACAAATCATTGTTTAAATCCAATATACAGACCTTACTGAAAATTATGTTTTATTACATAATTTATTTATTGTAGATGAATGTTTTTTATATTAATCAAACAAATATAATAACTTTATTAAATATGACACAAATCATTGTTTAAATCTAATATGCAAACCTTACTGACAATTATGTTTTATTACATAAGTTTTTTTAGGGACATTATTTATTTATTGTAGATGAATGTTTTTTTTCTTCCTTTTATAAAATAGTTATGGTTCTTGTTTTTGTTTTGTTGCAAAAAGTTATTTTCTACAATATTATTCTTTCAATAATATTTGTAGAGTTCAATGTAACTCTTAAATGATCTATAATCGTAGCTCATAAACATTGTTTAATCAAAAAAGTGTAATAACTTTATTCAATGCAATGTAATCATTTTAAGTTAATTTGAGACTTGTCAAAGATCTGAATGCTACTTTGCCTCTATGGTTGATTGTTGAAACCTTACTAACAATTATGTTCTATTACATAATTGATTTAAAATAGTTAAATATTTGATTTTCAATTAAAAGAACTTAAACATCATTATTATTTAAAACTAAAGATTATTGTAATCTAAAAACTAATGAGACCGGTGTACATACTTATATTTCTTTTTTATTTGAATATATATTTATTTAAAAATGTTATTTTTTTTATTTAATGGTAATAACTGTAAAATATTTATACTATAAACTTTATTTTCTAAAAATGCATCACAAATAAATGTTTTCAACTAATAAATGTAATGATTCCTTTAAAAACAATACAAAATAAGTGTAATGATCAGTTTCATACAAAGGATATAGCTTAGAGATACAAATGATATCTATGTAAGCTTCATATTTTTTTTAATGGAAAATGCCCAATATCATGAAACAAAACTTAAGAATATGTTGTCATGGTTTATGCCAAAAGTTATTTGTTCTTCATAGAATTGTAAATGGAATTTATGTTTGTTCGTGTTGTTTTATGGAAATTCCTTTCATGGTAAATAACATCTTTCTTTTTTAGAAATTCGTAACAAATAATATGTTCACACACATAATTTTTAAAAGTTAAAACAACAAAGAAAATAATTTTTATTTTCATTTTACAACATGTTACTTTTGTGCTACAAACTTATCCTTTGATGTCATTACAATTTAGTTGCAAACCAACACAAATTTGCTATTTTGCTTCCTCCTCCGTTTATTTTCTTTTTTTTCCTTACTTTCTTCCTTTATGTATTTTACCAATGCAGTGTATGAATATGAGAAGTATAATTTTATTTTTTATTTTTTTATAAGTTATGTTTTACAATTTTTTTTTAAGACGCTATGAACAACTACATCAATTTTATATATACAATCATTCAAAGGTAGTTACCTATTTTCTATTTTACATATATGTCCTAGCCCATTATTAGCTTGGTGTATATCGTACGTCCTAGCATAAGTCTTCTTGATTGGTGGCCTATCTATTACTAACATATCTCATTATGTATATTTTAGGCTTTGTCCAATATTCTCTCACAATTTATTCTCTGTATTGTATTTTTATGATTAGACTCTTTTTTCTAGCACTTAAATCTCATGCATATTTTGGCAAAATTGGTATGGAAACTCAAGTAATTTTCAAGGAAATCAAAGTTTTCTAATTCAAAAATACAAGAAACTAACTTCAAAGACACTTATATAACGCTATGGAAAGTCATACGAGGTTACCTCAAATATTTATGAAAGGATGAGGCACTAGTTTGATGTTGAATGTCTTCTCCTTGAGAGAATAAATATCTGCAATTCCTTTGCTTTTCCTATTTCATATATGTTTTTCTCCATTCATATAGTTGCAATTGTTGCATTTATCCGATTGATATGTTTTTCATATTATCAGAGTGATGTAGAGCTATTTTTTTTTTGTGTGCCGGTGTGTAGAAGCATTATTTGCTTGAGTACTTAGGAAGTTACTAGATAAAGTAAACCTTCCGGGTGCAATACAATTTTTAAAAAAATAGTGAGGGATTACATGGTTGCCTAAATTAATCATATGTTAGAATGATTTGGATTCTTATTCTAAAATGTAGTCATGTAGAGCATTTGCGATACGGTTATCTTAAAGTAGCACGTTGAACATATTACTTCAATTCTCATAATTTTCCAATCAGGAAAATATGAAAGAAAACGTAAACAAATATATCCAATGTATGCAGTGCTAAATCGAATGGAAAGGGATGCTTTGATTTCACTGACGCTACAATTTGATCCAAAATCATAAAAATAGAGCAACAAAAACTACAATTAAGCCTATAAAATATTGATGCATCAATATTTTCTCCAAAGTCGGGTTTCCTTTAGTGGTTCGATAAACATTATCTAAGAATAAAGGTGGGAATATACTAGACCGAGTTAGAATTTGTAAGGCCTGAGTCTGACCTGCCATTTTTTTTTGAAGGCCTAAGTATGGCATGCGGCCTGTCATAGGCTTACTTTTTAGGTATGGGTATGGCCTTATGAAAGCTTGATACCGCCTGCTAGCCTGTTTAAAAGCCTATTTCATATGAACATCTTTAAATAAGCAATGTAATCTAAGTTTAAATAGACTAACGAACTAATATATCAATTAAATTAAACTCTCTTTTGATAATCAACATGAGTTTTTAGGGAATTTGACTATATATTGTATCATATTTCAATTTTAATTTATAATAATACATTTAAATATTCAAAAAATTAATGTATACTAATAAGCTTAAGTTACTAAAAAAGGTAACAAATTTTTATTTTAACTCAAAGTACAAAATATAATATAATAATAAATAATATTATTTATATTTACTTAAATATGCCGGTCTAATAGGCCTAAAAGACTCTTTGAATGACCTGTGTTCTGACCTTTTAAAGTAAATAGGCTTCTAAAAAAGCTTAGGCCTTCTCTATCTAAAAAAAAAAATATGGCCAGACCTAACTTATCGGAGGCTAGATCGTAGGTTCATGTAGACTGGCTTAATCTATTTTCATCCCTATCTAAGAACCTGAATTTGATTTCTCCATAAAAGAAATTTTTTTTAAAGCTTTACTTATCTCACGACTAAACTTCATATTACAAGAGTTCTTTCCCTAAACACCCAGATTAAATTCTTTCCTTTAATTCTCTCTCATTTCGTCTCATAACTCTATCTATGTCTCAATCTCACTCTCTCTTAATTATATATATCCTTAATTTTTGGTGCTAAACGTGATCCAATATGCAACGGAGGGAATAAATCCTTAATTTTCATGGTTGACATTAATAATTTTACACCGGACATCATGCATAGTATATACTAGTAATTTAATACTAACAAATAAACCCGGATCCCACGACATTACCCATAAAATTATTCTTTAATTTAATACGACAACATTTGCGGAAAAAATACTTCAAGCACATGGAATGTCATATAGGTTCATTTTGTCCCGTGACATGCTGCAGAGTGCAGAAGAGTGGAACACAAAATAACAATTCAATCCACTCAATAATGTAGTACCAGTTGATTTTTCCCATAAACAACCCTCTAAATTTCAAACCATACCTCACATGTGACACCATATATCACTAATTCACTATTCACAATTGCTAATCCATCCATGAAACCCCTCAAACTCAATTAAGAAAATTAAATAATTGTTCTCTAGCATCCTCCATGTGAACCCTTTATCTGGCACTAATTTTTCTTGATTTTTTTTCTATCCTATATATACATGACCAACTAGAACATAACATAACATACAAACATCAAGTTAATATTCTCTGTCACAGTTTTTGGACCCTCAAAATAGGACAATATGGGTTTCAATGTCCATAAATTGTTTTTCCTCTCTTTTTTTACCCTAGCTCTCCTTGTGTCCATGCACCTAGTAGGAGCAACAAAGTCACCTAAAGTGAGTCCTTCAAAAAGGAGAAAAGAATTAAACAATTGTAATTTGTTCTCTGGTAGTTGGGTGATTGGCTCTTCTTATACTCTCTATGATTCTTCAAGCTGCCCCTTCTTAGAAGCTCAATTTGATTGCCAAAAGTTTGGAAGACTTGATAATCAGTATCTTAAATACTCTTGGAAGCCTGATTCATGTGCTTTACCAAGGTATTTTTAGTTAGTGTTCATGTTTATTAAACCTTTTTGTGATATGTCACATACAAATTTCTTCGTTTCTTACTATATATAGTGTTTGATCTTTGCTGCTAACAATTTCATGTTTCCCTAGAAACAAAAACATGTTTATTTAAGTCTATATATGTGATGATCTACGAATCACGAACACTACTCGGATTAGACAGTTGGACACGCGTCGGTGTCCGACACGATACCTCTATTTACACTGAATTATATCATTTTCTCAAATTATTATTTGTGTCAGCGTGTCTTTGTCATGTCTGATGTCCGCGTCTGTGTGTCCGTGCTTCATAGGTGACGATTAATATTTTGTAATGTGATTAGTGTACTGAATTTCTTCTCTAATGTATTGTACAAATGTAATGAGTAATTATATTTGTGGTGTAGGTTCAATGGAGAGGATTTCTTGAATAGGTGGAAGGGTAAAAAGATAATGTTTGTGGGAGATTCATTGAGTCTAAACATGTGGGAATCATTGTCTTGTATGATTCATGCGTCGGTACCAAATGCCACTACAAGCTTTTCTAGGAAAGAATCAGTGTCTACAGTGATCTTCCAGGTAATAGTTGTTCTTGTTGTTCTTTTCTCTTGTTTCAAATGTAATGATTAATTTTTTTCCATATGTTTTTGTGAAATATAATATTTCCATGTGTCTTCAATTTTCATTCTATTGTTTGTTTCTTTATTGTATATATTTGTGCTTCTGTGAGTTCATTCCCTCTATTTACAAGTTGAATTATTTTATAACAATATGCAAAATCGTGTCGATGAGCACTTGAAGGAGTCAAATTAAATTAGGATTTGATAGCAGGCCTTTATATTCCAATATAACTATAGAGGACAAATAAGTAGAGACTGTAATAGGTTAATAGAGTGGTGAAAGGATATTTTAAAAAAACAAACTTGTATTTTAACTCTTAGTTGTGTTGTGTGGGTAGCTAAGGGGGGTTATAGGATACACTTACAATTTAAATTTATGTATGAAATTCTTATCATTATGAATCTTACTCTTCCGTGAGAAAGAAAAACTCATGAATATGTGTTTAAGAAATGCTGGTGTTTTCAAATGTAATGATTAGTTTTTTTTTTTCCTTTCATTTATTTGTGTGAATATAAGAAAAGAATCTCACATTGATGATATGACACACAAATGTGTTTATAAGTGGTGGATAATGATCACTTTATAAGTCAATTTTGTAAGAATTGAAATTTTTAACTCAAATTTTAAAATTGTATTAGAGCTTATCGAAGATTTGTTGTGCCTCCTCCAGTTAGGTCACCATATCAAATTACTCGGATCACGCTTCATATGTTAAATCATAGGTGTTAAGAGTCTCACATTAAATAAAATATAATATAAAAACATGTTTATAAGTGTCGTATAATCTCCACCTTATAAAAGTGGTTGGAAGAGTTTGAGTCAGACTCGACTCGAATTCCACGATATTTATAAATGGTGGGTACTTCTCATTTTATTTACTTGTTTTGCAAGGTTGAAGTAGACTCAATTCAAATTCTAAAACACCATGATCATTAGTGTTTTTTTTCTTTCACTAATAACAATTTCTTTCCCCAACTTTTCAAATAAAGGTTATTCAAATCTTTATTATAATACATTATAAACAAAGATTTTTTTTACAAGACTTTATAAACAAAGATATTCGGCATAATTAACTTGCTACGTACCATAAGGTATCTATATAAAAACTCTTGATTAAATTAAAAGATTAGGATAATGTCATATGGAGTAAAGTCTTTACGGTGGATTTGGATTTCTCATAGTCCTCCCACCCTACCCCATAGTCACGGATTGAAGAGCATCCGATCAAATCAGACAACTCACGTTCATTTTCATATGGAGTGGTTGGATAATATTTTATTAATTTATTTATTATAATATACATTTATATATATTCAAGACTCGTTTAGTGGGTAATTATCTTCCTTAATATAGATAGTTTTTACATTAGTTTATCAATTGTAGTTCTCCTACCACCCCTAGCAAGGAGATATGAGGATTCTTCTTGCGAGTTTAAAGTACTAGGATTTTAACTTCAAAGAAACTTCTAGAGTGCATATACAATTTCATAATCGAATTTGTTAGAATCAACGAAAATAGCTTATAAAGCTTACAAATTGAAAAATACACCTCTAAAATCGTAACATGTAGATGGAAACGGTTTTTTTTACTAACTTTTACCGTTAGAGACTAAATTGCATATTAAATTTGAGGTAAATATTGTCTAACATGTTTGGATCTCAAGGTGACGACCTTGAAGTTGACAATTAACTGATCAAATTTAAGTGTTGGATAAGTTTATGATAATATGGTGCTGATATAATATCTACGTTGAAGACCAAATGTTTATTTAATGTGTTATGTCTAAGCTTTTAAAGATAGAAGGTAGGGAGGAACCATTTTAACCAACACTTTACAATTTAAAAAATAGATTTGTCAATTAGCAAAATTTAGACGTGATTTTGACCGACGCTCATACTTTCAAGAATGAATTTGTTTATTTTATTCACTCAAAATTCTAACATAATACTCTCAATTACTTACTTTTCACACTTTTTTAATTAATTATTAGGTGAAAAAATTATGGCTTTGGTATCTCTAGCTTTGTGAAATATATTCTTGAACCAATGACACTTGCATGAATTTCATCTGATAAACAATGTATTCAAAAGAATATTTGAAAAAGTTTATTACTGTTATATTATATATGAATTTTTTTTATTCGAAAAATGCTAATGCTTGGTATTGCTACCAGTATTGGCTCTTTTATTCAATCTAATTTTCCACCGTGATTTATGAGTATTCCAAACATATTTTAGGTTTGAACAAATAAAGTAGAATATGGAATGAAGTGGGAAAAGTTAATTTCGGTTATTAAAAGTTGCTCTATGCTGTTGCTAAAACTTGTTACATGTAAAATGATAGGTTTGACTTGTCATTGACACTTAATTCATTACTAATATTAAGCTAAAAATTAGAAGTCTCCATATTGAATTGCTCCATTTTTTCCATGAAGATATATTTGAATAATACTTGGACAGTCTGTGAGAGAGAGGATGCCAACCTGTGATCACAACAATTTACAAGTTGCAAGCTCTCTTGCAACTATTTTCATTGGTTATTAGTGTTTAATCAACATCAGTCACGGGAACACCTTTTGTTATTTTATAATAATATGGTTGTTTAGCATTATTTATGCCAGATATGTTGTCTAGCCACATAGTGCATAATTATATTTTTCAAACATGAAAACTGAAAACCGCTAAAAAGGGAATTATAGAGTTTGCCAACAAACATTTAGAATAAAAGGTGGGAAACTAATGTAATAAAACACAGTATAAAATTTGATTCATATTTATTTGTGCAAGTCTTAAAAGATTTTTTTTTCTTCATGAAATCTTACCTTTTTTTACTTAAATAAACTTCTATAAGAGATGTGTATAAGAGATGACACAAGTTGGAATAGGTATGTGCATAAAAGATGATACAAGTGCGTTTTTCTTAGCTAAAACTGAATGGTTTAGTCCGTTATGTGAAGTTTATATAGGAGAAGCTCTTGGTTTATTATCTGCTTTAGAATGGGTTCACCAGCTTAATCTTGATCCTATATATTTTGAGATAGGTGCGAAAAAGATTGATGATAATTTCTTATTGACAAACCACGATGTGACTGAGTTTGGAAATATCATACAAAATTGTCAATCTCTTTTTAGGAATCATTATGAAAACTCAAAGGTAGAGTTTGTACAGAGACATGCAAATGAGGTAGCTCACACTTTAGCTAAGGTGGCTATATTGTCAGTTAATTTCCAATTATTGTATGTAATACTTGATTGTATTGAACACATTGATTAATGAAACGCTTTAAGTCGACAGATCATAACTATTTTTAGTTCAACTTGCCTTTAGCCATTCTTTATCACTAGTGTATGTAATCATGTCATCCACTGATAGATATCCATTTGTAAGTATCCAATATTATTATTTGAGATTTCATATCAACCACTGAACCACCCAAAATGAAACTGTGATAGTGATACTTGATGATACTGCGCAGGACTATGGAGTAACCATACAACTATACCGTACACCATATTTGGTGGACATAATTCAAGAAGATGTTGGTAGAGTGCTTACGCTGGACTCCATAAATGCTGGTAAGGTATGGATTGACATGGACATGTTGATCTTCAACTCGTGGCATTGGTGGACCCACAAGGGAGATTCACAAGGGTATGTTTTCCTCTACAATAATACTGCCTGTTTAGTACTAGCATGAAATTGCAAAAACAGTAACACCTATGTTTGAATTAACGATGAATTTGACAACATCACGACGACAACACAATTTTGTTTAAATATTAAAACGTGGTTTTGTGAAAATTGGAGTTGAGTTTAGTTAAATTCACCGCCAATCCAAACCTGCATTAAATGTAACTAGAAGTGATGAATGCATCTTTGCATAATACTATGATAGAGTTTTGTTTGTTAGGATTTCATTCTTGGTGAAATTGTTTGTTAGGATTGTTCTGTGATTATAGTGACCTCACTGATTCATTTTCCTTTTTGTTTTTTCACTCAAACTTGATGGTTGTTGATGTTTGCTACATTCAGCTGGGATTTTATTAAAGATGGTCCCAATCTAGTGAAGGACATGGACCGTTTGGATGCATTTTATAAGGGATTGACCACTTGGGCTGGATGGGTTGATGCCAATGTTGACCCTACCAAAACTAAAGTCTTCTTTCAAGGAATTTCCCCTACTCATTATCAGTAAGTAACTCTTATATATGCTAATTTATGTCAATATTTTTTAATTAGAATGAAGAGCAAGATTAACTTACGAAAATTTAATGATTCCCCTTTCTCCTTGAATTCAGGGGCCGGGATTGGAATGAACCAAGGAAGACATGTAGCGGGGAAGTTGAACCGGTACCTGGGCCAAAATATCCGACGGCTCTACCTCCTGAAGCTGATGTAGTGAACAGAGTGTTAAAGAACATGAAGAAGCAGGTTTATCTACTTGACATAACACTCCTCTCACAACTAAGAAAAGATGGACATCCTTCTATCTATACTAAGGATCATACAGGCAATGACTGTAGTCACTGGTGCCTACCAGGACTGCCTGATACTTGGAACATACTCCTAAATGCAGCTCTAATAATGTGAAATTAGAGTATTATTATGAGTAGATGCTTACTAATATATTACACTCGATTCTTGAAGAATAGATCACAGAGGGAGATCAAATCGTTACACATGTTCTGAATAATACTATAATCATATAATTTACAACGAATCACAAAATGCAATTGAAATTTCACATTGATTAATGCACATTTTATGTTCAATATCTCATGTTTGTAACAGTTTAGTTTAATCAATTATAATTGAAGAAGTGTTCCATATAAAAATGCATATGCATAGTAATTTAATTACAATATATTACCAATGTATTTTTCTTACAAGTTTTGAGATGCAAAATTACCTTTCACATAAAAATCTAGTTCTTCTCAAGTTATTTAAATAATAAAATAAAAAAAATACAGCTTTTCAAGAGTGTGGTTCATGCTGGTCAAGTATTTTGCATCTCTACGTGCTCTAATTGCAGCAGCAGCTGTTTTTATTTTTCATTTTTGACAGAGTTGTAGCAGCTGTTATGTCATGACTATAATATATTTCAACAATAATATCATTTGAATAAAAGCTTTGAAAGTGACCGCAGAATTAGGCATTATAAAAATGAAATATTCAGCTTCAGTGTAGATAAAAAAAGTGTGAAGCAGTAACTAGTGACGAATGATTTTGTTGGAGGTCAAATATAATTCACAAAACTTAAACTGTCGTCTTTGCTGGGAATCGTAGTTTATAAGGCTATAGAAGCACACGGACATGGGTCTGCTTTAGCTTCTATCACTATGCCATACTAATAGTGCAACACTATGGCAATGGCATTGAAATATATATGACCAAACAAGAACTATGGCATAGAAATATAGAAATGTACATTTTATTATACAGCAGAAGCTAACAATAATTAATATCAGAAGTACATCAACAGGAGAGAAAAACTGAAATCTGCACAAGGTGAAAGTCAATAACCGACATAAACAGCAGCATTCACAATGTAGCAATCCTCATTCTTGTCACCCATCTCTTCCACAAGCACCCCACTTGAGCATATCAAACCACCATCCACAACTTCAACATTCAAAATTTTACCGCTGCAATGTTGGTGAGGGTGAAGAAAGAAACTTCAGTACCATCATTATAAATAATAGATGTAGAAGATGTTCTTATGTTATGAGCTTAACTTTGATAGGAAAAAAAACCATTGATAAAATACGATTTCATATCGATAGCCACATAGAAAAAACAACTTATGGAAATGAAAAAAGGCAACAGTTTCCACTGATACAGGTACTCACTAGGGAAATACAGACTTGACTTTCTCAATATCCAGAGATTGTTGGAGAGAATGAGGAACCCCTAGCTTGATCTGCAATTTCATTTGACCAAAACTGACACCAGGAATGGAACCTAAACCAAATTCATCTCATAAAAATTTAGAATTGAAGATACAATTTTGAACAACAGTTGTCGAAATATCTGTTCTAAAAAGAATTGTCAACTATGAAATACAAAATCTCCACTTGGATTCAAAATCAGTGGCAATTTTAGTCATATTGATCATCTGAGCATAAGATATTTTCCTGAAGTAGATATTGACTTTAATTACAGGGGTAAGGGATCAAATCAAACTTATTACCTCATTATCAATTACTCAATAGACAAATGGTTTTTAAGAATTACTGTACAATCAGAATCTAAGGTATGAGTTACAGTTAGAAAATCTATAAAATAACAATGAAAAACAAGCATGGGTAAATTCAGTATATGAACTCCAATAGTTAATCTACAAATTAATGTGCAACCTTCATATTTTTATTGGTAATATTAAAGTGTCACGATTAGGAGGCAGACTTTGAAATCATGATTATTTTCTCCCTCAAGTAGCTCTTGTGTTTATAACAAAATCTCAATTCTCTATATTTAACATTTTGCAATTCACAAATACAATACCAAGTAATTCAAATGGCAAAGTAAATTTAAACAAGCAGATGGAGAGGGAAGTTCAAAAATGATCAAAATTAGCTTTGATTTTGTTTTTAGCAACACATAACCAAGAATATGAGGAAAAACAAGGAAACAGAGATATCTCAGGCCAGAAGTTACAAAAAACTGTTATCTTTCTAAACTTTAATTTGTTATATATGATCTGCAAATGATACTACAGCATAGGCTTAAATCAAGCATTTCATTCCTTGATTTCTCAGTACATTGAAAAGAAAGTTCATAGAAGAGATAACTGATTCTTTCATTCCTTCGTATCTCACCTAACAATATATTACAGGTAGAGAAATAAACATCTTTAACTTGTGCATACTAGGAAAATAAATAGTTGTACATATCTTCGCACACAAATAACCGTCTATAGTTGAAGCAGTTAGAGGGTCGGGATTCAAACTCTGGTGAAGAAGAAAATGCTAACATAAAACTACTATACATTTAGATAGAAACTGGTACAAAAATACAATTTAATTGTAGAAACTGACTTTTATTAATGGAAAAAACATTTACAACAAATAATTACACACACTATAGATAATGTAGAATTCACACATAAACTAAGGAAAGAGATATTATCACACAATTACTATCCAAGAAATTTAAGAGTCTTGGTCTCTCCCTCCAAGAATTCGAGAGCTTGGTCTCTCCCTTCCAAAACTATCCTATAATCAGTTTCTCCTTTCCTTTCTATATTTATTCTAAAACAGAATCACAGATAACCCATAATTGCTATACATAACTGACTAGTATGTGTTGCAACTCCAATAAGAAACATAATCATGAAACATCAGATATTCACAATATTTGAACATCCGTTAAAAAAATGGGGCTACTATTCAGTACGGCTGATTTAGTGTATGTTTGGTTCCATTTCTAGAGGGACCAAAATTGACTTTGACTATGATTTGTAGTTATTAATTCTAGAATTGATTTTCACACACATATTTAAAGTTCAATTCACTTTTACATGAATGTATTCAAACACCAACCACTTTTGAACATAATTATTGTTAACCAAAATCAATTCTCCCTACCGCACAACCAAACACACAAAAGTCTCACTTTTAGTGAACCTCCTTCAAAAGTTCCTAATTTCTTTCTATTACTACCTATCACAAAATCCTACAAAAGTGTCTTACTTAAACAAACCAAACCAATGAACTAACTAAGAAGCAATACAGAACCCTCATAATAATTTATAAACATAACAATTATCATTGGATTTAGACATTAAAACTACCATTGATTTAATAGTTAATACGCATAAAAAAAATTAAAAAAAAAAAAATTATTACCTCTGCGAAAAGCGGGGATTGAATTAGAAGAAATAGCATCCCTACAAGCCCTCATTGCAGCAGAAGTTATATTCTGTCCGTGTTGATCGTAGCCGACACCCATCTCCACAAACAAGAGATGATTCATTGTTTGTGAAGAAGATGAATCGGTAGACCCTTCGGTTTGTTCAACTTCCATGGGTACGGTTGATAATCGATGATTTGAGAAAGATAGAGGTTCGTGGTAAGGGGAAAATTGTTTCCTGCGCAATCAGTAACGAGAAAAGTGTCTTTGGGTGAAAATTGGAATTGGAATTGGAATTTGAAGTTAGAAAAGTGAGTGAACTTAACTACAACATTCTGCACCATGTCTCTTTCTTTCTTTATAGAAGGGCATAAAAGTAAACACAAATACTGCATTTAAAAAAGAAATTTTTACCTATGTGAGACCGTGAAAAAAAAATTGAAACCTACTATTGAAGGTCAATTAAAGGGACCATCGATGGACCTTTAAAATTAAGGACCATGTTAGAGGATTCCTATTTTTTTATGTGCAAAATGATCAAATGCGATAAATATCATAGGACGATTACCATCTAAAAAAAATAATAATAATTCTAAGACAATGAGAGTAATAATTATAAAAAAAAAATATATATATTTAAAGTTACCATTGAGAAACGTAATTTTTTTTCTCTTTCTTAGGATCACGAGTTTCTTCTTCAATTCAGGATAAAACCAGAGGATCTTGTACTAGTATTTTGGAAGGCAATGAATTGATGGGGAGCTAAGGGAATGCCATATTCCTAAGTTAATTACCAAGTTATTATGAATATTGTAGAAGTTTCCCCACATCATGCAATCAACTTAATTTTGTACTTTTATGATAGAGAAAAGATTTGGAGAATGCAAACTGATGTTAGATACCACACGTTGGATCTCAAATGAGCCAAGTTCAAGCCAATCAACAAAAGCATCGTATTTGGCCAGTAAAAATGACAATTAGTGCAATTGTTGTTCATCGTTTCCCTAACCATGCACATTCTCACTTGGTTAGGAGAGTTTTCTCTTACGTTAAGAGCATAGTGCTCTGGTGAAGAGTTCTTGAACTATGGCTTATCTATTTTATTCTATCATTCCATCGTTATAGAGCCTCTGAGCACATCTTTATCACTTAATAATACACATAATTACCTTGTTCATTTTGCGAGTCCTATCAAAATGGGTCTGCTTTAGCTTATAACAATATGTCATACTACTAAGACAATGACATGGAAATATATACCATGGCCGAACAAGAACTATGGCATTGAAATATAGAAATGTATTGTTTATTATACATCAGAAGTACATCAGCAAGAGAGAAAAACTGAACCCTGCATTAATAACCGACGTAAACAGCGGCATTCACAATGTAGCATTCATCAGTCTTGTCACCCATCTCTTCCACATGCACACCACTTGAGGATATCAAACCACCATCGACAACTTCAACATTCAAAATTTTTCCACTGCAATGTTTGTGAGGGGGGAAGGAAGAAATTCCATAAGATTGTTGTTAATAATTAGATAGATATGAAAGATGTTACTATATTATAAACAACAAACAACCACTTGAAATGAATGAACAAACAGACATAGAAGATTTCCACTGAAAAAACACGGGTTAAACCTGTCAATTTGGTTTGAGGCTTGAAGCAAACATTTAAAGGGAGAAAGAAATAAGGAGTGAAAGACACATGAGGTTTTTTTGTCAGAAATTGGAAGTCTAATCATACGTCAAATAAAAGATTGAAATATCACCTTAACAAACGAAGGAGGAAAAAAAACCATTCATAACATAATATTTTATATTAATAGCCACATCATCACAGAAATAAAAACATAATGGAAATGAAATAAAGGAACTAGTTTTCAATGATGCAAGTACTCACTAGGGAAATACAGACTTGACTTTCTCAATATCCAGAGATTTCTGGAGAGAATGAGGAACCCCTAGCTTGATTTGCAATTTCATCTGTTCAAAACTGACACCAGGAATGGAACCTAAACCAAATTCATCACATTAGAAGTTTAGAATTGAAGAAACAATTTTGAACATCAATTGTCAAAATTGATGCTCTAAAAAGAATTATCAACTATAAAAAAAACTCCACTTTGATTCCAAATCAATGGCAATTTCAGTTATATTGACCATCTGATTGTAAGATATTTTCCTGAACTCGATATTATCTTGAATTAGTGGGAAAGGGATCAAATCAAATTTACTACCTCAATAATCATTATCAATTATTAGATAACGGTTTTTAAGAATCACAACCAGATTCCAATGCATGGGTTACAGTTAGAAAATCTGTAAAACAACGATGCAAGACAAAACATGGGTTAAATTAGTATGTGTATTCCAATAGTTAAAACTACAAACTAATAGATAACATTCATAGGCACGTTTAGGATGTAGACTTTGAAATTTGCAAATACAATACCAAGTAATTCAAATGGGAAAGTAAATTGGAATGACACAACCACATGGAAAGGAAAGTTAAAAAATGATCAAAATTAGTTTTGATTTTGATCTTAGCAACACATATTCATGAGTAGGGGGAAATAGAGATATTTCTGCCCAGAACATATAAAATTTGCTATCTTTTTAAATTTTAACTTGAGATACATGCTCTGCAAATGACAATAGTAGAAGCTTAAATCAAGCATTTCATTCCTTGATTCCTCAGGAGACCAGGACCTTCAAAAGAAAGTTCAAAAAGATAAGTGATTCTTTCATATCTCACTTAACAATTCATGAAACAGAACAAAGCTAGATATGTGAGCATACGATGTAAATGCTTCTGTTGGCTATTTATGTTGGGAAATTGACATTCCACAGAAACTCTCTGGAGCAAGAAATTTGAGTGCAAGACAGCATTACAAATTTAAAGCATATCCAAATAAAGGAATGAAGATGACTTGACTAGTATGTGTGCAACTTGCAGCTCCAATAAGACACAATCATGAAACATCAAATACTCACTATACTTGAACATCTATTAAAAAATACAGGGATGCTATTTAGTAGGACTGAGTCTCATTTAGCGTGTTTTTGGTTCTGCGGTGGCGAGAATTGATTTTGGTAAAAAGTGAGTTGAGGGTAAACTGATTTATGTTTGGATACCCTCAAAACTGAAGAAAATTGTATGAAAGATGTCGTTTGGATATTGTGTGTTAAGATTGTTTGTATATCCTCTAACCATCTGACATAATAATTGTGAATTGCTTTTGATTCAACGCAGAAGCTAGGAATTCCAGCTTCAAGGTAAAAGCACGTAATGGGCCAAAATCAATTTATAAATATTGAAGCCAAACATCATAAAATATTGTCAAATCACATTCAAAGATGTTAAACGCACAAATAGAGACTGCCAACGTGAATCCAAACACTGCAGTAGTCACAAAAGAGTCAAGAATAGTGAATCAACCAATTAACTAGTGTCTTTGTCGAAAATACGGAGGGTAAAATATAGTTGAACACTTCCATATCTGCCTTTGTGACAGAATCTTGAAGCAATTTTTGTGACATAGAACATTATTCTAAAAAGTATATGGATAGTGTTGTAGTGTATTAAGGTTCATATCATTACCGCAAAACTTCAATTTCAACCTATGACAAAATCCTACAACTACATCTTACTTTAACAAACCAAACCATGAAACCAAACAACAAAGGCTCTGTTTATCAGTGCCATATTTTGAGCTTATAGCTTATAAGCTCATATGACAAAAAAGACCTGTTTGATAACATTTTTTCTCACAAGCTTATATCTTATTTTTATTAGTTTATGAGCCCGTTTGAATTGACTTATTTTCGAGCTTATGAAAAATAGAGTATGCAATTAAATAAGCTTTTATGTTAATTCATAAGTTCTCAATATGGAAAATTGTATGTTCATAAGCTCAAAAACATAAGCCAATCCAAATTGGCCATATAGCTTATTTCGATAAGCTAATTCAATTAGCTTGAAGCATATAGCTTATAACTTTTCCTCTCAATTTTATGCTTGTCATCTTGGTTGGAAAAACTAAATAGTGATTAAACTTGTATTTTTTATGTCATTTCACATTTATAAGATAGGATAGTTCAACCGCTAATTTTACCATCGAACGCTACAAATTAAATGAGCTAGTTAATCCGCTTTAAGTTATTCGCTATAAGATTATCTGCCATAAGCTAACCTCCTATCAAGATCACCCAACCCAGCCGATCAGGAGAAGACTACCATTGATATTTAAGATGAATACCTCTGCGAAAAGCGGGAATTGAATTAGAAGTAATAGCATCCCTGCACGCTCTTGTTGCTGCAGCAGTAATATCCTGCCCGTGTTGATCGTAACCAACACCCATCTCAACAAACAAGAGATGATTCATTGGTGGGGATGAATCGGTAGACCCTTTACTTCGTTCAGCTTCATTGGGCGCGGTTGTAGATTGTGTTTGCTGAGAAATTTGACAGAGTTGAAACTTAGATGATCGATAATTTGAGAAAGAAACAGGTCTGTTGGAAAAACTGTTTCCGGCGCGACCAGTGATGAGAGAAGAGTGTTTCGTGAAACATGGAATTTCAAGATTTACAAGTGAACTCATTTCTCCACTATGTCGCTTTCTGTCTCTTCTCTACAAAACCTTTGTAAATACGGCTGACTTATTATTCTTAACAATCGTTTTTGGCTTTGTTTAGTTGTTCGTTCCCCATGTCGTTTTTGGCTTAAATAGGTAAATATCGACATGTAAGTTCCCGTGTATGTGGCAAACGGAAGGTTGACGTGGCACACAACAATGATGTGTCGTTCTAGAGGGATGAAACCAAAAAACAAAATTTGTAGAGGGACCAAAACCAAAATATGAGAAGACAAAAAATTCAAATTTAAAAACTTTGGTTTTTCCATTTTTTCATGTCTTTCTTCCTCTATTTTCATCTATTTCTTCTACCTATATCGTTCGTTTCTGCTAAAAATTTACAAATAGATCATAAAACTTTAAAATTCTCATAATATCTGCAAACAAGAGTGTTGATCCTGGTGGCTAGAAGGATTGAGACAGGAAACATAGAGACTTCCAACACTATCAATTGTTACATCTCGACCACCCACTCAATATCCTATTTTCTCAAACATGGTCCTTTAATTAGAAAACTAGAAAGCATGTAATCAACATTCCACAAAATGCATGATTATTTTGAACCATCCTAGCTTATTTCCGTATATCTTACACTGAGAAGTGTGTCTCCTTATTGTTCTGAAAGTTACAATATCATATCATTATCAAGACTGCAGGTAAACCAAACCAACCATCATCTTTGGATAACATCAATGCTTCACCAAACAAGTCCACTTTAAATAGTTGTTGTTGTTTAATCATATTTATTCATAACAAGATTATAATGTTCAACAAATAGCAACTCATCCATCTTTTGTGTAATCTCAATCATAACAACACTTCTGATCCCCATTTGCATAGTTTACCAATAGAGTGATAACTAGCATCAATAGGTTTGACACCACATTTTATCATCACAGTTGCTGCACTTTTAGCGTATTTCACCTCTGCAATGCTTGGATATGATTGAGATATAGAAGCATCTGAGAGTAAAACCACCATCTTTTGGTTCCTTGTCAATCTGTAGTGCATGTGTCAACAACTGGATGACTATTTGCGTTTCTCCACTCTTACATAAATCATTGTTAGAATAAGATAACTATCATAGTTCAATACAAAATGTGTAAGCCGTGAACTTCCTTCTTTGTTAACAAAAACGTAAAATGTCATATTTTAATCCATCTACCCTGCATTCATCGATTTATCCTTAATTACTGCCTCTAGAACAAATGTAAGCATATGCACCTTTTCTTTCCACATCTCCATCGAAAATGGAGGAAGAAGACAAGTAGAAGATGGAAGAACCAAGATTTTTTTAAATAAATTTTTTGTCTTCTCCTTTTTTGGTTTTGGTCCCTCTATGAATTGTCTTTTTGGTTTTGGCCCTTCTCACTATACGACTCATCATCCACTTTGCCAAATCGGCTTTATTTGCTGTATCACCCACTACCACGTCATCCTTTAATTTGTTTGCCACATACATGTTTTTGTAACACATGGTGACAACAAGGACCAAAATCAAAACATTTATAACTTACATTAGAACAAAAAAAAGATACAGGGATGAAAAAAAAAAAACACGCAAACTTATTGAGACGATTTACCTATTTAAGTCATCTTTTTTCAATTGTGCACGGTTTTTAATTAATGATTAATTAAATTGATTTCAAAAATAAAATTAATACTATTTATTAAAACATTATTTTTAATTATAGTTTTTTTAGGGAATAACATTATTATTTATTATAGTTAATGAAATAGTTAAGTTAGATGAAATTCAATAACACTACCAAAAACAAGATGAAATTCAATAAAATAGTGGAAAAAATAAATAAATGATGCATTAATATTATAAAGTGGCCATCATTTTGAGATAGAAAACAAATGGTAAAGTGACAATTAAAATGAGAACAAACGTAAAAGTATTTGTGACCGATAAAGATAAAGGAATATGTGATCAAAATTTATCACCGATACAAGTAAAATAACACAAGACAAATCTTTTTACAAATAAACATACTAAAAACATGAAACTAAAGTCACATGAATAATTTTTTTAATTGAAATAAATCATTGACACCAACGGATATGCGTGCGTATGCACGCGTATCTCAGTAGTTGTACATTGAAAAAACAAGAATTCAAGCTGAGTAGGGGATTAGACAAGCTGACCCCTATATCTCCTCCCTGTTTGTTTATCTTGTGTATTGAAAGGCTATTCCATATGATTTTTGTTGCAGTTGATCATAATGTATGGAAACCGATTAAGCTAGATTTTTTTTTTTTTTTTTTAGAAAAGGAAACCGATTAAGCTAGCTAGAGGGGGTCCTCTACTATCTCATTTAGCTTTTGAGGATGATATTATTCTGTTTGCTGAAGCAAGTATAGACCAAACTCATGTGATCCAACCTATCTTGCATATTTTTTGTGGGAGTTCAGGACAAAAAGTTAGTAGCAAATACTCTAGAGTGTTCTTCATTAAGAATGTGGGTTCACATGTAGAGCAACAAAGTAGTTCAACTTTGTGAATGCAATCTACAGAGGACCTTGGGAAGTATCGTGGAGTGCCATTTCTTCATAAGTGAGTCAATCAAAGGACTTGCCAATTTGTGATGGACAAGGTTAATCAAAGACTTAGTTCTTGGAATGCAAAAAAATTATCATTTGTAGGCAGAGTCACTTTAACTAACTTCTGGCGTGGATTGTGTGGAAGCTAGGATCCCTTCCATCAACAGTTGATTTGGAGATATTGTTAGGTGCTTAATATTGGAGCTCTTCACCAATATAAACAAAATAGATTGTCTGCTTTGGATGGTCATAAAACCATTAACAACTTTATTGATGTAAGTGGAGGTTGGAATGTGAATCTCCAAGTAGCTCTAAAAATATAGATGATTTGGAGAGAAAGAAAAGAAAGAGAGATGAAAGTTGACAAATTCTTGTCTTTTTCAAAGAGGTTTATGAAAGTGGTCGCTTAATACCAAATTTGCCTCTAAAAAATAGTAAATCAACTCTCAAATTTAGAGAAAAATAATACACTGTATTACGTGGCATGCCACTTTGCTGGTCACCTCATACCCCATATCCGAAAAAATTAACTAGATGATTTGGATGGACGCTCTTAATCATTCGAGAGACAAAAGTAACCGCTCAAGAAAAAATTAAGAGACAAAAAGTCAAAAATAACCTAATATTGCAATTCTGTTCTCGAATTTGGCAATTTACATCCAAATTATAACTTTTTAACATCTTTACTCTTAGTGCAAATTTTTGTGTACTCTGCTTTATAGACCAAATTAGGAGAGCATAGGAGATCCATAGCAAATACAAGCGAAACTCAAAGCCTAGCAAGTCATTAGTGAATTGTGCTTCTTATAGTCTTTTCATATGGTTCTTAAATTCTCTCTAGTTCTTTTATATTTTCTCAATTACTTGCTTGCTCATTACATTTTGATAGTCCAAATAAGAATTTTGAGAGACTAGTAGTTAACACTCTTTCACAAAACTAACAATTGTCCATGGCACATGAAAATAAACAAAGTTCTCAACTCAAAAGCATACATTACAAGTGCTAGAGTTTGTTACCGTCCGGTATAATAATATAAATGAAACGAATGATTAGAGAAACAGATTTCCAAATAATTCACAAGAACAAGTGCCAAAGTGGAAGCAAATTAATTTGTTTACTGATTTGTTTAACGAATGGATGAATCATAAATTAAAATGTATTCCACTTTAATGATGGCCAATAGTACTATTGCCATTATATTCACAAACTAGTGAAAAAGGGGCTACTATACTAATTTAATTCTTTCTGGAGTTGAGTTTGCTCCTGCATTAACATGCTGCAGGCCTGCACAAGAATTTTTGTTGCTGGCCATGGCATTGAACATGACATGACCTGGCTTTATCTCTCAATTCTTGGAATGCTCTCATTGTATCCGCATCAAAACCGCTAGCAAACTGCCAAAAATAATAGCACATTACTCAGAGTGGTCCTTTACATTGCTCAGAATGGTCCTTTACAATGGGGTTGTATAGGCATCATTTTTTACTAAGTTCAAAAATGTAGACAAATTTTTACCTGATGTACACGGAAAGCAAATCTGACTCCTTGGACAATGAGCTCTTCTTCTTCAGGCCCACCACCAACAGTTTCAAGCTCAGCAGAAACTCTCTTCATATACTTCATAGCCAATTTTACAGATGCCAGCTTTATCTATAACACAATTAACATTGCAAATACAAAATATAAATAAGCTAACCAATATTTGAGATTTCGCCTCACCGTGATTAAATATGAAACAAAAATATTATGGTAATTAAAGATACAAAGGTGCGACTTGCTTTTTTCTTGTAATAATTTTAAAGAAAAGCATATGGGTATTTTAACTTGTATTCCTTATAAATATAGTTTCCCTTCAAAGTTCCTAGCATGCAAAGAGAATCTTCTTCTCTAAAAAGACCAAGTAGACACAAGCAGACAGTCCTAATAGATTGTGGAGATCTAGGGTATCTGGGGTCACATGTGTTAAAATTGAAAACACAGAAACCAGAAGTTGAACTTTATCAGCAAAGTTAACAATTGTCTTGTCTTTTTGCTGTCAGCAGCTTGTCAAATATATTGTGCAATAAGAAACTTTACCATGGCTGCTGTTTTGAGAACTATAGACAAGCTGGTCAATACTCAATAGAAGATTAATATTTACGAAAGGGCCCATTCAACATCAACCAATAAAATAACATCAATTTTTTCACTTAATGATCATAAATATAATAGGGAAATGTTAACGAGTGTCGGGGCACTCTTTAAGGGCCCGTAAGTATTTATAAAAATGTGTGTAATCAATGCAGCCTAGATAAGCATAATTAACGTTCGTTAAAACTTATAACAAAAATAATAACAGTGATAAAAGAACTTAATTAAAATTACCTTGGTGGCATAACCGCTATCAAGCAACCAATCTACAGGTATTTGGAAGACTTTGAATCTCTTTGTTGCTGACTCTCTCATTCTAGAAATATTGTAAACCCCATGTTCTAATCTGTTGCAACATTTAAAAACAAAAGTGTTCATTAGTTTTCTATACATTAATGTTTAATTCACATGTTTAACTTAAATTTGAGTTTCATTTCATCATAAATAATATATATTAACTTTTAATGAAGTTAGGTGTTATATTCTTATCAAAATTGAAGTTTCATTATTCATGTATTTACTTTTTATGCATTCATTTTTATGAAGTTAGGTGTTATCTTCATATCATACCAATATGAAACCTAAAATAAGGTACTAGCTAAATTAATCAAGAAAGTTAACAAAATCGCATACTTCTCAAAGAGAGTTTGCATCTTCTTAAGAGCTGGACCACATAGCTGCCGAGGATCGTCACGGAAAGATGAAGCCTCGGATTCTAGCTTCTTGAGATCACAATATCCAAATGCCGCTTCACGCATAGCATCAGCCTTCTGTTCTGGCCAATCAAAGTGTTTGAGCACCGCTCTTTCATCTACCTAAAACACCAAAAATAGAAAAAAACATAAATACGACTTACTCTTCTGTCTTGTTACAAATAAATAAAGAATAATATACATCCCCTAAAAAAAATACACATGGACACCGTTTTTCAGCCCTGGATGAAACCTAGTTAATCAGGAGTAAAAATGTGATTAATTTGGTTGAGTAGATGGTTTATTCAATTAACGGCCAAAGCCGTGATTAACTCAACTCTTCATGATTAACCACTATTTTCAACATAATCGAAATTAATTGTCTAGTTAACTGAATTAACCACATTTTTGCACATGATTAACCGGAAATGTAGCGAGAAGTGGGTGTCATTAAACATTTTTTGTAAATAATAACTAGAAGAAACGGTACCAAATAGGAGAGTTCGTCGTCAAGCCATTTAACAAAAGGCACCACATCTTCAATGTCCGTAAATGCTGCGCCTTCCACTTCTTTAATCAAGTATCTAATAAAATCTCCTTGTGTTTCTACATCAGTTTTTATCTGTAAATAAACAATGACTCAAATACAGTGAATAAAAAACACTAAATTGACGCTAAACAGTTTAATAATTAATACTATGATTAAGCTTTAATCACTATTACTAGTACTACTTTATTTAACAATATTTATTTGACTTTATTGGGTTTCAGTATATGGAGAATCTTTTCTTTCGTGAATGACCAAAATGCCATACTTTTAGGTATATTTACAATTTTGGACATTAAAATTCGAATCAGATTACTGTCTTATCTACGAAAGAAAATCCAATTCAATTAAATTCAAATTAAAGCAATTAAAGCGACTTGACATGTCAGCAGACACTGACATAAATGACAGTGTCAAAATAGTAAATTACGCAACGAAACTCACGTGAACTTACCGCTAGTAAGTGAGTTGAACGGTTCTCGATTTCTCCGATCATGTCACGTGCATTCGCCGTTGCCGGAACCTCCGCTGCCATACCGGAGTTAGATTCACGACGTGTTTGAGAGTCTCTCCGCATTAACGAATGGTAAAACTCTACCACCTCCGGTACTTTTCTCACCTTCGCCGGAGGCATTTTTCCTCCCTTCGGCGGTGGTGGAGGAGGCGGAGGAGCTGCTGCTGCTTTTGAAGCAGCTTTTCGTGGAGGAGGAGGTGGTGGAGGCGGTGCTGCTGCCTTCGCAGATGGAATCGGTTGCAAAATTTCTTGCTCTGTTTCACCATTGTTGTTCTCCCCAACGGAACTGCACGACAGTGACGATGATGACGACGGTGAAGAAGACGACGGCTTCGGCGGTGGATTAGGAACTCTAGGAACTCTAGATCTAACGTTAACGTTCAAAACTGAGTCAGTACAATCGACGAGTTCCTCTGAGTTACAACGAGAGTGACGTGGCTTTTCAGTTTCAGAAAACTCTCTTTTCAAATCAACACTTTCATTCTGCTTCTGCATCACGATTCCATGATCCGACATCGTTTTCTTCAACGTTTTCATAAGATTCGACTTCACAGAAACTTCTCCAATCCCCTGAAACCTCTGTGAAGTAGAAAAATGCTCTTCACTATGTAAAGACGCCGTTTTCTTAAGTTCGGTAACTTCATCTTCCAACGCTTTCATCTTCCTTTCACTATCTCTTCGTTCATCTTCCATTAGTTGCTTTAGTTCCTCCAATTCCTTCTTTAGCTTCTCGTTTTCTGCTTCAGCTTCTTCAGCTCTCTTTCTATTTCTTTGAATCTCAGTTTCCCTAACGGTTAACTCGTTTTCTAAAACCGGAACAATGGCGATGGACTCTTTAAGTAATTTATGCTCGAGAAGTTCTGTTTTCAAACGAGACTCACTTTCACGAAGCTCCTCCACCAGACGGAGAAGTTCCGTTCCGTCTGGTGGACGAGGCTGTACTTGAGCGGATGAGCGCGGGAAGTGGAAGCCGATTCGCGAGAATGAGGATTTGTGAGAGGAGGATTTTGCGGAGGAGGTGGTGGTGGACGGTGAAGGAGGTGGTGGTTGTTTCTTCTTCTGTGGTGGAGGAGTACTGTGTGCATGCGCAGGTGACGGCGATTTGGAGAATCCCATTGCTACCTTAACTTTACCGGCAACCATTAGAAAAGAGTGAAAAGGGTTTGTGTTGTGTGTTTAGGGTTTGAGTTTGAAACTCATGAGATGAGAGTGATGAAAGTAACAAAAGACGACGTCGTTTTCTTTGGGTTGGATAAAGGAAACTAGTACTAAATTAGAGGAGGAAAATAGGATGGTGTAAAGAGTGGAGGGAGTGAGGAGAGAAAGATATTGAAGGCACAGTTAACGAGGAACGGTCTTCTCTTTTCTTCTCAGAGAGTGAAAAAAGGGATGTTAAAATATTGGGGTATTGTTTTGAAATACCAATAAAATCAAAAAGAGGACATGATTTTTTATTTTTTTGACTAAAAAAAGCTACTCTTCTTATATTTGTATACCTTTAATTAATCTTTTTAAACTAATTCAGCATCTATCTAATTCTTCTATATAAAAATATATCAGATTTGGAGTTCCAAAGAAAAAGAGAGGAGAAGGAATAAGAGGTAAACAAAGGTTTGTTTCATTAGAATATAACGTATTGAATGACAACTTTTTATAAAAGAGTAAAATTAAATCTATTTTTATAAGATTTAAAATATTATAAACAAAAAACAAATCAATCTTAAAAGATAATTTTTCTGTTAAAATATACTTTAAAATACTCTAATATATATGAGAGATATTTATAGGTGAATACAAGCATCTTGACGTTAAACAACTTTTGAACTAAAAAAAATGCAAATTATAGTAAATATTTAACCAACATAGACGAGGAAGGGGTCAATTTCATAGTCCCCCTCCTTAGATCCGTCGTTGAAATTAAATGATGATAAGTATAAGGATAGCACTTGAACTTAAAACAAAAGTGTTATCCTAAATATAATTCATAGAGGGTAGAGACAATCATTTTGAGAGAGTTTAACGAATGCTATGAACTTAAAACAAAATTGCAAATATACTTTTATATATTTTGTATTTTGAACTCCTTGATTTATTTTTGTGCAATTAGTCAAAAAAATTCAATAACTTAAAAAGTTTGAATTTCTTGGACTAAGATCTTGGATTAACCATCACTATGTCAATGTCACACACACTTCATATTTGTTTGAATAAGATTATATCTAAGAATACTTATTTGGTTTTGATTCCCGACTTCAAATACAACCATGATTTTGTTAGGGATGTCTTTTTTATATAGTTAGTCAGACAAGAACAAATACAACCATATGAACTTTTTGATCGACCCACAAGAAGGAAGATAAACACTTAAGCCAACAAATGTTCTTGTATGCAGGTGGATAAGAGGGAAATATGCATTTGTAGACTTGAATGAGGTCTTCCCTCTTGTGGGATTAGATACCAGAGTTATAATTTTGGAACATCATCTTACAAAACTGCTTCAAACAAAGTGGCAAAACATGAAGAAAAAAAAAATGTTCGGATCATACTATTATTATTATTATTTTTTGAAGCACTATCATTATTGCATTATCATTATTATACTATACTGTATACAATGTATACATATGGCAAAACAATACCGGGATGTTTATTTTGGAACTAGAACATTGTCTAACGGTTCTTTTCTGAGACATTATTTGGTTAATTTAATCTTTTGTCTGAGATTTTGCAACGGTTTGATTTTGAACGACTCGCCGAATAGTTTGTCTATCACATAATCTCGCGATTTATCGTAGTGGTTGCGTGTGCCGTGTGGTTGTTTGTTTGCCCGCTAGTCAAAATCAGTCAAGAGAGATCAGATGCAAGTGGAAAGTAAAATCCAAATGATGATAATACAATTTATAAATGGGAACTTCTACGGTACATTCAGAAAGTGAGCTGTACCGGTACTCTCGTTTCATAATTTTATAAATTAACGATCATTTTTTATCTAAGAAATAGTTATTTTTCAATATTTATATTTTATAGAACATCATTTCGTAAGAAAGAACATCATTTCATTGTATATAAGAATCATAGTAATTTTTTTACATATTATTGTAAAAAATAATCAATATTCTCAATCATGAGTGATAAAAATTCAAAAAAAATTAATTTATATTTCGTTGACACTTTTGATAAATAAGATTTAGTTATTATAATTATAAGTGACAAAAAAACAATATTTTTCTTCAAAAAACAACTCATTTAACTATTAATTTAAAGAGTGAGTGTACCGGTACACTCAAATATATTGGATGTACCATAGAATTTGCCTTTATAAATATATTTCATCTATTATATTAGATCTATATGATATGATTCAGAAATTTCATATTTACAGAAAATAGTTTATTTATGATGCTATCAAATATAAATATTAGATGATTAAAAAAAAATTATATTATAATTGATAGATTATTGACTTTTATTTTAGTGGTTTTCTCAAAAAACAAAACTTTTATTTCGGTGGTGATAGATTTTTTTTTGAGAGATTTTGGTGGTGATAGATTATTAAACTAAGCATTGAGTAAAATTTTTTAAGTATTAAGCACGCAGAACAAATTCAAGATATAAACTATTTAGGTTTCTTACAAGTTCACACAATTAGATTCATCTCAACATTCATTTCAAACTACTAACCATTGAATGGTAAAATAATGGCAGAACATGTTACAATCCATTCAGGTTAAGTAAAAAAAAAATATAATATATTACAATAATTAATAAAATCTACTTTGAAAAGTTCAATCAACGTAAGAAATCACTTCTGAATTGTACATTACTTTAACCATCGAATAGTAAAATCATGTCAGGAATCTCTATGGATCATACTTTAAATAAATAAAGCTACTATAAAAAAAACACATCTATGACTAACAATTATAAATAATTTATTTCTTTAATCAAACATTGAACATTAAACTACAATTTCTTTATACTCATTTTCTTTACTTTCTTTCTATAAAATAAACCTCACCCACAACTCAACTCAACTCACCTTTATCATTACCATATTTTCCATTCAACATCACTTACTACAGCCTTTCTTCATCTTTCAATCCACAGGCAATGGAGTCCAGTTCTTCATCTATCAATGAACTACCATCCAATCAAAGAAGAGGAGAGATCAATAGAACTTCATTGATGACAATTGAATCGAATAAACCTTCTTTCATAGCAGTTTGCACAGAAGTATGTAAATATTACTTATTCAATTTTTTTCACTATTTATTTAAGAGTCAGGATTCGTTGACATCTAGTGTCAACGGATTCGTTGACACCAAATTTTAACCGTTAATTTTATTTGATCTAAAGGTTAATATTTAACCACTTAAAAGTATCATGTACCATATTTACTGTGATTTTCTTTTCCTAATTTATTTCGCTGGATTCTCTCTCAACTCATAATGAGATTGTAATCTGTATAATTGTGTTCTACCAGAAATTAGTAAGAAACAATGGGTAGAGAAATGAAAGCTTGCACGATACAGCAGCCTCAATCATTTTGAATTCAAAATATTAATCAAGATTAAATTAACAAGCATTATTATGTATATTGAACTTGTCGAATAGTAGAAAAATAAGAAGGCCATTTTTATTTTTTACAAAAGCAAATGATATTCATTCATTCAAATTGATAGAGTACATCGATACAATACAAATCTAAATTCGCTAAAAACAAAAAGAATGAATCTATGAACAAACTCACAACATCCATGTTAATAGCATAAAAAAGGAAAGTATCTATGCCTAAAAATATAACTAACATGACTATATTCAAGTCTCCGGAATACTATGTCTCCGGATTTGCAACGTTGACGACGCCAATGTCACTGTCATTGATCGGATATGCACTTGCTCAAAGTTAATCTTTCAACCTGAATCAAATAAACACAACACTAAGACGGAAAATAAAAAACACACCGCACAAAGACGGGAAATCAAAACAAACAGAGTCGTTCAGAGACGACGAAATCACAAAAAAACGAAAGAAAACTGAAAATATATAAAATCACTTATTCAATTAGGATAGAAGGAAAATCAACTCTGAGGGGTATTTTTGGGTCAAAATTGACCCTAAATCACCCCTCTGACAAGAAGTAGAAGAAAGAGGTGACGATTATGGTTTGAGAAGGAGAGAAGAGAGAGTTACAAGAAGGCCATTTTAATAACATAAGATTGCCATGCCCTCAATATTTACGGTTGACTTGCCTTGATTTGTGTCAAATCATTTTTAAAATTTATTTCGTTAAATTTTTTTCCTTTAAATTTTCAAATAGTAGAAAAACAAGAAGGCCATTTTAAAAACATAAGATTCTAACAAAAAAAAAATATAAGATTAAGAAGAAGAAGAAATGTGGGTTAAAGAAAGGCTTAATAACAGTTTTAGCCCTCTAACTATTTCAAAGTTGCGATTTTGGTCCCCTAGGAAGAAAAAAAACTACAAAACCGCCCCCTAACTTTTGCATTTGTGGTAGTTTTGGCCCCCAAGACCAATTTTGATTCGGTCTACGTTGACGTGGCACCTTAATTGAGGTGCTACGTGTTATTTATTTTTTTGGCCTTGGGAGGCCAAAACTGCTACAGTTGCAAAACTTAGGGGGCGGTTTTGTAGTTTTTTCTTCTTAGGGGGCTAAAATCGCAACTTCGTAAAATTTAGGGGGCGAAAACTGCTATTAAGTCTTAAAAAAAAGGTTGGAATAAGATTAAGAAGAAGAAAAACATGAGGCTTATAGAAAAAGAGTTGTTATCTACCGGTAGAAAAGGTTGGCTCTTGGCATTGGAACAAAATGAATAATGAGTAATTTTTTTTGTTGAGAAATTTACCTTTTTTTAAGAATTTTTTTACTTATGTTTGCTGCACACATAGAACAAAGTTATTAATGGAGTATTGCACTATTAGAGACACTCTTAGTTTGAGCTTGTTTTAATTGATCCATTCCTTCCGCTCTTTAAAAGATATTTTTTAAATCATTCTAATTTAAACTTCAATTATGTGAGCCATTTTTCCAGAACGTACGAACTAATATTCAAATGTTTGTTGTGAGAAGTATACATATTTAATGTCCAAAAATTCCTTGAATATGATTCTCTCTAGTAAATAAAAGTGAGAAAAATAAAATAACACGAGCTTTCTATGTTGTATCACTATTTATGATCAGACGTGATAATATGATTTAAACTTGAGAATATCTGATCAAACTCATCTCAATTTTGATGAAGAAAAGTCGCTTTAATCAAATGAAGGTACGTGTTTTGATTTTCTCCTATTTACAAACTACAAAGGTGGAGATGGTGTCGGAACCTGCCTCTCGCCTATAAACACGTGATTCCTTTAATTAATTGGAGTATTATATTTATTATCTTAAATATATTTTTTAATTTATATGAACAAAGATGGGGTGGAGCAAGAAAACCTAACTTGTAGGGGCAGGTGCCCCACTTAGTTTTCGTTTGCTTATACATTGGGATCTTTTATGTCACATATAGATTCACCAACACCCATAGTCCTAGGTATTGATTGTAATGAAATTAGAAATTTACATTTTGCAAAACATCTAGAAGAGAACATGCAATATTTTTAATGATATGTGTAAGCAACAATTAATGTGTTACATTTACATTTTTTAACCAGGAATGTGTCACATTGACATTATCATTATAAACCAAGTTAAAGACTTTTACTAACTTTTGTGACAAAAAATTTATTGACTTGCTCAGAAAACTAATATTTAGGGATTGGTTGATCGGTAACAGTTTTCACAAATTCAGGTATAGGCAAGAAATAAATACATTGTTTGGGGACAAAAACAGTCTATATATTAAAAGTATAGTTCTGTCGACAACAAAAAAATTTAGTGTAGTTGGTATTTGTTTAGGGGTAACGGTAATATTTTGCTATGTACGTATAGAGAAGAAATCAAAGGGAGTTGCTTTCATACTTTACTATTTTTGGTATGAAACTGCCAATTTCAGCAGCCATATTTTGGTTGGAAAATTTCTTCGATCATTTTCCTTCTATAGTGCACTTGACAAAGCCAACTATGCATATATATTATATGGTAATATATGGTAATTTTGGTTATTTTCAACCACCATTAGGTGAGGCAGTTATATGAATCCATCATGTGAATCATTTACTTTGGAATTACACAGGGATGTTACATATCAATATCATTCTCATTGCATGCACCAGACAACCACCAGTTAACAGACTCTGATAGATCATCCCCATGTTCTGTCTTCTTATTTTGCCAGCTTCAAATTCATAGGACAGAATATGATGCACATTTGATTTTTAACTTAAAATGCTTTATAATAGTTTGTACTAGTGACCGGAAAATGAAAGTAGATGAATCTAATTTGTGAAAATGGGGTATGAATAAAATAAAAACAAATTAATGTGAAGGTAAAGAAAGCTAGCATGAAAGGAATGTATCGTGGTGGTGGGCTATTAATGAGTAAACGGCTAGTGGTCCTCATCAAGGAGACCGAACCTTCATTTGCTACACATTTATAGATACCATGGGGATATCATGGCCAACCAAGCAAGACTTCATGTGAGACAAATTAATAATTTACCAATTTCGATAGTCTTTATCAAAGTAACAAAGTATTTGCACGATACTCTCTTTCACATTATTTTAGAATAAGAATGTTTAGCTCAGTTGGATTCTAAAGCTCACTAAGTTAATGCAGGCTTTAAGCTCAACAAATATTAACAAAAGTAGTTATATATCACCAATTAAAAAAATTATCACGTTAGCAAATATAATTTGAATCCCCAACATTGCGACTGAATCAACTTCTCACTCTAACGAAAATGATTTTCTTTTCTAGGTTTAAGAATACCAGCCATACGAATGGTGATTTTTATTTATTTTTGGTTAAACTAAAATATCTCTGTGCACAAAGTAAATTTTAAAATATGGCAATAATGATTTTTCAAGAAAAACAATTTTAAAATCTCATGGGTGATAATTTTCTATTTTTTTTATATAAATAGGTTTGAATCTCATCTCAAAAGTTAGCGGAAACCCGAGCAATGTGAGACATGCTACAAACAACTTCAACATGTTTTATGAACCCATACCGATGTGACTGTATATATTACCATATATAAAAGTGTCTATAAAATATAAAGAAAATTACAATATAGAGTTCTCTATGAGAGGATCCAAAGGTCTTAAAATAGTTATGACAGACAGTGAAGGTGATTAGGGCTTAGGGTTGTTTCCAATTTGGCTGCCATGGAGAAAGGGTAAGGGCCATGGCCTCACATGGAAGTTACGAACATGAAACATAATTAATTGCATATGAGGAATAAGTACGTGATATGGTCTTATTCACCATTCACTTGTCCGCTCCTATCATTCACGCCATTCCCCCTGTTCCGTGCTGTCACCGTTATTAAAAAAACCGACATATAATGGTATGTTTAGATGAAATATTTTGAAAGGTCCTTGAAGAGGGTGTTAGATAGTTACTTTCGTCCGGTGATAAAGAGTTGATTCATACACGCATGGACATAAGTTCAACTCTTGTTGTCAGCAGGGCCGAATCTTGGGGAGTGCAAGAAACTCTACTGAACCGGATCTCTAAAAACTATGGGCCTAAAAAAAAATTATAATACCCACCCCACTTAAATTAAAAAATTACATGTTACTTTTTTTTTCTTCAGTACATGTATGAGTTTTTTCTAGACTCTTGTCATACCCCAATTTTTGACCTAAGACTCTACATTCATACACCCTCTGATCTGGAAAATTATCTGACTTTTCAGAGAAAAATTCGGCAGAGAGGTACTTTAAAATACCTCATTTTCGGTTCGTTTTAGGACCCACATTTTTATTTTATTATTTGTCTTTTTTATTTTTTTATTTTTATTTTTATTTTTATTAGTTTTATTTTATTTTATTTCCTTCTTTTATTTTATTTTATTTTGCTTTTTTTATTACTTAGAATAGGTCCAAAAATAAAATGTCCAAGGTCCAAAAAAAATTTCAAGTCAAGTGTCAACTTTAACATTCCTTTTTCAAAATTCATCATAATTGTCCATCAAAAACCATTAAACCACTTTTCCATTTTCATCAACCTCATCACCTATAAATAGAGCCCTCATTCCACACTTCAAAACACACTAAAAGTTCTCTTGAGTTGTCAAAGAACTTTTCTCTCTTCTCCCCCATTTAACTTGTGTTGACGAGCTATTCTTTTCTTCTCCCTCTTTTTCTGTCCCTTCAGAAAAGTCTCTTCGAAATTTTGTTCCTTCGGTACTTTTGTCCCTTTGGTTGTCCCTCTCTCTTACTTTCTTTTATTTTCTTACTTTTTAGCATTTTTTTGCGTTTAATTTTATTTCTATTTATCATTTAGCATTTTAATTATCGTCATTTATTTTCCAGCAATTAGAATGTATCTAGGTTCAATGTAAACAATATAAATGAGAAAAATGTGTGTGTGTCCTTTTATTTCTTTACCGCTTTATATATATCCAAAAATGCAAAAAAAAAAAATAGATTAGGGATTTTGTGGTGATCCAACGTCACTACAAAAATCCACACACTTTTATTTTTATTGCCCCGTTAGTTTAATTTTCATTTATTATTACAAAACAACAAAAAACATTCAAATAACAAAAATCACAAAAATATATTCATGATAAACCTTGATTTTCAATCAAGTGATCCCATTTTTATTTTATTTTCTTAATCAAATTTTAATCAATTTAATTATATCTTGAGTCTATTTTCTTTCAAATTAAAATGTACAAACCAACTCTTATTTGCCATTTGACTTTTTATTTTAAAACCTTTTTCAAAAAAACTAATAAAAAATATACAACAAATCAAACGTCAATTTTTACCCCGAACTACGAGATTTTGATCCCTCATGGGTACGTAGGCAAAGGATATTCGTCCTTCCAAACAATAAAAAATGTAGATAAAATAGGTCTCTATTTCTTTTTGTCACTTTAAATTTCATATTTAAAAGCAAGCAAGTTGTAGCACAATTAATTAAATAAAATCAAGAGGTTTCCATAGGATACTATGGATATTTAGGGTGCTAACACCTTTCCTAAATATAACTAACTCCCGAACCCTAAATCTTTTAAAATGGTGTTTGAACTTTTTTCCATTCTTTTGAAATATTAATTAAAAGTTCAGTCGTGAATAAAAGTGAGTCAAACGCTAATCAAATAGCCTTGATCTCCAAAAAATAATGCGACAACTCTAGTTCTACTTTCTGGACATAAATTTGATGTTATCAAACCACCATCAATTTGTATAATCACTTAATCAGTCAATTTGAAAAGCTATTTCATTGAAAGAATCACAACAATTGTTTCTTTTTCGCATAAACCATTCATTTTCTCCTTTCCTACGACGTAGGAGTTGATAAAAGTTTAAGAGTTTAGCCACGAATTATTAGATACAAGTTATAGCATATCATCAATGATAAAGAAGGAAGAAGAAATTGTGTACCTTGTATGTTTAAGGTTCCTGAACGATGCCAACAAATTATGAGAGGAATAACTACCTTCATTCCGTTTAGCATTAGGTTTTCAGAATACTCTTCAGAATGTTTAACCGTTTGATGGAATGACGTTTAAATAGTTAATCGGCTGAGGGCAGAGACCTCTCATTGGGCTTAGCTAAATGGTTCAACCCATCACGGTCCATCTAGAAAGAATAGCCCAATCACACATATTCATCAACTAATTAGTGTCTAACATAATAGACCAAGTGTATATTATAAAATTAACTTATAATAATTGATTATTGTCAATCCATAATTGATTAATTAAATAATTAATCCAACAGGAGTGACATTCCAAACGACACCGTTAGGTAAATTTCACCTTTCTTTCACTTAATTTTATTTTGTTTTGTTTCATGTTTAAAAGTTCTTTTGATTCTGATTTTTTAATGAAGCTTAGCTACACAAAAAAAATTGCGTTTTTATTTTACTGGGGTCTATTTTAAAAATAGAACCGAGCCTCCTATTTTATAGGAACGACCCTGATTTTCGATTCTTGATGAGCTATCAACGACTGACACACTTTTGTTTATTATACAACTAAAAAAGAGAGTTACTCCATGATCCATGTAATTCATTTTTATTACTATTCTAAGAAAGAAAAGTAGGTCATTCCAACCTAACAAAATTCTTCATTCAAGCAAACTATAAAATGGTACATTAATACTCTTACGAACTCAAATTTATATTTTTTTAAGAGGTTAAAATGAAATATATTACCACAATAAAAAGACCTTTCTAACACAAGGTGTGTTAAGGAAGAAACACCTGAATACAAACAAGAGTCTGAATAATATTTACAAGGCTAACACAAAATCACCAAAAACCAACAGAAAAGGTAAAAAACAATCAGCCAATGCCGAACTCAAGTTTATGTGACCACTTCAGTATATATCTTTTTGATGGTTACCCTTTCACACTTGTCACATTCATACCATACAATTTTTAGATATTTGATTTTATAAGCAAGCAAACTAAAAGACATGGTCTCTAAGTTATATGCTTTCCATGATCCAGACCATACGTTAAAAACATATAATTTGACTTAGGAAAATGTTGTGTACTTTCAATACGGGTGCATACATCTTTAAATAAAGAGAGGAAAAAAAAAGAGTAATCAAGAGTTAAATGATGGATATAATAGTTTGATGACATGATAAAAAGAAAGAGATAAAAAAAAGTACTTTGAATGAACGTATAAAATTCAGAAAGATCTATTTATCAATGTTGTTTGCTTTAAGTGGCAAACCCACCACATTTATTATCCAAAGAGCTTTAACAAGTATTCTTCCTATTAATATTAAATAACACCAAAAGAAATTTCAACCATACTAAAAACTAAGATAGTCAATAGTCAAACCCTAACATTTTAGACACATGAAAATAGACACCATATACAAATAAGAGTTGTCTTATTTGAACAACCATTTCGTTGACAACTTATTTGACAATATTATATTTACAAAGAAAAAGTGAGTATTTACACAAAAACCAAATCAATAGAGAGATAAAGTTAAAATATAATGTGAGTATGAGAGAGAAAGTTCTCACAAATAGTTGTACAAATACCATTTCTCTACAAATAAATGTGGACGCCGAGCCCAACGAGAAAATTAAAGGACGTGAGGCTTGAGAAAAAATAATATAAAACTCAAAAATCATATAAATATACACCATCCGGTCACTGTTATAAGCAAAAATCCTCTTTTAAGGTTCATTCAATAAATGATGTATGTGGTCTTCGTCATTTATTGAATGAATATTAAAAGTTGATTTTTGGTTATAATAGTGACGGAAAGGAAGGATTGTGTTTTTTTTAATATCAATCTTAACTCAATTACAAAATTAGTTTATCTGACGAAATTTGCTAATTTAAGATTCATTTTAAAATCTTATTTAATCAATGTAGAACTCTTAAACACATTCGCCAACCTAAAATCGACATCTGAAATGTGGTCGAAGTGAGTCGATAGCCGCAACAAGACCCAAATTCTAAGAAGAAGTATGCATATTTTTTAAAAAAAGCTATAAAGCATCAGAAACAAAAAAAAAGAGCAAATTGGGGATGGCTGAAAATGAAAAGAGAAAGAGGCCGTGTGTGTACCAAAAATCTAAATGAGACTTTAAGTTAGAGTAAATCAGGTTGTTGAAGGAAGAAATTTTCTATAGGGTGGTGCCTGAGATGGACGTATATGCTTGTATGTACCACAAACACTGATGTGGGGCGGAATTCTGTTGGAAGTGAGATAGATAGAGATAGAGAAGCAATCATTATATAATTTAATTTAATGATTCCTCTGTTTTTTAAGCAAAACATGTTATGTAAATAAATATTCCTTGTTTTTTATCTTATGATGTTTTAGCATTTTACACAACTATTAAGGAATCATTAAATTATATAATTAGTTGTAAGTTTTGGACTAAAATACTCTTATTTATATTTTTTGGCTACCCTATAAAATTACTCCACGGCTCTTTGCTTACTTCAATTGCATTACATATTAAAACTTTCAATCCATCTCAAACTTACCACATAAATTGAAAGTGAACGATGGGAGACTGTTTTTTTTTTCTCCCAGTATCTCGTTCCAAAAGTTGTATTGTGTTTAAATTCACATGTGATAAGCCAAAAATCACCACTCCTTTAATTATTTTAGGGTTAATTAATTTTTTAGTCCCTATAAATATTCTTAGTTTTGTTTTTAGTCCCTACAAAATAAAATCACACTTTTTAGTCCCTGTGACATTTTCCTTAAACATTTTAGGGATCAAAAATGTTGATGAAATTTTTTTACAAGGACTAAAAATGCTGATGAAATTTTTTTATAGGGACTAAAAATACTAATGCAAAATTTTACAAGGACTAAAAAATGTGACTTTATTTTATAGGGACTAAAAACAAAATTCTGAATATTTATAAGGACCATTTACTTAATTAACTCATTATTTTATGATGTGTTTTTCAATAAGGGTAAACTCGGATAAAAAGATATTAAACATCCTAAAACTTCAAATATTTTGAAATAAAATTGAAACCCTAAAAGATCAAAAGATAAAAAAAATGGAGGCAGTAAGTTTTTACGCATTATTCATATGGAAGAGATAAATGGTTAGCTTACTAACGAATCCTACTTGTGCACAACTCAAGTGAAATTAAGTATTATCAACTATTGATTAAAAAATTAAAGACTAATATTAGAAGTAGATTATAGAAAATTATGATTTTGTAAAAATGATAATTTTTTTATTGTCACAAATTACTCTTTCTCATTTTAAAGCACCAAATTTTTTGGGTATAATTTTTATTTTTTTTGAAAAAGTTAAAATGTAATAGGAATAAACAAACCTCTTTACTTACCTCACATAAGGTGTGCTAGAGAAAAGTAAAGAGAAGTCAAGTTACATCGTAAATAAGTTAAATCAAGTAAGAAAAACCTGAAAGAAAAGAAAAAGAACCATTACAAGAAATTTAATGCATTAATCCACCAGAAATGGTAGTCTAAAGTAAGATTTTTGTGTTTTGCTTTCAACCAATCAAAAGACTGAGCCTTGATGCTGTCAAGCAAGTGGTGAATAATATTTTAAAAATTCTTAAAGATTCTTACATTTCTTTCTTTCCATAAGACCCAAACCGAAGAAAAACAAACTAATAAAATAAAACATAAAGTACCAAATTCGTCACTATACTCCATATTCTAAAACCTCTGATGTTTAAGTTTTCACACACTTAATGGATTCATATAATTGTTTAAAAATATTCTTAATTTCATCATAAATATTTGTTTAAAAATATCATTAGCTTCATCGTCAAATTCTCATTTTATTTTAAAGCACTAAATATAACTATTTCATAAAATCAAAACATTTAAATAAATTTCAAAGTAAAATTGGAAAGTATTTGCCAATTATATGTTGGATTTTTAAAATATCCAATGTTTTGAAACAAAAATTGAAAAAAAATATATAAAAAAAACCAAAGATATGAAAAAGAGTGGAGGCATGATCCTATTATTTTGAAAGCTCTGGTCTTACTGAGAAATTAGAGCCTTTATAATAACTTAATTTTTGTTCTTGTTGCATTTTTCCTTATAAAGTCGTAATAATATTTTTCCCAATCAAAATTCTTAAAGAAAATTGATTGTAATCTAAGTATGACTATTTATTTGCAGGAAAAAAGTATGGTTATTTATTCCTATTGCAACATATAATAAACTGTATATATGATTTTATGGGAGGTGGTAAGTCGGCAATCGGAGGTATAATGTGAAGTGTCAAAATAGAGTAGGCATCAATGAGAGCATCCACATTTGAAATAATGCAAACTATAGTAAAAAAAGCTAGTCTTTTTCTATATTACAAGTTCAAATTATATAATTCAAACAAAAATAAAATTATCAAATCAGAGGGTGTGCAAAAAGTTAGGATGGTGAGCAAAGAAGTTATCTTAAAATAAGATAATTATTTTCCTAAGAATAGAACGGGCTTTGGGTCCCAAAATATTTTATGAGGTTTATCAATGTTCTTCACTTAACAAAAAAAAAACTAACTTAACATAGGAAAGTACAAAATGATCTTGTTTCGGTGTCAAAACAATGTAAATGGAATCATAATTGAATGGATGGTCAGTGATCCTTAATTACTTTGATCATTCAATTGTTTATTTTGTGTCCTATAAATATGATTCATATTTTAGTGTAAAGACACACTTGTGAAGAGAATAATACAAAAGCTATCATCATCTTCTCTACCTTTGATTATATTTATATTATATTTTTTTTATCTTGTCAATTGGTTTATTTTATAACAATATTAAAAGACTAAATAATTTTAAACATAATTGCAATTTTGGTTCTTCTATATTTACTAGTTCATATAATTGGTCTCATTTTTAAAATCTATTTTTTGGGTACCTCCCTCAGATTTATAGACTCAAAATTGTGAGTGACAAATTTTTAATCCACATCAACAAATTTTATGCCATATAAAAAAAATGACACATCTCCACTTTTAGATTAAAAAATATGAATGAAGGACTAAAAGAAATGGATATTCACAACAGGATTAGTTAAGTGAAAATAAGGGTCAATTAAGTCAAAGATTTAACTATTTCACGTCAAGTTTGATATGTTGTCATGCTCGATAAATGGAAGATGAATTGAAGTTGCGTGTTTGATAATTGTCATGAAAAATAACAAACAAAAGAGATTGTGATAGCCTGGTAGATTCTTTAATTCATCAAACACACATCTCCTATTAATCTTCAATTCATCTTTAGGGTTCTGCCGTGAAACCCTAGAGACCCCTTCCCCGTTCTTATTTTGTTCTTTTTTCAGGCTTCCTTTTATTTTAACTGTGTGAAAGCTACCTACAACAATTAAATCAAACAAAAAAAATATAAAACATTTGGTATTAGGACATTGTATCTCTTGTTGAGTCTTTTTCCCTTACTTCTTCTATTTTATATTTGCATGCTTGATGTTCGCTTTTACATTGCACAACATTTCACTTTCTCCTTTGTTTTACATGCATGATGTACCTTCTCTGCTAGTACTTGTATGTGAGCTGAGTTGAAGAGGAAAAAAAATGCAAGAAATTGTGCTCGAGTCATTTGGTCTTTTTCAAGAGGTCTCCTTTCACTATTTTAGTATCTTTTTGTTTTTTGAGATTTTAATAAAAACAATCACAAACAAATAAAAAATCAATAAATAAGAATAAAATACAAACTAAACTTGTATTTTTATTATTTCAACACTATTTGAGAATTTTTTAAAAACTGAAAGTATTTATAATTTGATTGTTGAACTTATAAATGACTTTTAAGTAGATATTTGAATTGCAATTAGAAATTGAGCTTTGCAGCTGCCCGTTAATGGAGCAGTTCAATCTTGTGGCCCACTAATGTTCATATTTGTAGTCTAGAACATGATAATTGCTGTTCCCACTTTTGAGATTGCTAAAAAACTCACCCGGCGGCAGTTAACTGCCGCTATTCTTTGTTTCACGGCAGTTAACTGTCGAGTGACATTTTTTTAAGTGTAGATCCGGCAGCAGTTAACTGTCGATAGAGTAAAGATGTAATTTCCTGTTGTTTCATAGAAAAGGCTGAAGTGGGAACAACAAATTTGCTGGAACAAATACTTTAATTAGAGTTTAGATCCCCACAACCAATTCTAATTTTCATAAATACAAAGTGAAAAAATAAAAAATTGAAGGTGATATCTTTATATATTAGCATTTTTTAAGCTAATTTTTTTTCTTCTTTCAAATGTGACATTTATTTTGAAATGGATGAAATATATTCAATCCAACCATCATTGAGAATGGATCCCCTCAAGTTGATTTTTCTCGTGTTTTTCATGCGTAACAGTCCACACCCTTAAATCTTATTTTTAAGGGTCATGCTAACCGGTGTCCCGAACACCGGTTAAGAAGTCAAATATAGTAATATTTGTATTAAATGCTTGAATAATGACCCAAAAAGAGTAATGTTTGCATTCAAAGTTGTGTTACCAAGGTCCCGGTTAGGGTAAAACCCCGTGTTAGAAGTTTGGGCTTGGGTATGGGTAATTACCCGCAAATTTGAATGGGTATGGACACGGGTATGGGCACTATACTACCCAGCCCCGCAACCCGCGTATATGTTTTTATATAATATGATAAATAATTTATTTATTTTTGGTGTACAATTAATTAATTTATTTAACTATTTAAGCCTAAACATAAATCCTAAAATAACTTAATACAGTAACCCTACCCCTCCTGTTGTGTTAAATATGATAAATAATTTATTTACTTTTGGTGTACAATTAATTAATTTATTTAACTACTTAAGCCTAAACATAAATCCTAAAATAACTTAATACAATAACCCTACCCCTCCTGTTGTGTTAAATCTCTGCCGCTGTCGGCCTTTCTTTACTTTTTGGCTAAATACTACGATTCATACTATTTTATGAGTTGATTTGAAATTTTTTGGATCATAGTTTTATTTCAATTCTAATGTTTTTTATTGTCTTTTCATACTTAAAGTGTGGGTAATGGGTGCGGGTACAGGCACTTAGGTGCCCATAGGGTATGGGGAAGGGCACTAAAGTTATTGCCCACGAGGGTACGGACATTTTTTACAAACGCGGGTATGGGGATGGGTACTATAGCACCTACCCATTGGATACCCATTTCCATCCCTAGTCCCGGTGCACCCGGTTAGCATTACCCTAATGGTTTCGCTCATTCCCAAAATAAATGTCCAAAATGCCCTTACGCATGTTAACTCACGTAGCGTGAGTTAACTCAGGCCAGTTATAAGAGTAGCGTGAATTAAGTCACGCAATGTGAGTTAAGTAACTTAAGGTGAGTTAACTCACGCTACGTGCTGTTATTAGCCCAGACAGAGCCTCATTCTGCCTCATTTTCAAACAACACACACTTAAATCTCAATTCTCTCTCAAATTACTCAACTCCAAAATTCCTTCAACTTCAAATCAAACAACACTCCAACAACAAGAACAAGTAAGCTTTCACTTAAATTATGTTGGTATGATAGATTTTTTCACTTAATCTATAATTTTTTAGGTTTCGTGTTTTGTTAAAATTTTAATTTTTTTGGCAAGAAATGATAGAATGTTACATGCAAATGACTTGTAGTGCTTAATTGTTATGATGTTTAGATGTTTGCATGATTATGTTAGATTTTTTACACTTAGATTAGATTTTTTTTGATTTAGGGTTTGTTTATTTTTTTTTTGGTTGCAAGATATGATACAATGTTACATGCAAATGAGTAATATTGCTTAATTATTTAGATGTTTGCATGTTTATGTTGTAGTTATCATTTTTAGGGTTTATGTATAATTTGCACTCTAAGTGTTTGATGAAATGTTTGAATGAGTTTTTCATTGATTGTGTTTAATTTCTTATTGTGTAGATTTGAAGCAATGGTCGGGTGGATCGACGTTCATGCAGAATTCAATGGCGGAGAACTTCAGAGGTTGAAGGTTTGGTGCCTTGATGTAACGTTAAGAGGTCTCAAAGATCAACTTAATGAATTCAACCAAGGAGTCAACCCCAGAGACACAAGGAGGGTGTAATACGTTCGGTTTAAACGTCCAACGCTCGACGAGGGGAGAGTATCATTCACTTGGGTGGAGTTAAAGAACGACGAAAATGTGACGAGCATGTTTTGGGAGCACAACATGTTCCAGTGGATCGATATGCGGGTAACGTTGCTGAGATCAACTAAAGATATCATCAAAAGTTTGATTCTGCCAGAAGATCGTCATTAGGTAGGGTAATGCACCTTCCAACTACAACAATTGTCTTCCTTTGAATGAGGTAGTTCAAACTTGCCAAACGACAGTTAACAAGCATTCACCCGGAAGATTAAATTCTTGTTAGGCTGGTTTAAATGAAGGTATTGAAGTGTCAAAAGAATAAGGT
>Ga0315914_1000419_pt1 | contig 51906 bp, 25 predicted proteins | sample MpolenodulesMG_FD_203920 | JGI IMG/M metagenome (GOLD analysis project Ga0315914, IMG submission 203920) | Medicago polymorpha root nodule microbial communities from Los Angeles, California, United States - elongated nodules | ecosystem: Host-associated > Plants > Roots > Nodule | place: USA...
GAATGTTGTGAAGATCATGCTCAAAATTTATCCCCAAAATAAACTGATGATAAATGTTAAACACACCTCGCATAAATATATGTATTTTTGATTTATTAATTAGGACATTATGCAATCGGAGGAAGGAGAAGAGAAGACGTGGGACAAGATTGTGCGTGAACAAGTATAGATTTCTCAATTTTATTTTTAACAAATTTGGTCCATTGATCAAATCTAATGGTATTTTCTTTGTGCTTCACCGGTGAGGGACTTAATTGACCCATCACCCTAGAATCCACCAGAAAAGGTAACGTATTTATTTTATTTCAAAAAACTTAAAAAAAAGAATATTGGTTTTGCCATAATTAGAGGACAAAATTTGATTAATCAATTCTTAGTGAGTATAAACTCAATTGGCAGAGTCTGTCTTTTGTTTCACATTTTTACTTTAAAACTAAAAATGTTTTGGAATACTGTTTCGCTCTACCATGCACACCTTGTGCTTGGGATTGGGAGCTAACTGTCTTTTTTTAGCTTGTTCAAAAAATCAAAAAATATTATGTTATTCCAACATTTCGAGCTTCCGATTATGTTATTCCAAAAATGAAATCTGATTGTCCATCAATATACTTATTTCATATTACCTTTGCAATTCCTTCCAAAATTATATTACTCATTTATACAGCCTATTTATGTTGACACGGGAAAAGGAAATGGAAACATTCATTAAATCAAAATCATATTTAATGTACAAATGGAAACGTATTTAATTTTATTTTTAAAAGCTAAAAAATATTGGTTTCAATAAACATTATAATTTTGACAAATTCATTTCAAAAATTATTTTTATTTAATCATTAGCATTGATACATTCTCTATTATTATTGAATATTATTATACATATTCTATCAAGGTTTCTATCATGTGCAAATTTACACATGTTAAGAAGTTTAAAAAAGTAAGTTTACATTAGAACTTGTACATTTAATATTAAACTAGACTTTAGACCCGTGCGATGCACGGGACTTCTCGACTATAATAGAGACCAATAAATAATCTTTAACCCGTAAAATCATGGGTCAATCAATAAACGCAAATTAGATTATTAGAGATACAATATTACAATCAAATGATAATAAAAAAATTATAAAGAAAAAAGATAAAAAGAATACAAAATTATATTGTTGCACGGGTCAATTTTATTTATTACTTTTATAGTTAAACATAAAAAATTAATGTAGTTCATGGTTCCTAACAAATTATTTATGGTAGCCGAGTTTGCATGGAAATTAGGGTATTCTGTTTGTAAACGTATTAAATAAGTGTACAACAACTTGTAAAAAAAAATCGACTGAAACAATAGGTTAAGTTGTTGCAGACCTAATAAAATTAATAAATAATAAGGATTAAGATATCTATTAAATTTTTGCTTTGAAAAATATTCACGGTTATTAGAGAGAGAAATGAAAAACATATATGATGCAAATTTAGAGCCAAAATTTTAGGATAGAGTTGTGGGATTAGTGGATGGAAAAAATTAGGTTAAGTTGCTGCAGACTTAACAAAATTAATAAATAAGGATATATACTATTTATCATTTAATTAATAATTTTTATAACCCACTTGGGTTGGTCTGGTGGTATTGACATAAGACATGAGAGTGTGCTCCTCATCGAGGTCTCAGATTCGATTCTCTCCGGTGTCAATTTGGATAGATTAATTTAGCTTCTTCAACAAAAAAAAAATTAATAACTTTTATTTTTCAATAAAAAGTTTTCACTTTTAGTTTCTTTAACATGTGTAATATTGCACATGTTAGATAAACTTTTTTATCAATTACAATACTTTATTTACTATTAATGGAGTTATGTATATCTGATTGTCATGATCTTTAACTTGTTGGAAAACTAGCAGAATTATATAAATTTCGTATTTTTGACTCAATAGAAAACTATGTTGAATCAAAATGTGATACCTCATTTTAAGCTTTGATGATAACAATGTAATTGAGAACAATCGATACTGTGATGTGTTTGTTTCCTTGTTTAGAACTTATTGATCATCAAAACACAAAAGCACAAGCTCTATGAAGCATTCTATTGTCGTGGTCTGGACACCTCCAAGACATGGCTTTATGGGCATCGGCTAAGCAACACAAATGATCGTAAAAGTCAAAGTCAACACTATTCATCAACAATTGATGACTTCAAAGCAACGACTTCAAACATCCATCTAAGTTATTATATGTGTATGTGTGAGAGTGTGTCTCTCTTTGGTTCAAGACTAAACCAAATGTATGATCTTAGCAAGAAATATATTTCTTGTGACGATCTTCACTATGATTAACATTACTTTAATTCATAGAAACGAGTGCGGTGCTCAATTTCTCATTTACTAATCTTCAAACAAGCAATTATTGTCATTTTTAAAGCTACAAATGCACAAATTCACCATTTGGTGAAAAAATAGCTAAGCTTCAATTTCGTCAGCCATCAATTTGCATACTACGGTGTGGGAAAAAAGCAAAAATCTCAACCGAACAAAACTGAGCTGATACCATCAGTTTTTGGAACTAAACTGAAACAAATCAATTCAGTTCATGATCGGTCCAACTGAGTTCAGTTTGGTTCCGTAAAATTTGGTTCTAATCAGTTTTGGTTTTTTAAAAAGTTCTAGTATTCGATTTGGTTCAGTCTAGAATAATAGATTTTGATTTTTAAAAAAAATTAGTTATGATTCAGTTCAAACCCATAAAAGTGAGCCATTAAAACAATCCACTTCAGTTTAGAATACAACTATTCGGTTCACTTCAATTATTATAAATTTAGAAAAGAGTTCGGTATAGCATGACTTAGTTTTTGTCCTGAACCGAACCATACCCACCCCCTACTTTTGCGCATGTGTGAGATTGTGCCTCTCTTTAATTTTGGATTGAACCAAGTTTATGATCATCAACGTTTCTTGTGACGAACCAAGTTCATGTATAATTTGGCCTTTTTTTTTTACTTTTTTTTAAGAGGCCAAAATTAAAATATTAAAAACAAACCTCCCTTTGAAGTACAAGGAGTGAAGGGATTCGAAGGTGCTAAATTATAAAAATTTAAAATAAAAGAGTAAACGAGAAAAACCTAATAGAAATCAGCAGATTAAACCACCAAGCATGAAAATCGGCGAGAGTATTAATGTTGTGAGTCTTCAACCACCACGAAGAGAGTTAAGATCCTCTTCATTTATGTTCCCCTCCATTTCATCCATTTGAAGAGATAAAGTCACAAATGTTTGAAAAAAATATAAAATAATTAATGATAGTGGGAACCACTTAGTGGTAGGTAGGGGTGTTCGCGGTCCAGTTTGGATCGGTTTTGAGACAAAAAGTCAACCGATCCAAAATGAAAATGATGTGCGGTTCGGTTCAATTTGGATTATTATTCTAAAAAAAATCTGATTTGAACCGATCCAAATATATGCGGTTTAATTTGGATCGGTTTTTGGATATCCAAAGTGCAACATGTAATTTTTTTATTAATATTAATATTACATATACACAATAAAATAATAGGTTTGATACAAAATATAATACAAATGTATTAAAAAAGTTAACATTACACAATGAAAATGATTGATTATATTTAAAATAGATGAAGTAGTAATAATATAGATTAAATTAATGCAATATATAAGACTAAATACCAACGAGCAATATATTAATGCAATATATAATATTAATAAAATAATAAATAAGTATTAAAATTTACTTTTGCGGTTTGGTTCGGTATTGAAAAGGCAATCCGAAATCCGATCCGATCATAGCGGTTTTTCCAGAACAACATCCAAACACATCCAAAAATATTTATTTTTTTGCGATTTTTTGTTTTCTTTATCGGTTTGGATTTGAACACCCTTAGTGATAGGGCCCAATATCAATTTTTTGTATTTATCTCTCTCCAACTTGTATACTTCATTTATTTTATCAAATAGAGATGATCTAAACTCCCACGAAAAACACTTATTAGTCCATGTGGATCTTCTCAATTTTTGTCTATCTTTTTTAAATTATATACTCCATTTACTTTGATAAATGAAGAGGATCCTTGTTAGCTCCTTTTTTGTGTTAGCTCCTTCAGCAACTTATTTCCGACTCTTTGTTGTTTCCTACTCCTCAACAAGGACATGTTTGAGTTTGAGGCTTTTTTTTTTAATTTATATAACTTTTTTTCATAGAAGTAAAAATAGTATGTGATTGTTTTTTAGTGGGCCAAGAACTTCACCGGCCAAGGATTGATGATCACTCATGCAAATGCTAAGCTAAAACAGGGGACCACTCTCGTTCGTATAGGGTTAGGAGTTAGGACAGCATCACAAATGCACAGTAAAACAACACGCGGATATCGTGCTTTTTTCTTGTGTGTGTGTAATCTGTGTTGGGTACATGCATGCTTTTCAATTGACACTATCTTCTTAAATAAAAAATGTTTAATGATGCAGACCGAGGGAGATACACCACTTGTGTATTTTCTCGATTCACAATTCTGAGACAAACGGAATTTTATCTATTTTGTCCATGTTTATATAGGAGCTAAAATTGAATAAACACATGTTTCAGTAATTTTATAATAATTAAATACTTAAGAAGCTTTATCATCATGCTTATATTACAAGTTACAGCAAAAAAACATAATATAAAAGCATAATTAGAATTATGGAGTTCAAGTGTGAGACATCAACTAATGATGAGTTAAATAAGTTGAAAACAAAAGAGAGAGAGGCTCCATGTAACTAATGTTTGGTGTGATTTTTTTATGGCCGGTCTCTTGGGTGGTGCTGAATGATTGATTTGTTGTTGCTCTCGGCACTTCCTTGCTCTCTTCAACGGCTGGTATTACAACGCTTTAGTTTGATCTAAATATATAAATTCTTAGTATGTTCTGTATATGGTTTCAACTTGCAACATTGTCAAAAAAGTTTAGACTAGAAAAGGCATAGTACTTAAGTGATCCATAGTGACCCACTTCTCTTTCTTGAGATCCTTCCGGTGCATGATTTACAATATGGATATTACTGCAATGAAGTTTATCTTTGAGAAATTTGATAGAAGAATTGATTCTAACTTTTGGAAAATTCAAGTCATTGTGTGTTTATACAATCAGAGTTACATAAGATGTTGAATAACACGAGCATTGATTAACATTGATGTAAGGTGTGATTTAACATGTTAATGATCCAAGATCATCCAGAGATCATGCCACTACCTCTCTACCATGAAGCTGCCATTGGGCATGAGTCACGACTCTTACACGTATATATCCAACATTTAGCAAATTTATAATTGTCCACACTAATCACTTACACTTGAACCCAACAATTTTTTCCACATGCTTGGGCCTCCCACACCACGTGCTATACTTGAAATGTTGTTACAACCAACAAATCATGTCTCCTGACTACACCATCAAAAAGACTTTCAATACAAGAATCCAATTCACTAAGATCCCAAACCATCAAGTTGAATCCGACTCTGATACCATTTGTTTGAGAATCTAGAGAACAATGATAAATGATTCAAGTCCATCAAGAGTTTAGACATCATACCTTTATCCAAAATATTAACACATTAGATATACAAGTCATTTCTTTTATATATTCAACACTTATTTTATTTATAGTCGATATAAGATTATCACTCACACTTAAAAATCATTGGAAAAATATATGGACCTAACCAATCAAACAGTGGTCTACTTTTGTAAAATTTATTAGCAGATACAAATTGATCACTTGGTCATTTGTTCTATTAAAAAAAATGAGATTGGTTTGAAACGATCGTTAAGCAAATTTGCCTATTCATTGGTCAAACTTTCTGGCCTAACTAACCTGATTGTTTATTTAGAAAGCAGCACTCAATGATTCCATTGTGCAACACAAGAAACCTTATTAAAAGAAAAACAAATCTTTTATAGTAAGAATTTTGTGTTTGTTTAGAGCGTAATGTTTGCTTAATTAGGACAAGCAAGGAAGTAGCCGGACATCCGTACATGTATATTTTGACTATGAAGACAAACATTGACAAAGTCTTTCGTTGTACTAATGCCGTGCCGTGATACAACTTGTTGTGCATGGTCTTGCTTGATCCGACGGTTAGGATTCGAAGATTAAAGAAGATCTTTCTGAAAGGAAATGCTGATTGGTGAGGTAACGTCACTAATCGGACAAATGTCTCTATCAATAATTTAAGTGCTCCTTCAGTCATTACTGTGTCGTCATATTACAATGATTAAGATTCGTTTAAGCCCATTAGACCACTGCCAGAATTTTAAAAAAAAAAAAAATGAAAAATCCAACAGAAAAAGATAATGTTGACGTGAACAAAAATAAACAGAGAAAGTTATGCATGATGGCAGGATTTCCGTAATGTAAGTTTATTTTTTTAAACAAATAAATAAATTCTTCAAATAAACTCTTATTTTTCTAGTGTGAGAAATAACCAGTTGCTAGGCATCGATTAAGCACTGTGTCTCTGCCTATATGTGACATGAACATCCAGAGATCTGTGTTTTTTGAAGGATTAGGGGAAAATTATGGTAATTGATAGAATAAAATTGACTTTTAGATAAAAAAAATTGTTTTTGTCAAATGAGTAACTCACCGGCATCAATATACTGATTTAGGTCAAAATTGCTTATATGAAATGACACAAAATTCTTGTAGTTTTATACTAAGATATCATAGGGAGAATTTGCTATTTAGATCTCACAAACAACAACAACCAAGTCTTATCCTATTAAGTGGGGTTGGCTACATGGATCAAATGACACCACAGTTTTTTTTTATTATAAACCAAATTTGGATCCAACTCATTAACCTCTAAATTTTTTCTAATGGTTTCTCTAATAGTTTTCCTAGGTCTTCCTCTACCTCTTTTAACTTGACTCTCCTTCATTTAATCTACTCTTCTTACCACGACATTTACGCGTCTTCAAACCATCTAAGCCTATTTTCTACCAACTTTTCTACTATAAGTGTTACCCCCACTCTCTCTCTAATGGTGTCCTTCCTAATCCTATCATGTCTAGCCTTACCACTCATCCAGCGCAACATTCTCATCTATGCTACACTTACTTGATTCTCGTGTTGACTCTTAACCATCCAACTCCGTTCCATACAACATCGTCGGTCTGACTGTTGTCCGATATAACTCTTCTTTCAACTTAAGTGGTACTTTCTTATCGCACAAAACACATGAGGCTCCACTTCGTACCATACAACATCGCCGATCTGACTGCTGTCCGGTAGAACTTTCCTTTCAACTTAAGTGGTATTTCTTATCGCACAAAACACCTAAGGCTCCACTTCGTACCATACAACATCGTCGGTCTGACTGCTGTCCGATAAAACTTTCCTTTCAACTTAAGTGGTACTTTCTTATCGCACAAAACACCCAAGGCTCCACTTCGTACCATACAACATCGCCGATCTGACTGCTGTCCGATAGAACTTTCCTTTCAACTTAAGTGATATTTTCTTATCTCACAATTTGTTTTCAAGTTTGTGGAATGATCAGTGGCTAACTTCCTAATGCTAACTTGAATAATTATTAATGTTCCCCTCTATTAGTTCTATCTAAATATCTAGATTATTTCTTGACATGATTAAAAACAAAAAATAAAACCAATTACTAAGAATAGAATTTGGTTTTGGATTTGGAAATCTATAATGTCCAGTCATTTTGATCTGACTCAGAAATCCCTTGAATTCCGGAATGGGACGGCACTGGGACAATCCTCACTCTCCACTAACCGCCTGCAGACCCCACCATGCAAATGCAATTCAATGATTCCGTATGTATCACGTACGTACGAACATTATTCTAAAAAAATATATTTAAATAGCATATACTAATAAAGTTGTTACTCCATCTCTGTTTAAAAAGGAAAGTATACCAGCCTCCACCTTACCGTTTCTTTTCTTCATTACTCTCAATTTGGAAAGTAACAAACAATAAGAAGAGACTAAAAATGAAGGTGAAGAAGGGATGGTTAGCAGTTCAAGTAGGTTCAGAGGAAGAACACTCTCAAGAAGATGGTGTGAGTGATTCTCAAAGATTTCTCATCCCTATTTCATATCTTTACCATCCTCTTTTCAAACGCCTTCTTGATAAAGCTTATGAGATTTATGGCTACAACACTGATGGTCCCCTCAAGCTTCCTTGTTCCGTTGATGACTTTCTTCACGTTCGCTGGCGAATTGAAAAAGAATCCACACCCTATCATCACCATCACCAACATCATCACCATTTGATTCCTCATGCTTTGTATTTTAATTCTTGTTGATAATACTGTAGTGCTCACTTTTCTGTCAAGGAATCGTTGTAGTGCTGCTGTGACTTTTTTTATTTCCCTTGGTCTCTAATTTCGATTTAGGTGAGATGATTCTGCTTTGTATTTTAATTGAAATAGAAGAGAAACACTACCATGATTAGAAACCAATTTTCAAACTATAGTCGGAATTAATAACACAAAACCTCTACAGATCTTACTGAGACTGGCTCTGATACTGTGAATACAAGTTCCAAACATGATGTTATCAAAAGCAATCCCAAATATGGTGATTAGAGGATTAGGAAATTTTGATACTCATCTATTTTGCATAACAAATGCTATATCTGATTAGAATTCTTTAGGGGCATGTGCAGCCCTATGCTTTCTTGGCAGGCTACACTTTGTTTTGTTGCTATAGGATAGCCTTTGGCTTCCTTTCTCTCTTTTGTAAACAGGTTTAGGCCTTAATCCTGGTTTGAATTTTATTTTCATTGCTTTGAACAAAAAAAAAAAAAGTTGTTTTGACAATTATAATTTATCAGGCTTCAATACAGCAACTTGGAACTAACCAAAAGTGGCCACCCAGGATTAGCTTTACTCATCTCTGTATGTTTTGCAAAAACGTTGATTAAATTTTCTGAGTAAACCACCAAACTAGCTAGTGTATGAATTTATATTACCCTGTCAATAGAAAAACATCTATTATGCTGTTAAGTTTATTTTTTGACGCAATATTACACCATTAAGTTGATCATCTTATTTAACCACTTATTATCAATTAGTTTTATATTTTAACCACTTACTATCAATTTGATCGTTATATTAAGCAACAGTTATATAATACTAACAAATTTGGTCCTTGACTCTGAGAATGATTAATATAAGTAAAAATTTGACGAGTTAGAGACTTTTCTGAAATATTCATATTCTGTTGGACCTATTTGTCCTTCAAAGTTAAGCCAGTTTACTCAATTTTCTTCTTGCATGAACCATAGGTAATTTCTCTTCTTCTTGAACTGTTGCGTTGAACATATAAGTTGTTAGAGAACAAAATGGTGAACTCACACTCAGCAAAACAAAAGAAAGAGTGTATCAAAGAATTGTAGAATATTGCACTTGTTTTAGTTTCACACATATGATGTTATTTATTCATCACTATAGTAAACTCACTTCTAATTATAATATGGTTAGTCAATATAACTAACTCTAATTGACTCAACTACCATACTAATAGAAAACTAATTACTTTTAAGTTTTAACGCACCCCTTAGATTTCTCTTCCATGAGGTCACATTCAGCAACTTCCTCATTTCAATAAAATTTGCCAGTCTTCATTCTTCAATGACTTAGTTAAGATGTTAGCCAATTGTACTTGTGAGCTTCAGAAGCGCATCTCCAGCTTCCAATAATTGACTTGATCACACAGAAAATGAAACTTATATGCTTGATTCTAGCATGATCAATACAATGTTTTGCTAAGTTTATAGCACGAGGAAGTCTTGTATGGTCACAACAATTTGGGCACATTCACATATTTGAAAAAAATGCAGGCAAAAAAAAAATTGTATTTCTAAGATAATTATGTGATATGTATTTTGGTGTGTGTGTCCAAATGTTGTGCCCAAATCATTATGACCATATAAGTATGTATTTTCCTTATTGTAGATTTGTTATCCACCATCAGTTGCATTGCATCGGATCTCTAATTCTCAGTTGGATTTCATTCATCGGAGATTGAAGCCAACTTGACATTCAACATGTGAGACTGCTATGTATTCAACCTCACGTGAGGATAAAACAACTACAATTTCCTTCTTTGAACACCATTAGTGGTCCAAAGAATTTAGTTAAAGACATATCCTCTGCATCTTTCCCTTTATATTGAGGTTGTCATATAACCTTATTCAGCACGTTCTCCACCCATCTGACAGTGAGGCAAATCCTTGGAATTGAACAATGGGCTTAGTACTTACTACTTAGTATGAAATAATATGGGAAGAAGATAAAACACGACGGTTGTGCAGAGATCATCTTCCATTGGAGACCAAGTTAATCATTGGAGCTATTCAATGTTCACTACACAAAAAAAATAAAATATGCTACTTTCCTAAGAGTAAAACCCCTCAAAATGTTTAAATCCCTTGGAGAAGGGGGTCGGAAACCATTTCAAGGGACACGTGCCCATACCAATATTTATACTAACTAACAAAAATGTACAAACACACGCTCATACTAACTGAAAATACCCGATCAAATTAGAGTCATGTTCAAATATTAAAAGGGAAATGCTATTTCTCAAGGGAAAAATAACATCAAGAATTTTTCAAAACACAGTTGGCAATTTTTAATTGCATGATCTATTTGTTCAATTCTTCTTATTTTTCAGCCACACATCATTGAATTGTGGCAAATAGTGCATTGTGATTACTGCTCTTTATTCTTGAAGAATTCTTGATGTTATTTTTCTAGAGATATAACATTGCTCATATTAAAAATAGTTCTCTTAAATTATTAAAAAAAAAATTAAAAAACGATTCCTTAATAAAAAAAAACAAATTTTTTTATAGTCATCCTCAGTTTAAATTGTAAATACGATAAAATAAAAGAGTTATCATTTTCTTGTTTAGTTACAGAGTGATATTATTTAACGCGAATTCTTTGTTGTGAAATTTCAAGAAGCTTACGTGTTTGATTTGAAAAACAGGAGAGCGGTTGCAATTTCTGGTTTTGTGGCTAAAACGTGGGCCAGAGGGTGATAAGCAGCCAATCAGGAGTATTCTCTATTCATTCTTGGAGAATTTTTTTTTGTTGTATTCAACGTTTAGGAGTGCTAGCAACAATCTCTTTTGAACACTCCCTTTAATACTCACTCTTTTATTGGTTTAAATCAATGTGGGTCTACACATTGAAAATAGAACCCACACAAAACGGTGGGACATACATTGATTTCATCCAATAGAAGAGTGAGTGCTAGAGAGAGTGTTCAAAAGTGAGTGTTGTTAGCATTCCTCATTCAACATTTCCATTAGTTACAAAACCGTAAGTAGATTGGGACGACCTCAATAACAATGAGCAAGAAATGAAAAAAATTATTAAATTCAAGTTTTTTTTTGGTGTATGGAGTTCGAATTCTAGACTTTGCATATGTTATGCATTGTTCTTACCAACTGATGTAAGCTCACAGGGGCATTATTAAATTCAAGTTAAAATTGAAAGAAAAAATATTACAATAAAACACAAGATTTTGTTACGAAGGTCAAACTAAGTTTTTTTAGTGTTCAATATTTTAATCTTATCAGTGTTTTTTTAATGGTGTTGGGGTTCGAACTCCCGACCATACATATATTATGCATTGTCTTTACCAACTGACCTAAGCTCACAGGGATAATGTTTAATATTAATCTTATCGTTGTGAATTGTTTAAATTTTAATGAGATTTAACTAATTCTTTAATAAATATTTTAAACAATATTATAAAAATGAGAAAGAAAAAAAAATTTAAATAAATAATAAAAATAAAATAAAATTTAGTTGTTAAATTTATTTGACGATAAACATTTATAGTCGCTAGTATTTGTTAGCATGAAAACCATATTATTTTAACAAAGATCTTGTACTAAAAATAAAAAAGAATGAACCATATCTATATCTAGTTGCCAAATGAAATGTGTTTTGTCTCATTTTGTAAGGGACAATGTATAAACTCATAAGCGAGGTAATAACGAAATGCGGGTTTAGGTTTTCTTTCTCACAAGATCGTTGACTGTTCCGCATTCTGTTCAATGGCTAATGAACGGAGACGAGGTTCGCAAATTTTCCCTGTTACGTACATTCATCATATATTCATCTCTTTTGGTATCTACTATGTAATTTGAGGATCTTTTGGTAATATTTCAGATTTTTATCCAGTACTAGTTTGAAAGGATAATTGCAATTCAACTAAACTCTGTTCAAATTGCCGTCGAAATACCTAAATTACGCGCTTATAACATATAGGCTCATCATATAAGCTATTTCTATAAGAAAAGATAGAATAAAGCTTAACTGTTTTCATATAAGTTATAAGCTGTTTTCATTAGCTATCACATAGAACTTAAATGGAAAACAACTTACACACATGTCATAAACTGTTTTTTGTAAGATTTTACAGACAGTCTTACACAAGTGCTTATGTTTGGTTTAAGATAATCTTGTCTTTAATTTTAGGTTTTATCAACACAATGTCATCCTATGTAACATAGCTTAAACATGTTTCATAATTATAAGATCACAACTTAGAGTTAACCTTATTCTCGTACACCATATGTTGGACCTATAGTTGAGTACTTAGAAAAACTGAAAGATCAATGTAGAGAGACTGATAGGGAGAGACATAGACAAACCAGTGTAGATGCCCCCTCGACAATAAACAATTTAACTTAGATTATCATCTGGTTGCAATTTAGAATTGTAAAATTCCTGTTTGACAGATCATTTACAATTAGATCGTTAGGTGGAATGCTAGTAACATGGATAAATAAATTGATCGAGAGAAGACTATTAAACTCATTTGGAGCCATATTTTATGTGAGAAGTCCAATGTGCTTTGAATAAGAATTATGAATTCCTATTTGGTGGATGATTAGTAGCTGGATAGAATGACAAAAGGATGGAATGTGACAGAGTTAGAATTATGGAAACAAGGCAAAAATACGCTCGATGCAAATTTTCTTCTTCGTTGTTTTCTAAGTAACTAATCGTTTAATACTTCTATCTCTATTGAATTGTTAGCACAAAGGCAAAGTGGTCATGTCATATGTGCTTTGTCCAAATGTTAACCTCCAAAGCAATTTCATTTTTATTTTGGGCAGTGTATTAATATATACCATTCCTAGACCTGGACCTTATATATAAAGCTGTAAGGATGATGCATTGCTAGACAATTTATATCTCTCATGATATTACTTTTTTCCTTTCAACCAAAAGCCAAGCTTATTACATTTTGATGTTAACCCTATTAGTAGTTAGGTGATATTTCAAATCCTCACAGTAAGCATGACACTGTATTTCGTTTTGAGTATCCTTAACATATTATATGTTCGTCTTTCTATTTTTGCCAGATGGAATAGTGACTCCGAGATGAGATGATTGGAGGGTCTTGTAGACTTGGTCATAGCTGCGAGTCAAGCATTTTAGGGTTCTTTAAAAGTTAAAACTAACAGGTTATATTCTGTTTTTCTCCTCTCATTTACCAATATCTGGCTTCATTGCTATCTTTCTGTTTTGTTTTATAAGTTTCCCACTTAGTGCGGTGAAAGATGACCCAGAACTCTAGAGTGTGCCATAAGCTATGCAGATATATAACTAATCAATGCAGATAATTAGTTTGTTTTTATCACTTAAAAATAAAATGAGATGATGGTTGGAGCTGTGTTACTGCATATATAATTTAATGAAAAAAACTTTGTCGAATCTGTGATATTAATTTCTTGATGAAGGAAGTTATTCTGTGTCAAGATGGTGATTATTTCAGTACTTAAATGGTTACTGCAGTCTATTGTTCTATCAATACAGTGTCTAATGTCAATTCAAAATACTGAACATTTTTTTGCCAATGAAGGGACACATAGGACTTCCTGATCCTATTCTTTTCCGCCATTGTTCTGCATCATGATCAGTGTGATTGTTCAATTCCCTGATTTTTATATTTGTGCATTACTTTTCAAGTACAGCTGAAGTATGCATTGAAAAATCAGTACAAAATGCATCTTACTGTCACCAATGACAATTGACACCTGTTCATAGACTTTTTTTTGACTGAATCCTCGTAGACAAGAAACTCATAATATGATATTCTGGGCTCTAAGCGTCCCTGCAAAATTCCTTATTAAGAATTAGTGTATAGAAAAAATAAACTAAGCATGCACTCTCTGTATTTTATGTACAGATTTGCTTTTTCGATCATGAACTGATTTTTTTTCTCGAGGTGTATAGAGGACCTTCAGAGAACGACGGTGTGCAGCAGAACTTGAATCAAATCCCTATTTGTTTGTGCAGCAGAACTTGAATCAAATCCCTATTTGTTTCATGTATATCTATTGGCTTCAATTCAGATATTTAGGTTTCATGTTTCTGCTTCTTTATTTTTTTTTGTTTTGTTGCAAAAACATGCTTTTGCTATTAACTATGCTGTTTTGCCATCATTTGGCGCATGACTTGATTAAATATGTTGCTGCATAGCTGCTAGAATTGGCTTGGACTTATTTTCCTCGAATCTATTTATTTATGTATCTTTCGATGAGAATTCACTTGTGGTTTGTGGTCTTCATTTTATGTAAATGTTGAAGAAAATGGTTTTATTTTTATATTTGGGGAATGATGAATTGGTAAATTCTCATCTTTGATTGGTAGCAGTAATTTCCCCCCTCTACAATCTACTGCCTGTATTGACTAAGTGTGTTTGGTAATGCAGTCGGCCACTTCCGCCACATGTTTTTCCTACTCTCCAAAACGCAGATTCTCCTGCGCTGCACAGTAGCATTGTGATTCAGAAAAATTCCAGACACATGCCAAGAGCTTCATCATCAAAAGTATTCAGCACCTGTGGAAGATGAACAGCACAGCATATTAGAATATTATAAAACATCTTATAATATCTTTTATATCATATATTAGAATATTTTATTTTATTTTCTAGTACCTGTATATAATTTTTGAGTATTGTGGATATTCTCTTAGGATTAGTTTTATTTTACTTAGATATTATTTTGATTTGTTTCTTAATTTCCCTAGTTAGGACTAAGTAGTGTATCCCTATATATAAGAGTTGGTGTTTAGTCTTCTGTATCAAGTTATTATCAATAAGATTGATAGTTATTATCAAGTTTTTACTTGTATTTTGATTAGTCTTTTTCATCCTTTTATCTAACATCCCACAGCTTCAACATGGTATCCAGACCCTGGTTTGATCCTCCTTGATTTGTACTGTCATTATTCCTGCCATGCTCTCGAAAATTTTGGATAATTTTTTTAGTTGTATACTTATATTTGGAAACCTTTGTCGAACCCTCTTTTATTTCAAACCGTTTTCTCATGCACCTGGAATTTTTCTACTGTCGTTGGAAAAAAATTCCACCAACCTTTTTCAACAAAACCACCACCATCAAGACCAGAATCTGCCGATATACAAAACCCCTAAGTTTCTAATCTAACATCTATTAGACACGCCCTCATGTGCCATTACATCTAGCAACTCTTGCAGGTGCGTGAAGACCATGTGCCGCTATACAAGTTGTCGTTGACGAAGGCGACTTCATTGTTGTTCTCTTCGGCTATTCCTCTTTCTTGTTTCAGTATTCTCTTTTAGGCCTTAATTTTGGTCTTAATTCTCTACTGCTCTATGTTGTTATTGGTGGCTTGCCATCTTGTGTTTTGGGGTTTTGCTTGATGTTGTTTGTGAACATCTTTGTTTGCGCATCTTTCTAGTATGTGTACTGCAAGTATTTGTTTGTGCATATTCTGTATAGATGGAAGTTTTTCCGCTATGATCCTTTCCGTTTAGAGTTTCAGCCTCCAAAGTGAGTGTCTATATTGTTTAAGTTTGTTTTAGATTTTTGACACTTCCAGTTAAGGTTTTAGTTTACATGAGTGGGCGTTGGCCTACCACCTTTTTCATTTGAAGTTGCACCTTTGAATTTGAGTTTCAATTGCCGGAGTTAGAACTGGTCCAATATCGTTGCGGTTTAGTATGACATGGTGACACATTTCTATTAAGGCTTCAGCTATCAGATGAGCACTTATTTAACATCATTGCAGTTTTTGGTGTTTTTCTTATTGTTAAGATTTGATATTTTTGCTTCTATCTTTTGGGTTAAAGCCCGTCTTTCACCTTCTTCTTTTGATTTACTAAACTCTGGTAGCTTCTGTCTTATGTGGTGGTTAAGCGTGTTTGCTTTCATTAAGTGGTTAAGCTTTGGCATTTGTTTGTTCCCAAATTGTGGTGCTTGATTCTTTTGGAGTGAGTGTCCTGGTGACACTAGAAGAAGACCGAAGGTTGAAGATTTCTATGAATCTTGTACCTCAAGTCGTTGCATCGATTGTTATGTTTTCTCTTTTCAAGGGTATATTTGTAACAAGTTTAAAGCTTACTATACAATATCTTACAAAATTTTGTATTAGATTGTCTTATTTTCTTTTGTAGGATCAGTCTATAACTTCAGAGTCTCTTAGATTTTCTTAGGACTATTTTTTATGTTACATGGATATTATTTTGATTTTCCTCTTAATTTCCCTATTTATGAATAGAGTCTCGAATCGCTATATATAAGGATTTGTGTTTAGTTTTTGTATCAAGTTAGTATCAAATAGGGAAATGTGGGCGTCTTACAAAATCAATTTCCCTATTAGTGTTTTTTATATTACAAAATCAATTTCTTAATTTTTCCTATTAGTGTTTACTGTTTAGTGGACGAAAGTTTTTCAGTTCCTCAAATATGTCTCACTTATGACCTAACTGAAATCCTTAATGTTTCATTTTTGAAGTCTTCTGTTTGTCATGTTTGTAATGCTATTTATTATTTAGCAGTGGAATTGTTGCAGACATGACTGTTAAGTAAATATTTTACAGAAAAATGATTTTCCATGTTTATCAAGCTACCAATGTATGGGCATGCATTGACGTGAAACTTACTGCCTATGTAGAGCCTTACTATTCAGAACATAGAAAGCTGACTAAAAGTTGTCCAATCAAAAAGCGTGAATAAGAAGACAAAAAGCAATAAAGAAATGATTTTACATGATTGAAGAGAAAAACTCTTGGGCACTAGCAGTTCAATGCCGTAAAAGCATTGGTGATAGAAATTGCTAGCTGTTACCCTTGGTTATTTCACTTATTTGCTAGATTTTAGGGAAATTTTCATCTGAATAAAAGCTAGGGATGTTGTCTTGACCATGTAGCTATTTTGAATTGGTGATGATGTAGCGTAGTTTAGTGCAATTGTCGTGAAAAATTTCTGTTTATGTTGTCTGTATCTACTATCCACTTAGGTATGATGCCAGCAATTCTGTTTGTGATCCAGATGTGATATTGGACTGATGGTGATGGCATTGTATATTTTTCCACTAAAGTTTTTACTTATTTATTTATGTAGGTTAGTATTAAGAAAACTTAATTCTAACATTGGCTTAGATAAATGCCTAAATAGAGCTCATAAATGGTAGATAATCTTCACATCAGACCGGTAGATAATCTTCAGCTAGCCTAAAACTTAAAATCTAAGATAATATTAAAACCTATATGTGATGTTAATGGGCTAACCATCATTATTTACGCATCAACCCCGGTAGTATTGAGCTTGAGGGTGTGTACTGAAGAAAAAGAAAACTCGACTCGTGCATATTTTTTTAATGTTAAATAATATTTGCAAAGCCCAAGTAATCATCAACTTAATTATAAATCAGTTGTATATTTTTGAGTTAAGTTTGTACAGTCTTTTTTTTTTTTTTTTTTACAGTTTTTCACTTATAATGTGAGAATTAGGTTAGTATAATTGGTGTGTACATATTTTCCTTTGTGTAAACTTAACTCATTTAATATGAACATTGTATAATATATATATAGATTAGAGTTCTAACTCTGAACACCCCACTTATTCACTTAAAAAAATGAATGTTTAGTCTAATAGACTTGACGGAAAAAAAAATGTATCAAATATTGATTTTTATATCTTCTACAATAAATAAGTAGTAACAATTAATGATATGTTTAACAAAAATATACCTGGTGGTTTTTTTTTTCTTTTGAGTTAAATATGTTTTTGACCCCTATAAATCTACCAACTTTTCGTTTTAGTCCCTCTAAAATTTTCCTTCAACTTTTAGTCCCTCAAAAAAATTTCATCTTCACTTTTGGTCCCTTTTTTAAAGTAAATTCATATGTAGACTTCATATTTTTGAGTAAAATTTTGTAGAAAAATTCATAATATTATAAGAATCTTTCCCAAAAAAATTTAGATTTTTTTAACAAAACATGAATTTAATATGAATTTTTATATTTTTGATGGTTAAAAATTCATATTAAATTTATGTTTTGTTAAAAAATTCTAATTTTTTTTATGAAAGATTTTTCTAATATTCTACACATTTCTGCTAAATTTCATTAAAAAAAAATACTAAAATTAACTTAAAAATAGGGACCAAAAGTAGTGATTGAAAATTTTATAGGGACTAAAAGTTGAAGAAATTTTTTAGAGGGACTAAAACGAAAAGTTGGTATATTTATAGGGACCAAAAACATATTTAACCTTTTTTTTTTACTTTTCATTTGTTGTTTTCAAGTTCAAAGTAGTATTAACTGCTCTTTGTCCCTAATTATAAACATACATTGTATATTTCACATATGTTAAGAAAAGTTAATAGTGTAATTAATACGTACATTTTGCATTATATTATTAAATTATCATTATTTATAAATTATGAAAATGACAGTTGTGTATAGAAGTCCTTCCTACGTCCCTTGTTATAAGAAAAATAGTTATCATGATATATTTGTAAAAAAAAAAAGTGTTATTTTTACATATTCATTGCTACAATAATTGATATAATAAAAGAGAAAAAAAATTAATTTTCAATGATAATTTATATAAACGCATTGTTGTAAAATATATATATATAATCATTAGTGCATGTGGAATTTTAAAAAGGGTTTAATGTTTAAAGACAAAGAAAAACTGGGAAAAAATCATCATTAGGGACTGAGAGAGTATTCAATATTGTTTTTTCATATTTCAAAGAAAATTAATATCATTAATATGGCTTATTTTTCCTCTAAAAAAAGATATAGCTTATTTTTGGAGAAAAAAAAATACATTTAGTAATTTTGAGAAAGGACTTGTATTTAGAGACGCATTTTCCGTCCATAAGTCCTAGCTCAACTGGTAAAATGTCGAAATTGTTAGATCGAACGCTATTATCGGGTTTGAACCCCGACACCTCAACTTGTGTGTGAGTTTATAACGGTTTTGCTATTACGTTCTGTACCTCCACTTATGTGTGTGAATTTATAATGGTTTTGCCATTTCGTCAATCTACTGCAACAAAAAAATGCATTTTCCCCACAACAAGTGCTTAAAATTAGAGCAGGAGACGGTATTATTTTGTAAAAGTTAGCTCTAAAAAATATGTGAAACAAATCTTGTAATAATTAGACCTAGTAATTTACATTGGAATTTATATATAATCACTATTTTTTTCCTTCAAAAGGAACCTATACTTTGGTAGTAAACTAGTAATAGAGAGAGTTAATATCGTATCTTTGTTCCTCGTTAAAATATTGGCAGCTGCATTTAATTAGTAAATCAAACTTGGTGGAATTATATGAACCTACTTCTTGTTAATTGTCACCCTACGTTCTGATGCTATCCTGTTTTTTATTTGTATTTGTGTGTGAATATTCTTGTTTTATGTCTGGTTTATCAATTCCCACCAAAGGGCCTATAAATCTATCAAGTGATTGTGAAGCATATCGGTATACCAGCAACTTTGTACGGCATTGGCCACATTTTCAATATGAATTTCCAGTTAATCTTTTAGGTTTGACTAACAAGAAAATGGACCTAAAAATTAATATGATATGACAGTGGTCAGAAATTAAACAGGTTTCGTTTTTTGTTCCCAGTAGTTTTACTATCAAGACCTGCCCTAGCATTAATACTTTTTTAAAGAAAAAAATACGTACTACTAGTAGTGCATGATTTCTTAATTTGAAAAATTCATTACAGTGGTCCTGTAATTCGGGTTTGTTTGGACCATTTAAGACCATTTAAGCAATTAATTGTCCTTAAAAACATAAAGCTTGTGATATGATTTGTAGGTGAGTATGTTGAAAATGCAAGTTCCAGTTGCTTTAAGCTGTCAAAATGCCAAACATCTTTGGATTCCAAGGCTTGACATGCACAGATCTTCATATATAAAGTCGATGGTAATAAATTATCTGTGCTGATAAGTCAAAACATTGGGACATAGCTTTCCTGTTGAGCTTATGGCTCGAGAATTGAGAGTTGAACACCTTATCACCTTATTCACTCACGCCCATCATTTCAAAATCTACTGCTAGTAGTATCCATGTTAATTTCTATGACCTTCTTCTTTTTATTTGTATTTTGTTGTAATCTACCGTAGGGCACAAGATTTGATTGGAGAGTCTTTCTTAATAATGTTACAAGTTTTATTACGTTGAATTACAAAGATTTAATGTGTGTGATTCAATTAGCGAGTCGGTTAAAATCACAATGAGCCATCTATTATCTATGGTGCACATTTGGTATTATAGTAGAATTGCTGAAATTTCAGTAAACAAACCCACCATATATAATATTAAACATGGATTTAGATTTTGCAAAATCACCATGGTTTGTCATTATTTCATCGAATTCGTCATAATATCAAACGTACAATTAAGTATCGTTATATTATATATGAGAATAGATTTAGGGTCATGGTAGCAAATGTTCAAAGGATATACTAGTTAAGAAAACCATAAAGAAAATAAGTGATAATTAGTTCAGATAAAAAAAATCATGTTTTGTCAAATACTCCATGCAACAGTAGTAGAAACCAAAAGAATTGTTCCTTTAAGAAGAGGCCCCGAAAAATGCGCAATATTGTGTGTTGAAGATGTACAGGTACACATACTGATGAACGTTATGATGACCCCATAATTGAAAATGGTGGCCCCTCTACTTGAAGAAGAGCCAATCGTGTGGTCCCCTCACGTGAGCTAGACTTAAATTCACACCACGTGCTTCTGTTCCCTCGTGCCGGTCCCACGCTCCGCCGTACCGACTAGCATTTATTGGAGTCACATGGCCAAGCCTGCATCGTACCTTGCTCGGAGAACCTCAGCCGTCGATTCTACTCGCAGGGAGGGGTTTGACTCCCTCATTTATTCTTTTTCAATCTTTTGGCGGGGATCTATGGGGTCAATTTTCAACCTCATTTTTTCAAAACATAATTTATCCTAATACATTAAGCATTTTAAAATTAACAATTATTCTTTAAAAAAAAGTCTATTTATTTTGATTTCTAAGACATCGATTACATGCATTTTCATAAATACTTACTATTATTCATGGTCGTTCAAAGAGTGTCCTGGGGATACTCGTTAACCTTTCATATTTCTTAAAGGATCTTGTTAACAAGCTTTTTTATGACACTTGGTAAGAGTTTAAAAATAAAAACAATTGATAACTTTCATGTACAAAAAGTTGTTTTAATGTTTTTCGTAATTTCTAATTAGGGGTTTAAAAATTACTTACACATGAATAGAAAGTAAACAAACAAAAAGTTGTGTTGTTAGACCTTTTTGGATTGCAAAATCAATTCTCATAAACGCAACATTCATGGACCAAGAAGACATGACATTTCTATGCAGGACCCTTTTAACTTTAAGTAGAAGGTCAACAGTCTTTCGTGCTAAGAAGTTGAAAGTGTCAAAACCAAATGATATAAAAGCATGTTGATTGTCATAACACGTTTTCTCCTATTTGGCCACTTTTCTTGACGCAACTTTCAGAGTTGTCTGTCCTACCGTAAAACCCTTGACCCCTAATCTCACAAGTGGTGAAAACTCATGTAAGTCCACACATGCATGTTTTCCTCCTACCCATCCGTACATCGTAACATCCGCAGACCTAAATGTTGATCTTCTATCTAATGAGTCAATCAAGAAGCATACCTGTATTTCCCTCTTCACTGATAAAATTTCAAACTAATGTTTTTCACTTTAAACTTCTTATCAGATGCTCTTAGGATAGTTGCTAGCATATTTTTTTCTTAAAACTAATTTAATTCCTCATTGTTTTCTATTTTTCTCCTCCCATCACATCTTTAACATACCATGCTTATTAGTATAACATGCATTTTTATTTCTTTATCTCAAAGTGTATAGCGAGTGTATATCTGTCCAAATTATATTTTTGTTTTGAAATTTGCATACCTAAATTTGTGCATTATACACTCATTTGAGTTCCAATTCTAAGAAAAAAAACTAAAAATAATTCATTGACTTATCTATTGTAAAAAAAAATTTGTAAACCTTTATTGTAAAACTTTAAAATTGTCTTTCAAATATACTCAACCATTCCGTTGTAATTTTTTTCCCAAATATACTCAATCTGACCTTTTTTGTAAAACTTTAAAATTGTCTTATAATAAAGGGACTGTAATTTTGGCCCCTCCTTTTAATTGTGCAATTTTGATCCAGCATTTCAAAAAATTTGACAATTCAATTTGATGACATGATTATAAATTATTCACTCTTAGTCTCGTGTATCATTTCAAATGATGTTCGTTTGACTTTATATGTTTGGTCACGATTCATTGACACCCTGTTTTTTTAAGACTCTAAACAATCACACACTTCATGATCATGACAAGTCAACTAATCTATTATCATGTTATCAAATTAAATGGTCAAAATCATGGATTGTTTCAAAATTCCAATACACGTGACCAAAATCGTGCAATATGAAATGAAAGGATTAAAATTAGGGTTTTACGAAAACACGAGGATCAAAATTGTTTTTAAACCTAACTTTTTGAAAGTTTAGTGCACATATGATATTTGGTTAACTAGTTTACATTGATATATGAAATGAACTTTGATTTTTCTTTTAATATTATTAATTTACAAAGGTGAAGTATTTATCTTCCACTAATTGTTAAGGATTGATATACACTTTTTATTTTATTTGAAGGATGATGTGCATAATTTAAAGGGCTGATCAGAAACGACGGTATGAAACTTGGAAAAGAAGGAAAGGAACAGAAGAAAGTGTAAAGTAGTGAAGCATAGAAATAGAATAGAAGAGAGAAAGCATGGGAGGTGGGTAAGTAAGTGTATATAATATGTGTCTTGACTGAGTCTGTATTTTTCTGTTTCGTTTGTTCGAGTGGTCCACATCAACTCAAATAAGAGTAGTAAATGCCGATGCATGCTGTGTCTTTTGTACAGTTGTTGTTGTTGTAAATACTTATGAATGATAGTGTTATGATGAATAATAATAGTATTGGTTTGGTCTTTGTTGTGTTCCTCGTTACTCGGGCTGTTCCTCATCCTACGCTCCCGCTGACTCCGACATGTCCGTTCTGCTCCTTCTTCTGTTATGACCGTTAGATCCTACAAATCAACGGCTGTGATTTACGCTTCCCTATTCGCCGTCTTTCCCATGACGTGATTCTTGCTACACACTTTTGACACTCACAGCCATACTAACATTATAAACGGGCAAGGATATATTTGATATGAATATGATCACCAACGCACATGTACTACATTATTACCTTCCAGTTTTGTTATTCAGTGAGAAAAACCCAATCATCATGATCTTAATTAATTAGTTAATCCAGTTTCATACCGGTGGTGAGACAGAAGTTGTATGCTACCTACAATTGCATAGAGAGTGCAGGTATAGTATGACATGTTTGGATGAACTATGAGATTAACAGAATGACGACAACTCATTTTGATTTTGGTGTAAGCTACATTTTATAGCTTAACAAATTTAATCAAGTGGCTCGCTGTAATTTTTTTAATCTTATCGCTCTTCAAACAAGCATTAAGTGGTTTAGAGAGCTCTGATAATGGGATGAATTTTCATATGCTTTATACTTATTTATAGAATGATACGTCTTCATTGACTGGTTTTAATTTTTTACTCGATAGAGAACATAATATACTTGAATGTAACAAAAAAAACATAATATACTTGAATGGCTAAACTATGCATTTATTCCCTAATGATATGGCTTTTCAAACGACCATCCAATCAACTCATTTAAAATAAAACAATACCCAGTAGGTACTTTTCTATGAATTGAATGAATTACCTGCAGTAGGTGTGCATAGTTAAATATATATATATACTTTGCTATAGCAATATAGGACATGCATTGGAACGTGAACTATCATATATTTCAGAAGAGATATATTTCTAATTATAAAAAATAAAATAAAATAAACTTATTTTGCTTAGACAGTGCTTTGGCAATCAGTTGTGTCAAGTCAGGCCCCATGATTCAACTATTAAACTATAACATTTTGTGTTTATTTTAATAAGAGAAAATGAATTTATTGAAAGGGGGAATGTTTTCTTCACGCGAAACACTAACAATTAATCTTAGAAGGTCCAGTTGGATGGGCTCACATGTCACTCATAATATGAGCAAAGGGTGTTGCTAAAAAATAGAAGCTTTGTATTTAAAAATAATATATATATATATATATTTTTTGGCGGTGGAAAAAAATATTTAAACTTTAATATAATTGAATACAGTATTTTTAAAATATTTTTATTTCCTTCCAATATTGACGAATGGTTGGCATCCCAACCATACCCTTCACAACATGGACACACTTATGTTGAACCAAGATTTCTTGCATCTTGATGACTTTTCACAACCTGAAATTGTTGTTTATGAAATACATATCAATATCCTATTTGGTACTCATGATGCTCACTTGAAAAATTTGTATGTTATCTTGCGGTGGCCGTCATTTGTTCTGAAATCAGACTGTTTGTTAAAACCAACAAGAACAAATATATGGAGTAAATAACTATGACAACCAACAATCAAATGATCCAATTAACAATATTCAACCAACAACACATTTAACAACCTATGTGTATAACAAATCCACGTTCATAGTCAAAGATCAAGAATAAGAGAGCTGATGAGTAAACACGCAAAGATTGTATATTGATAATTAAGTGCCAGAAAGTAGTTATTTATATGCTGTATTCTACAGCCAACAACACATTTAAACAATATTCAGCCAACAACACATTTAACAACCTATGTGTATAACAAATTCACATTCATAGTCAAAGATCAAGAATAAGAGAGCTCAGGAGTAAACATGCAAAGATTGTTTATTGATAATTAAGTGCCAGAAAGTAGTTATTTATATGTTGTATTTTATGCACTTTTGTTATGAAAATGCTAGTTTATGCTCTCTCTTTTTATCTTAATCCATCCCATTGTGCAAGAAAATGCATGTCAAGACACTTAGCAAGCATGAAATCAACAAATATATGCAAAGGAAAGCTCGCGACAGCGAGCTTGGAGCGAAAAGAAGGCGAGCCAAGTCAGAGAGCACCATTTCTAGGATTCTCATTGCTTGCCACAGTGAGCCAGGGCGAGGCCTCAACAACAAAGCTCGCCACAACGAGCAAGAAGGGAGAAGAAAGCGAGGCAAGTCAGAGAGCCCCCAGTTTTACAAGTCCCTCGCATGCCACAGCGAGACCATGGCAAGCTCATAGAGAGAGGGGAAAGCGAGCAGAAGTTAGAGAGCCCAAAATCCATAGCAACATGGCTTTTCCACGGCGAGTCTAGCCTTCGCCATGGCGAGATAAGGCAGTTTCAGGAAGCTTGCTTACGTGGCAGAAACCCACTGGTGAAGAAAGGTCTCCTCGCCATGGCAAGCAAGATCTCACCCGACGAGATCTCACTTATCAAACATAGTATAAAAGTTATTCTCTCATTTTTATTCAGAAGATTATCTTGTATTTTTAGAGAGAGACAGTGACAAAATTTTGAGGAGAACCTAGGGCAAGAATGTCGTAGTGGAGATTCAAAAAGATTCATTGAGAGATCAAGATCTTGTGATGTATTCCAATCATTTCTTCCACTTTTGCAAGGCTACCATGACAATTAGTAGCTAAATCTCACCTTGTTGGGATTCGATGTAATTTATCAAACTAAGTATGTATTCTTTATGATCTAAGCAATATATGATTCTAGTTATTCATGATATTTGATGTTGCTCTTGTGTTTTATGCTTTGATCTTATGGATTTAGATTGTAATTGAAAAATACTTTTTGAATCTAGGTTAGAACATCATATATTAAAACCTAAATGCTAGAAATGGTTTTAGGTTTTGATAATTACATTATGTATCAAATCCTAATGCTATCAGATTGTTTAATAGGCTGAGAAATCGTCGATTAAACAATACGATTGAGCTCACAAAATTATTTATACATAAATGGTGTTGTCGAGGATATGTGGTAATATCGAGTAACAGATAGAATCTATATGCATGATCATGACGATATATGCAACGTATGGTCAATGAAGTCTAATCCCATTAGTTTTAAATCTCAGTCAAACCTCAGTTTACATACCACATTATAGTTCAATTAGGTTTTATCATAAACAATCATTTAAACCCTAACTTGAAATGATGATTATTGTTGAACGACTTATAATATCGCACTAGTTCATGTGGAAACGATATAAAAATACTTACTTTTGACAAATCTACATCTTTTACGTAGTTCAAACCAAATTGATATATGTCTAAGGGAGGGAGAGAACAATTTAAATAGCTCTCCAAGATAAAACTTAATTTCTACCCCTTTCAAGTCTCTCACAACCCACAAGAAGATTCTATGAGAAATCAAGAGAGAAAATGTATTCCTTTCTCTAACCATATCTCATCATCAAAGGTGTTTAGAATGTTTTCCCAACCTAAGAATTTCACTCAATAACACTCAATCCTTAGCCTTTAAGTTTCATAAAACTTATATCTTTTGGTCTTTTAAGATTGGTCTAAATAACGTAAAATATTGTATTTGGATATCCATAATTCTGCAATGTTGTCTAGCGCGGGAAAAAACCGCCCTTAACACCTTCCTAGCTTTAGCTACCCCAAAAAATATTTTTTTTATTTGAATATGTTGGTATATTTATTAGTTAGCTCTCTCAATTATATATATTTAACTACCACAAATGAATTTATTTATCGAAAATTAGTAGAAATAACATTTTTAATAGATATAGATGTATTTTGTCTTATATTTTGACATTTTTTTTAGCTCTTAAGCAATTATAAAGACAACTTTATCAAAAAAAATAAAAATTATCAAGACACTCAATATAATATTTATTTTATTTCTATATATTGAGCCCTCGTGGAGTGATGATTAGCTTTCCCTAGGGATGACAATGTGTATCTTTTACGCAGGGTACTATAGTCTATAATGCTCATTCTCATACCCACGTTTATAATAATCCCAATTCTCGATTACATCCTCACGAGCAATAAGTTTCTTGTTCGTCCCGTACACTATGGGCACATAAGCGCTCTTATCCGCGCCCCTTACCTGTACCTTAACAACAAAAAGATAATAAATAAAGTTAAACAACACATATTGAAAATATGATCTAAAATATTTTAAATCAAATTATAATACATTACACAACATGGTATTTAGCCAAATAAAAAGTATCAAAAGGGGAAAAATAAACAACTACATATTACAATAAATATCAAACATTTAAGATTAATTAACTAATTTTAGTATTAAAAAATTATAATTATGGTACATACAATACAATGTGTGGGGTGCAGGGCAGGCTGGACACTAAAGTGCATGTAGCTGCGCCACTTAAATTTGTAGGTAATTACCTAAATTGATGCCCAGACCAACAATGTGGGTATATATCCGGCTATTTTGGATGTCAGTTTGGATCCAATTGTCATCCCTAACTTTCCCGCTTCATAACTTAACATAAATAGCCCATCAAGGTAAACTAACATCAATAACAAGTGTTTTAATGTATTGATTAATCAATCAAAAGTAGTAAATTTTACGTAAAAAGTTGATTTTTATTTTAAAACAATTTTTTTTTTAGGTTCTTTAAACAATGTTTTTAAGTTATTTGTTATCACCACCCTTAAACAAATCATTCCCGTACAAATCATGCATCATGCTAAACTAACATCAATGTGTGAAAAATTAAAGAAATTATGCCCGTACAAATCATGTAGTAAAGGGAGATCAGAAGAAATAGAGTCAATGTAATTTTCATGTCAAGTCCAATAATTGAAGCGACTGGTGTGACACAAAAGGCAGAGACTATTTTCTGTAGCTCAACTAGGCCATCCAGGTAGGGGGAGAAATTCTCTTCTATACAGATTACAGACGTATTGATTAACATAGATGTCTGCATATAATTATAGACAAATAATGTATTTTACTAATTAAAAATTATCGAGCAGCAGCACACATATATGATATAAAATTGACAGTATTTATGATTAAAAAAAATGGTATGCTTACACACAAGTTAAGAAACTGAAAGAAGAATTAAAAGTAACTTTTTTATGTTAAAAAGATACAATTTTAAAATATTAAATACATCATTTTCATGAAGAAAAAAAACTTATTATTTACTTTTTAATCTTGTTCTCTAAAAGCATGAGTTAACATATCAATTTCATGAAGAAAAATATGAATTTGTTCGAGTTATAAAACGTATAATTTTCAAACGAGGTTTCATCAAAAAGTTAGTAATTTTAAAAATAAAAAGAGATATTAATAGATATTGTTTTTCAAGGGAATTATCAATAGATACCATCAAAATTTGGGGCCTAGTTTAGACTTATAAAACTGATTCATAGGGTAGTGTCTCCTTCTTATAAACTCTTACCAAAAATTTTATTTATCGGGATGTGAGAGTTGGGTTTTTCTCAATACACTCCCTCAAACCCAACAATTTTTTTGGACTTGGTACGTGGATAGATAGGTGACCATTGAATTCAACAATATATCATGTATGAAATTGTGGTTGGACTTAACACACTCTAACGTCGGAGAGAGAATAAATTTTGAAGTGGAAAGATATAAACCTCAGTATTGTCTCTTTTTTATTTTTAAGAAATATAAAAGAAATAATATTCATTATATATTATACACCCTTTAAAAAAAAAATATGAAGATACATGCATGCGTATTAAAGACTATGAAAATATAGTATCTTATATTTATAAAATCACCACAGATTTTATTTTTGTCAACAAAATCCCATAATTTATTTGGATTTTGGTAGAGGAGGCAGAATTGAAGAAAGGAAAGGGAAATGAAGGTGATATTGATATTCAGTGGCCGTGCGGCAAAAGCCTTTAAGCATGGCATGGTGGTACAGAGAAGATTGAATGTAGGGATAAGAAAAGGCTAAAAATAATAAGGTAATGATGAAAATATTCATTCATTCAATTCAAGGCATAACTTGTCTCGTGTCTGCAAAATGTGTATTTTTTAAATCAAATACTCATTTTGTCTTCTTCTATCTGTTTTCTTTGACTTGTCTTATGGGTACGTAGCAGGTAACGGGTCGGTTGGTTCACCGGCATCATCAGGTTATTCCATTCCCAAAATTTTATTTTACTTGATAATATTATCATACTACAAAAATTAAATACTTCCTCCACCTGTACATTAAATATATGTTTAGATTTGCCTCTTGCTTTTATCAAATATATATATGATAAAATGTTTCCTTGATCAATCTTATTTGACATAATTGTTATTTTAAGAGCTAAATGACATAACAATAAGCTTGATCATTAACATAAATGATAACTGTAAAATAACAAGATATTATGAATTACTCCATATTTAATTTCTCCCATTCATATTAATTTTGAGATAAATTTATATCCTTGAGTTTTTTAGATGTTTGCAAGTTTATATAAATTATATATTATATTATCTAATTATCATTTATTTATTTAATTATTGAAAAAGCCAAAATTATATTATTTAACTATTCTAGCTCAAAGAATAGAAAGGAAAAGTGTCACAAAGATAAAAGAAGTAAAAATAGATACACAAAACTTCAAAACGTCATGAGATGACCAAGACAGCCAAATGGGTTTATCCACCACTGATGTAAATGATAGGGATTTTTTTTAGCTTTGCCTTAATCTATCACCAAATTTAAACTTTTATATGATTGATAAATGATTTGACCAAAAAGCTTGTTGTTGCGTGTAGAACACCATATTCCACACAATACCAAAAGAGGCGCATTCAAAAAGTAGATGTTGGCGGTTTTTCTTCATCCCAAAGTCATATAAACAAAGAGAACAATCTGGGTTTAGGATGTAAAGATGAATCAAATTGACCTTTAATGGAAATCTATTTTGAATCAACCACTAATAATGACACAATAAGAGAAAATATTTTGTTCTAAATCAACTTTTAAGTGGCAAGGGCTCCTCGTCCCCATCTTTTGTTAACATTTAATTATTATTACTATTAAATTAATCTTTAATTGTAAAATTTCGTTTCACTTTTTAAAAGTCAAAAAAATTGTGTTAAAAGTCAACTATAAGTTATCCACCTTACTTACTTGAACTTAATCATATGAAATATAAGGCCAAGTTGATGGTGGTTTCTAGCCTTATGTTATGAAATTTTCAAAAAGAAAACCTAGTTTAAGTTGAGTTTCAATTTTTTATAGAGTTAAATCACTCTCTCTATCTTGTCTCACTATATATTTCCCGAATATAAAAAAAAATTATATAAATTTTTTAGAGGAATTTGTACTTCGTGAAAATTTCATTAAAGAGGGTTTCGCTCTATTTAACACCTCTCTTTTAATAATAGTGGTTGAAAGTGATGTCTTCTGAGGTGGTGGGACGATGGTTACCAAAATGGTGATCAACACACATAGGTGGCCGCAATGACAGTCAAAGTGATGGTGGGTGGTGGTATGAGTAGTGTTGGAGTGAGTCTGGAGTGGTTGTCTGCAGACATGTGGCTGCAAAAGTCAGAGGTGACGTCAAAGTGGTGGTTAAGAGTGACTAGAGTAGTGATGAGAGGCCGTTGATAGTCGAGTAATGGTCAGCAACCACTATCTTAATTTTAAAACAAAAATAATTATAAAACCTGTTTTTGTGGATTAGATATTTAAGTGAAAATTGTTGTTAAATTTATCTTAAAAAACATTTAGGTTTTTTCTAGGTTATCCTGAATGAATTTTTGGTATTTTATCAACAACCAATTAATTATCAATCGCATAATCAAATTTGTAACAAGTGCCCTAAAAATTAGAGGACTTGTTAAAAAAAAAAAACGAAAGTAGAAAATTTGGATTGAGAAAAATAAATCGTGACTCCAAAAAGTTGAATGCAACATTTTCCAACACAAAGTTTCTACCCATGTTCTTTTTAATTGCTACATTTTGACTTTTTACATAAATTATGACAATAAATAAATCTTATTACTTTTGATAGAATAATTTATCTTTTTTCTATAATAGTCTTATTAATTTAATATATTATTTCATATATTTCTCTTTTGCGAAAATTAATTAGAATATTTTTGATAAAGCAACGTTTAATGATGTATTGAAATTTGAAAATAACAGTTAAATAAAAACAAAGAAAAATATTTGTATTCTTAAATAATGTTCTAATGACATTTTTAACATTTTCCTTGAAATATTATGCGGTGTTGTTGCTTAACTACTCCTTTATATATGTACGATGGTTAGGTGTATTTTCTTTTTATTTTTTATGTTTATATATTATCTTACACCTAATGGATCAGTATAGTTAGTTGAAAATAGAAGCGTTTTGCATAAGCTAATTTTGGAACATGTGAATGAGTAAGTAAAAAGCACCATTAGTGTGGTGTGAGTCAGTGCTTATGTCTCTTTTTTTCTCTCTCTCATAACACTAATAAATGTGCTTCCCTCTCAGCTAGCTATATATAAGAAGGTATGTGAAGGTTAGGGTTTGCATCAAGGGTGAGAGTGAGAGTGAGAGTGAGAGTGAGAGTGAGAGTGAGAGAGAGAGTTGAAGGTGTCTGTCTTATTTGAGGGGAATGTTGGCTGGCTCGAGGCTTTTCAGTTTCACAAAGGAAGTTCAGTCTTAATTGTATGAACTATAAGGCTTCGGACCAGGCTTCATTCCCCTCAAAATCTTAATTGTTTCTTCTTGTTCATCTTGTGAGTCTATCCCTATTATATATGAAATCATCTATATCTACCTATTTAGATTTGTAAAGATCAAAGAGAAGCAAGAGTTAGGTTGAGAGGAACGTTGTCTGGCTCGAGGTGATGGAGATGGAAGAGTACTCTCTACTCACTCATCACTAACTTTCAATCTCGGACCAGGCTTCATTCCCCCCAGCAAACTTTTGCTAGCTATACTTCCATTTCCTAATTTCAACGTAGTATCATTTTCTTCTCTTGGTTTGGTTTTGGTAAGGTTTTCTGCTCCTTCTCATAGTTTCTGTCACATAGATATGGTTAGTTTGTCAGGTTAGAATTTTCTGCTCAAATTATCAGCTCTTGTATATTTTGTTTTCATCACCATTCAGCTTATCTTATATTTTGGTTTATTGTGAACTTTATAATCAAGCTTAGCTTCTTCAAAGCAGTAGTAATTTCAAGCAAGAAAGAAGAGTAATATAATTTCCAATGAGTTCATCATGATATTGATGTGTACTTTTATAATGATATTTTTGCATACGGTTTTTAAAAAAGTTTTCTGGATCTGAAACTTTTCAGAGATCTTCAGATTATGGGATTTAAGAAGAGGAACAGTGGAAATCTCTCTAGTTTTCTGGTATAATTATTATTAGTAATGACAGTAACTTTGGTTAATATTGTCACCAGGCCCCTACTACCTCTCCCTCCTCCGGTGCAGGAACAGGAATGTTTGTTTTCACGTGGGCAAGCAAGTAAGCATAAACAGTGCAAAAACCTATCACAAGTGAAATTCTTTCTTATCATCTGTACAAACCATATAGCTACTACTCATAGCTAGGTCTTTCAATAACAGTAACACTATATATAATTCACATGAGATGAGATGAGATGAGATGAGACGAGGGACTCCATTTCCCAGATCCACCCTTCATTATTTTTTAAATAATTAATGTGAATTAATGAATATTGTACTTCAGGCAAATTAACATATGCCTAGTAATTAATAGACCATAAACTATTAGTATTGTCCACATACATATAAAGATAAATAAAAAAAATGATGTGAGCATTAGAAAGATAATGTACTATATATAGTACTGGTGAATTAATTAATTAATATGCTAATTGATGTATTTGTTGTGTAGTGAAATGGAAGTACTCGTCCTGATGATGATGAAGTATTGATTGAAAGTTGAAAGAAGTAGGTGAGATTAGAGATGTATGTGGAGGTGGAACAGTTAACGAGAAGAAGGGATGAACATATAATATCATCAGGAGAAGCTAATGTAGGTAGCTAGGTATCTGTGTCCTGTGATGATCACCATCTTGTTAGTAATTTCCAAGAGAGCAGAAAAAGAGTATGACCAGCTTCCATTGTGATGCAATGACTACTTGAGTTAGATAAATTTATAGATATATATCTGGAAGATGTATAAGATGATGCAAAACTAAGGCTCAAAATAGGGAGAAATTAATAAAAAGAAGACAGTACTGTATGCTTCTGGATTTTCTATTTTCAATGTATTTGTGTGTGTTTTAGTGTAATGTATTTATGGAGCTTTTAAAGTTGTTGAAAAATCAGAAGCCATGTTTGGAAAAAGCTCATATCAGCAATATTATCAGCTTCTTCTTCCTCTCCACCTCGTGGAGTCAGATATCTTTTGGCGTTTCAAATTGAATGACTGAAAACAATTTCTTGGGAGAGAGAGTGAGTAATATGATAAATTAATACACTATCTGACATATCTTGGGAAATGAAACTGAGAGAAAGACACACCTATTTTCATGATAAAAATAACAAGTAGTGTTATTGCAATTGCATTGCATTGCACTCTCCTTAATTTATTTGTTGTTGACAGCTTCTTCTTGAATTTATTACCATTTGAGGTGATGTGTTTCTTTCTTCACTGCAACCAAATGCCAGCCACGAACACAAATACTATTAATTTCTCATCACATATTTCAAACTTCAAATTTCAGTTACATTCGCATACAATAATATTTAACATAAAATGCACAATGTTTAATCCCATAATAACACAACAAAGTGATAGTTAAACATTTATAATTTTCTATTTTTTCTCACGTCAACCATAGTTTTATTTTTTTTATTTGTTTACAGTCCTTATATAAACAGATTTTTATAACTTTACCAACTTATAGCATTATATGTATGCAAATGAAGCATCGTCTATATATGTGGTACAATTCAATTCACTAGTTAACTTCTTTTTCTTAAATGACAAGCTATGAAATAATTGAATTAATGAAAATATAGTGCAACTAATGGTGCAGTGATAAGTATATATATATTGAGTGCTTTTTTGTTGAAGGAATGTATATTGAGCACTTGTATAAGTTCAACTATTTTGCTGCTGTTAATTAGAGTTTCTAAAGGGGAGGTTTCTAGCTCCTATATGGTACTAGAACAAAAATGTCATGGTGCCCCCATTATATTTTGGTTTCGTTATGTATTACATTTATTTTGATTGTAGTGTTGGAATTTTTTAGGTGAGTTGGTCTGACATGGATAAACAGAAATCCGAAGGAGGGTTAGGGGTTCGGTATTTGTGCCTTTTCAATATGAGCCCTTTTTTTTTTTTAACAATTCAATATGGGACTTCTTGTAAAATGGAGATTGAAGGGAAGTCCTTGTGGGTAGGTTGCTTCTTCACCAACGGGTAATCGCCCTTGTACAAATTGTAGATATTCGGTTTGGTGGTGAGATGTTCCCTTGTTGGATGTTTTAGTTGACTCGGGTTCTAACCGATTCTCTAAAGGGGTGATGGACAAGGTAGAGAATAGGTGTTGAGTTTTCTGAAACATACGTGGATAGAGAACTTGGTCTTATGTTTAAAATTCCACAAGTTAGTTTTTGATTTTTGATTAACAACATTCTTTTGTTGGTGACATTGGCCGTTGTAGTTGAATCGGTGGGTCTGAGATCTCAGATTGTGATATGCAAGATGTTTGTCGAGAAACGTTAGTTGCTGGAGAATTTAATAACCCTGTTGTGGAATTTTTCTTTGTTTTTAAGGAAGACGCTACTCTTCAATTCACAATCTTAGTGAGTTGTACTCTGCTCACTCGACCTATTATATCTCTCCGATCCTCTTGAAGCTTTCAGGACAGGAGATTAATGTCTTAGTTGAGCTTTTGAAAAACTCACTTCCTTCTAGGGTTATTGTGTTCTCTTGGCAATTGCTATTAGATAGAGTGTCTACTATTTGTGCTAATCTCCTTTGTCAATGGTTAATAAGCAAGTTTCATGGTTATATTATATTTTTTGTGATTTATTGCATGATATACATCAAGTCATCTCTCCGTCACTTGTGAGTTTCTCTACAGGTGCGGTATGGTATCTTTATGTAGTTTTCGGCTATGTTTGGCCTAACTTATTTTAGACTTCTCTACTCCTTAAAGTAAAAGTTGGGATAAACAATTGTTTTGAAAAGCTTTTGATAAGAAAAGTAGTGTACTTTGTGTGGATAAAATGGAAATTTTTATGTACAGCGAAAACAATTTCCCGAATTTATCCCGAAACTTGTTTTTTAACTGTTTATATGCACTGCCTACCTGATGGCCATAAAATCCGGAAATTAAGTGGGACCAAGATTTTGTTGCTTTGAGTTTTCTTTAACTAAAACTGTTTGGATTGGCTTATTTTGAGCTTATGTGAGCTTATCTACTAACATAAGCTCTTTCAAATGCGTTTGGGTAAATAATAAAAATAGCTTATAACAATTTCATAAACCGCTTATACCATATTTTAATAAGCCATAATTTTGAGCTTACCACATTGCTTATACGGAGCTTATGCCAATATATATACCCCCTTCGATACTCGCTTTACCTTTTTTTTCAAAGCCTATATTTTTTTTATTATATACATGTCTTTTATACGTTGGTGATGAGTAGAATGCCTAACTAGAATACCTTATTCTTTAATTAACACACGTATCTTTAATTAATCTATATTTACATTTTTTTTTACAAAGTGTATATACATATATGATATAGGTTAAACTCATTCAATTTATACACATACAAATACCAGGTAAATTTTTTATAGTTGTTTTGTTTCTTCTCTCGTGCATTTTTTCTTATAATTTTTTTTTTCCTTTAGCTGATATTTTTTTACAAACAAATTTATTGGAAAGGAGAAAAGTATAAAAAGTACTTAACTCACAACTTGAGAAAATTATATGATATTTTTTTTCAACATGATCTATGACTATTAAACTTTTACATACGTTTGATTATTATATATATAATTCTTGTGAATGTCGATGTTTTGATTATTTAATGTTAATTTTCTTCTATTCAAATATTGATAATTTTTTATTTATATTAAAATTATTTTTATTTTTTTTACAGCATTTTAGTCGTGGTTTGTTTCTTTAATTTTTTAAATTAAACATATTTTTTATATTTTATAATTGCTTATGTAATGACACATCCAAACAGTTCAATTTATGTAAGTACTTTTTAGCGCACATATCCAAACATAAATAGCTTATCGAGTATAAGAGCTTATGATGTAAGCTCTAGTCTATAAGCTCTAATGCAATAAGCATCTCTATAAGCTATTTATCCAAACAGGGCCTAAGCCTTCGTGGAATCTCGTGAAAATTTAATTCACTTGATTCAGTAAAGTCAACATATGAAACTTTTCTATCTAAAGCAAGCTTCATAGTCTGATCTAAAGCAAGCTTCTCGCACTAAATACCACAATACTTTTTTAGTCTAAAAATCTGGAAGAGGAATCAAAACAGGATGAATTAAAATGAGAGGATCGATTTCGTGAACATGTAAAAGTAGGAGAACCAAAATTGCGATTAAGTCATCTAAATATCTCATTAATTTATAGTAAATTTTATTATTATCCTAATTTTTTATTAAAAAATAATAATAATATTGGATCCAACGAATATTAATTAGAGATTGATTTTAAATTAGACAAAAAATATAGTGATTTTATAATAAAAGATGGATCCTATCCGACTATCCCCTATATCAAACACTAAATCACATCTATTGATAGAAAGATCTTCGTCAAATACCAAACTTTGCCTTTTTTTAGGAATTCCTCATACTCATATCCAAGGCAGCTTACCACAAGCACCCCACCCCATACGACTAGTTGAGGTTCACCTTTTTAATCAAACAAAGTCAGTATAAGTAGTAGAGGCTTCATAGCTACGTTCATTCGAAGAACCAACCTTTAGTCAATAGGAGCCCTACTTCCCTCTTTGCGGCCTCATCAATTCAAAGCGCAAACCCATTTCTTTATGAGTCATCAGGCGGAGCGCACCTTTGGTACTTCAGTAGGGCGAGCTTTTTGATAGTGACTTCTGCAATTGGTAAGGCGACGAAAGAAAGGCTACTTCAATCTAGGAAACTCGAGAGGGTCACCTTAGGAAGCGTTTGCCAGTAACCAAAGCGTCATTCCTTCCTTTTTTTTTTGATTATGTCGTGAAGCTGACTGAATCCAATCCATAAACCCGGCAACAATTTATTTAAAACATTTTGATCCATTTATGTAATTTAAAATAACACCATAGTTTTTGCCTAAAATAAATAAGATCATAGTTTCTATAAAAATATTTTATCAAACGTCTTTTAACCTATAAGTAGCTTTTGAACTCGAAAAAAAAAAACTGAAAGTGTCAAACAACTATACTATAACTGTTTTTTCAAGAGCTCTTATATTTAGCTGTAGTTGTAAAGTAACTTTTAGAGTGGCAGCTCGCTATGCCACCGGATTTGTTTTGTCTGTTCTTGGTTTAACTCTTATTATTTGGCATGCGGTGTTCTGGGAAAGTGATTTTTGGATAAATTTCATGGGGTTCTCTTGGTATGAGTGGATACTGGATAGTGGAACTTTTATCTTGTTTGCACATATATGGTTCGGGTGATTATTGGTTGCTTTGTTTCCGTTCAGTTTTCATCGATTGTTTTGGCCTGTTATTTGCCTGCTTTTGTGCATAGTTTTGCTAAATGAGGATAAATGAAACCAACATCTGTTGAGACGTGAAAGTTTCAGGTTCAATTCACCTCGATACCAATTTCAGTTGGTTAATTTTGGCTTGTTAAAAAAAAAAACATCTATGGAGATGTGAAGGAACCAGTTAACCAGATGGTGCAGGCTACTGCATTGAATACATGCATGGCTGTACGCCCAAACAAATGCAGATATTTCTCAGCACTAGGCTAGTTGGATACCTTCTTCTATCGGTGTACTCAAGTGTAATATAGATGCAACAACATATGAAAAGTCCAATTTTTTTGAAAAGTTCACGAATTCAATTATGTTCAATTCATGCAATTTGTGCTGGTATGCGTCACGCATAATTCAAAGATTCTGAAACCTAAAAGGAATCCGTCAAAAAGAAGAAAAAAACACAAATGGAAGAAATCTGAGTACAGAACATGCAAACAGATTATCATGCACCTTTATCATTCATACCAATAGTATATATATAAAGTAAGGTTTTTTATGTCACGTGTCACTTTCACATTCATTCTCAATATTTTTATTATTTTTTCTATTTTTTTTATAACTAATATTTTATTTGGCATAAATATCTCAACAAACTTTTGATCTTATCCAATATTTTTATTTAAATTTTTATGGAATTTCTAATATTTTATGTGAGCAGAAATATCTTAACAAACTACATATAATACTTTCAACAAAGTTTATTTATTTGATGATAAAAAGGTTCCAATTTGTTTGTTTTTTTTAGGAAAAGAAGCTTCAATTAGTTGCTAAATAATCGATTAGCACCGTGTCATTCGATTTGTTTTTCTTTTTGAGTAAAAAAAAATCTTAGATTAGTTATTATGTTATCTTTTAGCATCATGTTCTAATTCAAACTTTAACTATAAATCTAGGTACTTTTTTTTTATTTTCATTTTTTAATGTTGTTTTATTTTACTTTATCATAGTTTATTACAATAAATTTATTATTTTTTATGATTTTCAAATTTTTAGTATTTTTTATTTTTATTTTTTATGTAAAATAAATGTCTCACCAAACTACATATATTATATCTTTTTCTTTCTATTAAAGTTTTTCGTTATATTTTATCTTGAAAACCTAATTTTTTTAAATTGCTTAAATTATTTGTTATTTCTTTATCTTTTACTATCATATGTCAATTCAAATTTTAACTGCTCACATATTTTTAAGACTATAAATTAAGGGATTTTTGCTAAACAACTACCCACATAATTTTAGCACAAGTAGAATTACACCTTTGAAATCAACCTTTCTCATTCTTCAGGTTTGAAAATATCACTTCTATACAAAATTTTATTCACTTTTTTATATACTATTGATTATTTTTTTCCATAAACATTATTAACATTATTCACACTCTAAATATAAAATGTGGAGACTCAAGATTAGGATCATTAGAATGTGGAAAATGTCAAATTTCAAAGAGATCACATATATTTAATCGATGTGATTTTTATGGATGATAGAGCATGAATGAATTTTTTTTTCTTTCTTAACTTTTACTAACATGATTTCACATTACCTCAATTATTTTCCTATGCTATAATTATTTAATTTTGTTGTTGGTTATATTCCAGGGGATCAAAATTCAATGCATGGTGTGAAACGTCAATGTTACAAAATATCAAACTATGTTTTTATAAAAAAAAAAATATATCAATCTACGTTGATTGATGTAATATGTTACGAGATGAAAAGTATCTTTATTCGTTATACTTTTATTTGGGTAACCATGATATAGGTACACAAATTCCAACGCCGTTAGCGATGACTAATCTCCGACAAGAATTGGTGGGGTACAGAAGGTGGGTTCTTCCCTTTTAATCATTTTTTTCCATACGCATGAGCCACGAAACAAACCATGACCTCGTGTTTAAAAGGTACCCAAAACTCTTACTACTTGGACTAATTCATTATTGATTTTGTTACATCTTTTATTCTTGCATTGGACATTCATCCCACCATTTATATTTATTTTTAAATATTATTATAAATGTAAAAAAAAATTTATAGTGCTATAATTCAATTTAATATACTTACATGTGTATCCGTGGACACAAACTTATTTAATATCTAACCCGGACAAGGTCGGGCTCTAAACTAGTTTTTAAAGAAAGGGAAGAATAATTCAAAGATTAATAAACACGTTAAGTCGCTCGAATTGGAGGAGAATCATGGGTTGGACCATTGCAAGCCACATGCTATATGAATGATTTAGATCCATATCTTTTTCATCCTGAAACTTGGAGAAAATCTAGAGTAAGGAATAAAAGTTGATAATCTTTTCTTGATATCGACGGATCATCACAAATGCTTCCCATTTCAACGCTTACCACCTCTATTAGTATATGTTAGAAAAACCACAAGAATGATTTTTGTGTAACATTACATTATATATTTAAGATCAAGGGAGAAGTAAAAAGTATTTAACAAAAATTGTTAAATTAAAAACAACTTTTTATCAAGCGAGATAAAATATATATAAAAAAAAAACCTTGGAAGCTGTTTTTTAACTTGCACAGAGCTCACCACACACACACTACGTATACAAAAAGCCAAGACCCATGAACATATACATATCAGTGGTTTTTTTCCCTCTAATCTCATTTGGGTGTTGGTCGTATAACTATGCAGATTTGAAAAAATGAAAGGAAAAAAAAACATAATACGCCGGGTTGCAATATACACAGCCTAGGGTGTTAGACGCAACAGTTTTCACTCATCTTACATTAGCTGCTTTGTGGAAGTGTGGAACTATACCTTTCTCTATATTTTTTGGAAATGACCAAAAATGGTCCTATAAAAGAGGACTGGAGTGCAAAAACCCAAAGTTGGGCAACTATTTTAGAAGGCTGAACGAGAAGTGGATCTTAAGAAAGATTGATGGCTATGTCCTTGAGAAGAACTTTTCTTTGAGATGTATTAATAATGCCCTTGCATTCTGCTTCTAATAATACCTCTGTCATTATAGCAGCTGCTTGTCCTTTAGGCTCATCTTCTGAAGTCCTCCTCAACATGAATACCTGAGTATAGCAAATAAGAGGCAATGATATCAATCACCACATATAAGAGCGAAATTTGCTGTGTTCACTATTCTAATTAGATTTACGTTTGAAAAGCTCCTAGATTCCTAATGGGAATCCACAAACACAACTGAAGAGGTACCAAGAGGTAGAAAAATATGGAAATGAAGTTTATTACAAAAACATTAAAACGTATCATTACCTGCCCACGATGAGTTAACTCTATGTAGCCTGGTTGTAGGATAAATGGTTCCCCATCTATTTGAACTGGGAAAGGACTGGAAGAGTGTATCTTGATGACTTTGCCTTGAGCTAGCCTTCTTGCTTGTGAAAGTCCAACCTACGGGGCAAATCAAACATTACTATTTACTAATTTACCGTAAATGTCTTTTATCTGTTTCATAAGAATTTGCTAAAAAGAAAGAGTGAAGTTAGTGTACAAATAGTAAATACATTAACCTCCTTTTATTTTTGGTGATGTAAGAGGGCCGAAGCCCAAATACATTAACCTCTTGTGATAGCTTTAACAACTTTCAAAATAATTATTTCAACAGACAGAGGTTTGTAAAAAGAATTGACAAAGACACTTGGTTCAGTTGGTTGCCACGATAGTATTGAACTTTCTTACTTAAGGATGCTAATAGTGAAAACAGTTCATACATCCGATTAAACTTGAAAGCTCAAATATACTGTATGGACACATAAGCCACAAGACAATAATCAACAATCAACATTATTCCAAAACTTCGATTGCTTCATTGATTTATTCATAGACCTTCGTTGATTTATTCATAGGTCCTAGGTTCAAACCCAGACAAAGGAGGAAAAATTAATTAATCTAGCAACTAAGCACTAACATTTGCCATTGAAAAAAAAAAGTCTGCCAAATAACTTTTCCCCCCTTTTTTTGATGTCACAGTTTAGATCAGTTTGGTACTTCTGATAACCAGATTACTACATTTAATGACTAATCTATCTACTCAGTCCTCTCATTAAATACCTCAAGAATTCAGCTAAATGTAATCACATCAGTATTTTTAAAATATTAGAATAATTAAAATTACCAGTATTGTTATGAAGACTTGAGTTTATACTTCAGAAGTGCATTAAGATTAACTGATTAAGTATCCTATACCTGAAGTTTCCCCAGGTGCCATGCTCCACAAACACATACTACCTCAAGCATCTTGTCATGCATGGATTGAAGACTGAAATCATCATCATCATGCTCATAGTCATTTTTCCAAAGATCTACTCCACCCATGTAGCTCCCAATATTAAGCACAATTAAGCCTTCTGAGTCCTGCATGAAAAAAAAAATTTAAAATAAAGCTTTACATATAAATTTATAGAAGGTGGTATTCACAGTGTAAAAAAAATAAAGCTTAATTTATCAGCATCGGTAATTAACCTTGGGAATCTCAATGTCTCTTCCGTCCACTTCAAGCCATACTTGCCATGGCAAGTCAGCACATGTTCTGTCCATAATGTCTCTTGCTCCTTCTTTTGCGTATCGTAATTTATTAAAAAACTGTCAATAGAATTACCATCAGATATAAATATACCCAAAAGTGAAAGCTTTTCAAGCATTGCATAAGTTAAACAACCTAGATAAGACTTATGAGAATTAAAACATAACCAGAAGTCTTCAATAAAAAAAAGGGTAAAAATGAGGAGATAAACATGTATAATTTGTTAAAATATCCATAGCGACATTGATAGCCATCCACTCATCATCACTATGATCTCTCCTGGTTTCCATTTAGAGGTATGATAAACAGCAATAAAAGGATAATTCTGAATGTTTCAGTAAACTGCATTTAGCACCCTAATGCCAATGAGGGAAATTTAGGATAAGTCTAAGCTTTTGGCATGAACAGAAGTATAATTTTTACTGAATACTGCCCAGCCGTAAAAATGGTCATGTAAATAATAAGCATTGAAAGAAAACAAGAGAATTGACGTGGTCTAACATGAATAGATGTTTTACAATGATGGAACATCAAGGAGGGAGAATATGTACCTGGCTACTAAACTTTTCAGGATTTATCTCTCGAGTAACATGAAATTCATATGCAACCTTTGCATCACATCCAATTCCTATAAAAGTAGGTTGGTGTCAGTATTTCTTAATAAATAATCGTAGATAGTTTTTGTTTCAGTGAAGTACCTAGGTAGTTCATCATGGATTTAGTTTTCACTTTATGTGGTTTTCCTTCAGAGTCTTCTTCTGCAAGTTTAACTTCCCAACGATCTAACATAGTAACTGCTGCAATGCTAATGTCATGTAAAAGCATGGTCAGCCCGCCCTGTCCATCCAGTGCAGAGAAGCCTCCTCCCCAATTCATAACCCTGGACAAATCATTTCCAGTGCCTAGGGGAATAATTGCAACAGGTGGAGGTGACTCAAAATTGTGTTTTTCTATAGCATCGAGGACCCATGCAACAGTGCCATCCCCACCACAAACCAATACTCTAAAATATGGTACACTTTTGAACAATTCCAGACCTACCTCGGGACCTTGAGAAGCACTCAATACAAAGACCTACAGTAAAATACCAAACCAGAACATGTCCATTGAGACTATGGTATGAAATGAAAAAAAATAAAATGTCTAGACAAGTATTGCTAAAATACGAAAGAAAGGAGAAAGTCATTTTCATCAACCATTGCTCTTAAGAATTATTTAGTGGGATTCGTTGAAATATTGTTTATGATAGAACATTATGGCATAATTTGATCCATGTAGCCGACCCCACTTAGTGGGATAAGGCTTGGTTGTTGTTGTTGTTGTTCTCAATGAAACATTGATCTACAGTATATTCATATCATACAGTATCATAAGGGCACAGTAATTTTAAGCACCTTTTTTCAAAAGAAACCCTATTGAGGAGAAAATTAACAGATACCAATAATAAAACACAGTCTTGAATTTTTCATGCAGCACATTACTGATATAAAAAACAAGCATGCTTAATTTTTTCAATACAGTTTGACCTTGTTTTAGCTCCTTTTTGTTGACTTTTCACCGTCAACAGTTTTTAAGAAGATTAAATACTTGATACAAACACCAAAACACACACTTGTAAACATTCACAAATAAGGAACAGATTATGATAACATGCCAAACAAGTTTATGCAATCAGGAATTATAGGACTCATGACATAGCCACAGGGTCATTGTCAGAAGAAAGTTTCATTATTAAGTAATTCTAATTTTTTATATCAATGCTTAATAGTGCAATTACAGATTACAACCTTTTACTTTTTTATAAATGTTTTTCCCTCTCAAAGAAAAGAACAGGAAATTTCTACTATAGAATTTTACTTGCAAAAAATATTTTATACTTGAAGGTCATGAATCCAGTCATTCAAATCACATAATGTTAGAGTCAGAACTCTCTCCATCTTTCCTCTCCATTACTGTAGTTTTGAAGTGTATATTAAATAAGTGGATCCACCAAATTTTTCACATTATTGCATCTATATTTCCAAAACTTTGGTAATGGACAAAATGGAAAGGGTGAGAAATGGAGTGGATCTTGACTCATAATGTTAAAGCCAACAGGGCACAGTCTGAACAATATATAGAATTAAAATCTTCTATTACAAGAAAGTGTATAACAAATAATAATTTGTTTATTAAAAATGTGAAGGTAAGCAAATATTAGCATGCTGCTCAATAACAATTTTGTATTACAGAACATTATTACTAGAAAAAGAAAGAAAAAAAGTTAGACTGTTAGATTGCAACTTTCAGTCATCACTCTGCATTCCAATCCAAAACAGACTAAATCTTAAGAAACAGATTTGTTATAATACTCCCTCCGTCCCTGTATGTAAGCCCCCATTGCATTTTTCACATTTCTTAAGAAAAGTTGTCAGTGTAATTAATGTGTCTGTTTTGTGTGTTAATATTACCAAATTGTCCTTTGTCTGTATGTGTATTAAATTTGACTTTTCATATTCCAAGACAAGTTAGTAGTATTATTAATTAGGGACATGTTTAGGAAAAAAATAATAAATGCATCTAGTAATTTGAAAAGGGGTTTACATTTAGGAACAAAAATAAAGTCAAATGGGTGCTTAGATATAGGGACGGAGGGACTATATTCAAGGCAGTATGAAGAATAGATTAAAGGTTGGAATCAAGTTATTCCTGATTTAAGATCACAAAATTTAACTTCTAATCAAGCACACTCATAAATCATAGGAACCAATCTCACACTTAAAACATCTAGAAGACATAATTGCACTCTGCTTAATAAAGATGCTAGCCACTACTTCAATAGAATGCATGTTTGTTAATAAGAATCAAGTAATCACCTGAACAGGATTTAGTAGCATATTCAATCTTCTGTGAAGAGAAGGCCCAAGCTGCCCACCACTTCTGGTATTGATGAAGACCAAAAGTGGCCTAGCATCTTTTGGCAAATCAACCAACGTGTATTTCTTGTTTTGGCTAGGGGTAACATTTAAACCATTCCCTGATACTCTACCATTGTTTGTGGGGTCAAAGAGCTTCCCATCATTGTGCTTGTTCCGCTTAAGACCGTTCAACACATATTCTAATAATGTTGGGTCAGCAACGGCTGAACCTCGTGACTTACCATTAGTATGACAACCACCTCCATTTTTATTATGGTTACGCCGCTTTCTAATCTGACCACGAACAGAAGAGGTTATAATAGAACTTAGTTTTCCACCCTTTTGATTTTCATCAACTTCTTTGACACAAAGAGGAGAGAGGATAATTGGCCTCAAAGAACCCAAATCACAAAAATCACCAGAATCTCTAGTCAATTTGTTATGACATTTCACATGAATGAGGCGCTGACACCAACGACAATGCCATGTAGGAGAGGATTTTACAAACGGGACACCACACGCTTCATCACAGTAAAAGCAGAAGGCAGACATCTCATGATGATCATCCACGTTAACCCATCTTTCTGACCAATGGTGTCTAATATGACTAAACCCTGCCTGAGCCACACATTTACAATCCTTTGCTGCAAACGGAGAACAAAGGAAATGAGCTGCGACACCGCAAACCGAGCAACGATGGAGAGGAGTACGTGGTGAGGCTGTTGAACCTAAATTTTGAGAAGGCCATAGGGAAGTCAAACAGAAACAACAAGTGGATGGTTGTTCCCCGTAAGTAAAATCTTCAACCCACAAATGATCCGACAGAGGAACTTTAAATTTTTTCCAAACTTTCTTCTTTTCCCTGGCAGCAGCTTTAATCCAATTCAAAGACGCTCGTCGCTGCCACTTGAGAACAGCGTATATGACGGCTACAAGTCCAAATGATCCAGTGATCAGCCATCCAAAAATAGATGCAATCGAAGCATCAGGGCTTGTGAGAAACCTCAAAATTACAATTCCCAAATCGAACATGACGAAACTCATTCGTTTCAACTTAGCTACCAAAATGTACAACCTGATCATTCAATAAGAAAACTCAATCATTGTTATAGATAACGGATAAGTTAAAAAATAGATAAAATCAATCTGAGTCACAAAATAACTGAAATTAAATATAAAGTATGGGGAGCAAAATGGACATTAGTAGTAGTAGGGTAGGAAAAAAATTAATATGACAGTTGGTTATTCTAGAATGGGGTTCACAAGGTGGATGCAGTGTCCATAAACATAGAGAATCATAAATAAAATATATAAAAAAAAAAATGTAGAGATGTTAATTATGTGTATGTCTGGTTTGAATTTTGACATGTTTGGATGCCCTCAATCAGAATTGATTTTCTCTCTAGAATTGATTCTAACTAGAGTCCAAACTTGATTTTATACTCAAGTAATTTACTGTTCAACTCACTCACTTTTGCATGAACGTAGTGTATGTTTGATTCCATTTTGGATTAGTCAAAATTGATTCTGGAGATGTATAACTGATTTTGACATGTTTGGTTTCTCTATAGTAAAATTGATTTTACCTCCCGAATGGATCCTACTTCAAGCTAGGAACTACTCAAATTGTTTGTTAAACTAGTTTTGAGATCAATGTAACCAAACATAAAACACTTCATTTTCAACTGAATTTTAACCAGAATCAATTCACTCAAAATCACATAACCAAACAAACTTTGAATAAAAAAAAAAAAACCACCCTCTGAGCTAGCTAATCAAACGAAAAATCAAAATTTGGTTATACTATTGCATCATTCGGTGTTCATAAATCATGTGATATAAGAATAAGAATAAAAAAGCGAGTAATACCTAAAAAAAAAAAATGATGATGAAAATATAAAAAAGAAATTGTAGGGCACGGAAAGTAGTGTTGCAGAATTGAAAGATAAAATTATGAAAAGTGAATTAAGAATCGTTGCACCTAATATTAAAAAATGGTAACAGATTCAGAATCCAGAGAAAGGAATAGAAAGATGAGAGACATTGTATTGGTATTGGTATTGGTATTTACCTAACACGATCGATTTGAATGAGATCAAAATGGAGAAGAATTTATCGTCATCGTCATCGTCATCGTCATCGTAGAGGAATAGTAAGAAAAAGTTGCAGAGGGAGAACGAAAGAGGAATTTTGGAGTTTAACAGAAACAGAATCCTGTTACAACCCCCTCCTTCCAAGGAAACATATTATTTTGATTTGTTTCGCCTTAATTAGTTTTAAAAAGTGGTTGTTTAGTATATTAATTACATCAAAACAAGAACAAGAATATTTATTAAATAAGATAAAGAAAATCAAAAAAGCAAAAAGCAGAGAGAGAAACGTAAAAAGGGCGGGCTTTACATTGCCTCAATACACGGCCTCCCTGTTGGGTTCCCCGTAGGCATGGGGGCGTGCGTGGCCGACGCGTTTATGTATATTTACTAGTGTACCCTTTCTTTTTCTTTTCCCTTATTTACTCAAACAAATTCTTTTTTTTTTTTTTTTTTTTTTGGGGTAAAAATAATATATTTAGGGTGTATTGAAAAAAGGTAAAAAATTAGTTTTTTTTTTATGGAATATATTAACAATGATAATGGAACTTCTTTTGCACAAGTGTAAATTCAAAATAACTTCCTCTTTAATGGGTTGAAATATTTGTGTGTCTCACCATTTTATATGGATCTTATTTTCAAAGTGCGGAACACATATATATTTCACTCAATTAAGAGGAACTATTTGAGTGAGTGTTGAAACTTAAAAAGAGAGTGTTGTTGACACTCTTCTTTGGATTTTTTCCTTCTTCAGTGGTAATTGATTTCAACTTCATAATTTTTAGTAATCGAAGGGACATTAATGTTCATTTTATAAATATCTTCAAGGAGATTGGACTCAATATTTTGATGTTACATTGTTAAACTTTTACCCAGGACCAACCCTTAGGACAAAATAAGTCACTAAATATGAATTGTTTGTGGGTAAAAGTTCTTTGATATTTAGGTTGTCTATTTAGTTTTGTTCTACATATGATTTTATTTGTAGGCCAAAGTTAAAAAAAAAATCCCCTTTATATATTGTTATAGATTTGGTTTCCAACTGTTTGAGTGATTTGGAAAGAGCGGAACAATCGTGTATTCCAAAACGTGACCGCTACTCCATATCTTCTTCTTGAAAAAGTCAAACTGAATTCTTTTTTATTGCTGAAATCAAAACAGACGGCTTTAGTTTATTCTTATACCGACTGGTGAAAACACTCGTTGCCTTGTATGGGTCTGTTTTAATTTTTCTTTTCTTGGTTGGTCCTTTAAAGGACATCTCGACATTGTAATTATGTAACCTTTTGGTGGTGTTTCCTTCTTGCGCATCTTGTGCGGTTGGAAGTACCTTTGAGTATATATATATATATCATTTTGATTTGTTCAGAAAAAGATTTGTCTATAAAAATTTTATATTGTTTGTGTCCTTAAAATAATCATGATTTATTACAATTTGAAACTCACAAATATCAATAATTATAATTTTAATCAAAATTAAAATTTAATAAAAATTATGGTTCATAATCTACACACGTTAACACGATAAAAAGAACAAAAGACAAGCACGAGAATGTCATATACTCAAGGCTATCCCAATATTTTTTAAAAGTAAGTGAGGCCTAAAGCGATGTTTAATATGAGCATTGCTAAATGGCTCGACAAATTATTCGCACAAATTCAACGAATGCTTGAAACCAAATGCATTGTAATTTTTAAATCACTTGTAATTTTTCTTAAAATATCAGAAAAACAAATAGAACCATCGCTTGTAAATTTCTTTTTTGCATAATTAATTATTACAAAGACCCTTCATATTATTACAAAGACCTTTCATAGTTGTCTTTCAAAATATGAACCGCCTGAAGCAAAATTAAAGAAGAAGAAAATATTGTCAAAAAAAGAAATTAAAAAAGAAAAGGAAGTTAATATAAAAACCTAGCAAAAATCTTGTAGTCGTGTGATAGAGAGTAGAGACGTTGGTGAGAACTATCATGGTAGCTACTAGAGTGATAGTCTTAAAATTGTTTTTTAGAATAAATAACAGTGCTAACAACTCTATTTTTTTAATACTTTTTTAATCTTTACTCTTTTATTTGTTTAAAATGGTAGGTATACAATTTGAAAATAAAATCCACGCAAAATGGTGAGACATCTATCGATTTTATCTGATAGAAGAATAAGTGTTAGAGGAAGTGTTTAAAAATGAATGTTATTGGTATTTCTTTTGAGTTAAATTGAAATTTGAAAGAAAACAAACAAATCATTTTTAGGATTTACACGATTTTATTATCCGTAAAAACACTGTATAATTTATGCAGGGACCAAAGTTCGAACCCAGACACGACCTCAAGCAAGGGCTTTAAAAGCCTTACTTTTGGACATATCATGTGCCCGTTTAAACGTTAATCATTAATAATTGTTAATGTTACACCGAACCACTCTATTTCTTAACCTCCAAATTAAAATGATAAAGATAAAAATAACCTCAGATGTATTCAATAAAAGAGACAATGACTTTTTATTTTTTGAGAGAAAGAGACAATGACTTTTGTCAAAAAATAAAATGAAAGAGACTTTGACAATTAAAGAAAAATTAGAATGATATCTCAAATTTTTTGTACCACTAAATTAGATTAAAGTGAACCATCTGATCTTCACAAATGTCAAACCACAATGATGTTGTGAAACAAAACTGGGTCCAACCAAGCTTGAACCGTTGAACAATGCCAAATGTCATCAAAGTATCCTCTTGGCATACGCCACTAGGCCACGTATTGGAAGTTAATGTGAAGTGGATTGAATGAAACGACGTCTCCTTTTCCATCAAATCAAATATCAAATAAACAAAAAGAAAAAAATGATAATGATAAAATAGTAAACTAGAAGGATTTCATAAAAGAAAGTTAAATATACTTATATTTCTACAGAATGGATTTTTTAGTTTTTAGTTTAATTTTAATTGCTATTTAGTTCTTAAAAAAAATTGGCACACAATTTTAGTGTATGATAAAATCAAATTTGTTTAATTATTTTTAAACTTTTATCGATCTTTTAAACTATTTTTCATTGAAATGTTTTTTTTGACAGAATTCATTGAAATGTTTTAAACATTTTAAAAAGCATCTTTATAAAAAATAAGCTTAAAATTCAATTTCTAAATTCTCATATTCGTTACTTTTATTTAAATTGTTACAAAAAAAAAATTTAAAAAAACTGCAACAAAATATCGAAGTTTTTTTTTAAAAAAAAAAAAACTTCTATAAGAGAAAAAAATAGAAGAGATAAGATAGAATTGCAATATACCCAATAACCAGAAATAATGAAAAAAAATTAGAATTGCATTATACTATTAGGTCTCTTTTACCACGTTACATGGGACATATTAACAAAACATATAAGTCTTGTAAGCCACAATGACCATCATAGTGAATAACAATACAATCTTCTCTTTAAAAAAAAAAACAATACAATACAAGTGAGTATATATATAAATCTTTATTTACACGTGAATAGAAGGCAAGCGGGCAACAAGTTGCGCCGCTAGACCTTTTTGGATGGCAAAACCAATCCTCGTGAACACAACATTCATGGACTTAGGAGACATGACATTGCTATGCATGACCTTTTGGACTCTATGTAGAAGGTCAACAGCCTCTGGTGCTAGGAAACCGAAAGTGTCAAAAACAAATGGTATAAAAGCATGTTGATTGTCAGAACACGCTTTCTCATGTTTGGCCACTTTGCTTGACGCGACTTTTAGGGTTGTCTGTCCTACGGTAAAAGGTTTGACACCTAATCCAACAAGTGGTGAAACCCCAGTCAAGTATACACAAACATGTTTTCCACCTACCCATCCGTACACCATAACGTCTGCAGGCCTGAGTGTTGATCTTCTATCTAGTGGGTCAGTCAGGAAGTTCAGAGGTGCCTCTTTCTTCACTGATATTCCCGCCTATCTGAAAAATATCAAAAAGTACATTCCTAACAAAGTCATGTCTGTACTTAAAGTCGGGAACTCCTTACAATGAACGACATGCTCCCCAAAAGTATCCAAACACGCCTTACGATAAACATGGCGCACCTCATCAATAGGAAACAGTGGAATCATAAGATGATATCTAAGGATAGTACGATACTCCACTGGTGACATATGCTGATCTAACCCATCAATCGGGAGCTAGAAGAAAATCCTGAGCATGTGCTGCTTGCAAACATCCAAAAATTGCCTTTTGTCTCGTGGTCATGTCAAACTTAACTTGCATATCCTGAACACTTTTACTAAAAAGAGCACTCGCCAAAACATGTTGTGCTTTAGGAGGGACGGTGTCTTTGCTAGTAAAACTGCTAACATCAAAATC